>CEVJ01032685.1_pt1 | contig 14093 bp, 9 predicted proteins | sample 531491 | NCBI WGS metagenome assembly CEVJ01 (sample SAMEA2623693, study PRJEB7988) | marine metagenome | biome: marine biome (ENVO:00000447); feature: mesopelagic zone (ENVO:00000213); material: "saline water (ENVO:00002010), including plankton (ENVO:xxxxxxxx)" | depth 640 m
GATATTGTATCGGCATATAAAGATAATGTGGCATTTATAAAAGGCCCAAAAGTGGAACAATTCACTCCAAAATCTGCTGATAAACCTGACTTTTATCAAAATACGGAATTTGAATCTGTAATTTCTTTAAAAGCAGAAACACATAATTTCCCAACCACTGTTGAACCATTTAATGGAGCCGCAACCGGAAGCGGTGGAGAAATCAGGGATCGTCTGGCCGGTGGTCAAGGTTCATTGCCACTCGCAGGAACCGCAGTTTATATGACGTCATACAGCCGATTGGAAGCGGGTTCATTAAACTCTAATCAAGAAAGGCCTTGGGAAAAAGCAATGCAAGAACGCAAGTGGTTGTATCAAACCCCAATGGATATTTTAATTAAAGCTTCCAACGGAGCTTCCGATTTTGGTAATAAATTTGGTCAGCCATTAATTTCCGGTTCTGTATTAACTTTTGAACACAAAGAAGATGATCGCGAATTAGGCTATGATAAAGTAATTATGCTAGCTGGAGGGATTGGTTATGGTAAAATAGACCAAGCCATCAAAGCCACACCACAAATCGATGATTCTATTGTGATTTTAGGGGGTGAAAATTACCGAATTGGAATGGGCGGTGCCGCAGTTTCTTCAGCAGATACAGGCGAATTTAGCAGCGGTATAGAATTAAATGCCATTCAACGTTCTAACCCAGAAATGCAAAAAAGAGCAGCCAATGTAATTCGTGGGATGGTGGAAGCCGATAAAAACCCAATTGTTTCCATTCATGATCACGGAGCCGGAGGTCACTTAAACTGCTTAAGTGAATTGGTAGAAGATACCGGCGGCAAAATAGATTTAGACAAACTTCCTATTGGCGACCCTACTCTTTCAGCAAAAGAAATTATTGGTAACGAATCTCAAGAACGTATGGGATTGGTAATCAGCAAAGAGCAAATCGCAACCTTAAAACGGGTAGCAGAGCGTGAGCGTTCTCCTATGTATGAAGTAGGAAATGTAACCGGAGATCATCAATTTACCTTTAAAAGTAAAACCACAGGAGAAAAACCGATGGATTTAGCACTTTCAGATATGTTTGGAAGTTCTCCTAAAACCATCATGAACGATAAAAAAGTAGATCGTAAATATGCTGAATTAATTTACGATACTTCTAAAATATACGATTACGTACAACAAGTTTTACAGTTAGAAGCGGTGGCCAGCAAAGATTGGTTAACCAATAAAGTTGACCGTTGTGTATCTGGACGTGTGGCCAAACAGCAAACCACCGGACCTTTACAATTACCTTTAAACAATGTTGGTGTAATGGCTTTGGATTATAAAGGAAAAGAAGGTGTAGCTACCAGTATTGGTCACTCCCCTATTTCAGCTTTGATAGATCCTGTTGCGGGTTCTAAAAATTCAGTTGCCGAAGCCTTAACCAATATGGTTTGGGCTCCATTAAAAGACGGATTAAAATCGGTGTCACTTTCTGCAAACTGGATGTGGCCCTGTAATAATGAAGGTGAAGATGCACGTTTATATGAGGCGGTTGAAGGACTATCAAATTTTGCCATCGCTTTAGGAATTAACGTTCCTACCGGGAAAGATTCACTTTCCATGAAACAAAAATATCCCGATAAAGAAGTCATTGCTCCAGGTACGGTAATTGTTTCAGCTGCCGGAAATTGTAATGAAATCTCTAACGTAGTTGAGCCTGTTTTCCAAAAGGAAGGTGGTGAAGTATATTACATTAATTTCTCGCAAGATGAATTTAAATTAGGAGGTTCTTCTTTTGCCCAGGTTTTAAATAAAATTGGAACCGAAGTCCCTACGATTAAAAATGATGAAAAATTTGCTTCTGCCTTTAACACCATTCAGCAACTCATTAAAGAAGGTTTAATCCTTGCCGGTCACGATGTCGCTTCCGGTGGCTTAATTACTACCCTTTTAGAAATGTGTTTTGCGGATACTAGTTTAGGTGCAGAACTAGATCTTTCTAAATTAAATGAAGAAGATTCTGCTAAAGTTTTATTCAACGAAAACAGTGGAATTGTTTTTCAAGCGAAAGACAATTCAGTAGAAAACTTATTGAATGAAAACGGAATAGAATTTTTCAAATTAGGATTAGTTACAAAGAATGCTGAATTAAAAATAATTAATCACAGTGATAATTTCATTTTTGATATTGAAATGTACCGAGATACATGGTTTAAAACATCTTATTTATTAGACCAAAAACAAAGCGGACAAAAAAAAGCAAACGAGCGCTTTAATAATTATAAAGAGCAACCACTTTCATTTAAATTCCCAGCAGAATTTACTGGTAAGCTCCCCATAATCGAAGGTTCTTCCCCTCGAATAAAAGCGGCCATTATTCGTGAAAAAGGTTCCAACTCAGAACGTGAAATGGCACGTGCGATGCACTTGGCCGGTTTTGACGTAAAAGATGTTCATATGACCGATTTAATTAGCGGTCGGGAAACTTTAGAAGACATTCAATTTATTGCTGCTGTTGGTGGATTCTCCAATTCTGATGTTTTAGGAAGTGCAAAAGGTTGGGCAGGTGCTTTTCTTTATAATGAAAAAGCAAATACTGCATTAAAAAAGTTCTTCGATAGAGACGATACTCTTTCTTTAGGAGTTTGTAACGGTTGCCAATTATTTATAGAGCTAGGTTTAATTAATGCGGGGCACGAAGAAAAACCAAAAATGTTGCATAATGATTCGCATAAGTTTGAATGTAATTTCACTTCTGTAGAAATTCAAAAGAACAATTCTGTAATGCTTTCCAATTTAGCAGGAAGCAAATTAGGAATTTGGGCAGCTCACGGTGAAGGTAAATTTAGTTTCCCTTACGAGGAAGAGAAATACAACATTGTAGGAAAATATGGTTACCATGCTTATCCTGCCAATCCAAACGGATCTGATTTTAATACCGCTATGCTCACCGATGATTCTGGTCGTCATTTAGTAATGATGCCTCACTTAGAACGTTCAACGTTTAGTTGGAACTGGGCATATTATCCAAAAGACCGAAAAGGCGATCAAGTTACACCTTGGCTAGAAGCTTTTGTAAATGCTAGAAAATGGCTAGAGCAAAAATGATTTATAAGAAATCATGAATAATCATAAACGCTTGAGATTTCCTCTCAAGCGTTTTTTTTGATCTTAATTCCACACTTTTTGTGGAATTCTTCCACAGTTCTTACAAACAACCATTTCCATAAAGCACTGTTTTTTAGCAAAATAAATTAATGGCACATCATTAGAATAAGCTATATCAAATCTAATGTTGTACAAACTAAAAAATTACTTATGGAAATGAAAAAAGAAGCAACCCCATCCCCGAAAAAAAATTCAAACTCTCCTAATCAATTAGTATTATTGGGTACTTTTCTATTGCTTTTTGGAGCTTTAGCAGTTTCTTATTTTTTCTATCCCTATTTCCAAGAAATTCATTTAGAAAAAATGACCAACTTTGACAATATTTTAAAATATGTTGGCTTTACCTTGTTGGCAATACAGATTAGTTTTTTAGTCTACCTATTTGTTTTATACTTAAAATATAAAGTAGTCAAACCGGTTGCTAATGAATCTCTCCCAACTTGTACCATAATTGTACCCGCATACAATGAAGGGGAGTTAGTCTATAAAACTTTGATCAGTTTAGCTGAAAGTGATTATCCCGAAGAAAAGATGCAACTAATTTCAATAGATGATGGTAGCGCAGATGATACATGGAATTGGATGCTTAAAGCTAAAAATGAACTAGGTGAACGTTTAACAATTTACCAACAACCTAAAAATAAAGGAAAAAGACACGCATTGTATAGAGGATTTAAGTTAGGTACTGGCGATATTTTCATTACCGTAGATAGTGATTCTATTGTACAAAAAAATACACTTAGAAATATGGTTAGTCCATTTGTTGGAAATCAAAAATGTGGTGCTGTTGCAGGAAATGTTAGAGTTCTAAATCGTAAAAAAGCACTTATCCCTAGAATGCTGAATGTAAGTTTTGCATTTAGCTTTGAATTTGTACGTTCAGCACAAAGTACATTGGGCACCGTAATGTGTACGCCTGGAGCTTTAGCGGCTTATCGTAAAGAAGCTGTTTTCAACTGTCTTTCAGACTGGATTAATCAAAAATTTAATGGTCAACCTTCAGATATTGGTGAAGATCGTGCGATGACCAATATGATTTTAAAGCAAGGTTACCATGTTTTATTTCAACGTAATGCACTTGTGTTTACTAACATTCCAGAACGATACAAAAACTTGTATAAAATGTTTATTCGTTGGGAAAGAAGTAATGTTAGAGAAAACATAGCCATGAGTAAATTTGCTTTTAAAAACTTTAGAGAAGGAGCTAAATTAGGTACGAGAATATTATTATTAAATCAGTGGATAAAAATATTACTTGCTTACCCTTTGTTATTGGTAATGCTTTATTTTGTGATTTCTTCACCTCTATTGTTTATAACATCAGCACTTGTAAGTATATTAGTTTTGTCTAGTGTTCAGGCTATATTTTATGCTAAAAAGCACGAACTATCAGACTCATTTTGGGCATATCCTTACAGCATATTTTACACCTTTACTTTATTCTGGATTACGCCTTATGCGATTGCTACAGCAAGTAAAAGTGGTTGGTTAACAAGAGAATTACCTCAGAAAAAAATAGCTATTACTTTAAATAAAAATTAAAGTCAGCAATAATATATATCATAATGAATTCCTTTTGATAATCCAACAAATAATTAAATTTCAATAATTTACCTAAAGCCATGCTCACTGAAGATCCTTATTATCATTTAGAATTAATACCCCACAAAGCATTCTATTTTTAGTTCGAACTGAGCATGGCTATATTATCCAAAATACCGAAAAGAAAATCAAGTTAGACCTTGGGCTATAAGCTTTTGTAAATACTAGAAAATGATTTGAGAAATTCTAAATAATTGCTATAATTGCATATATAAAATTTAACTTATCATTAACAATTATTTACAAGAATGAAAAGAATTCTACCCATTTCCCTATGCCTTATTTTAACCTTATTAACAAGTTGTGCTTCAAAGTATAAACTTATTAATCCAGAAAAAATAAATTACGTTTCAAAGAACGAAAATAAGGATGTAAGCTTAGAATATAAATATGATTTACTTCATAAAAAGTATGCAAAAAAAGAAGAAAATAAAGATATAAAAGTAGTAGCAGTTAAAATTACTAATAACTCTGACCGTGATTTAACGCTTGGTAGGGATATGAAATTAGCTTTTGACAATGGCAATGACATTCATATTTTAGAGTCGGAAAAGGTTTTTGACGAACTTAAACAAAAACCCGCTTTTTATTTATTCTATTTATTGCTTACCCCATTAAACTTATACACAACTAATTCTAGAGGAGAAACAGAAGACTCTGTCCCTATTGGATTAATTGTAGGACCTGGTCTTGCGGCAGGAAACCTTTTAGGGGCCAGTGGTGCAAATAAGAATTTTAAAGAAGAACTGATGCATTATGATATCTATGGAATGGAAATTCCTAAGGGCCAAACAAAATACGGTTTAATAGGTATTAAATCTGATAGCTACGAAACCTTGGTTTTAAAAGTAGAGGAATAAACATCTCATAAACTTAACTTTATAAAGCTGAATTAAATTTAATTCAGCTTTTTTATTTCATAACATTCAAAACTTGTAAGATTTTCTAATAATTAATTTAGAATATTAATTTGTTTTATGAATCTTTAAAAATTTTCCCAAAAAAAAATCAGAATTAGTTAATTGAATAATTTTAGGAAGGTTTTTTTATAAATTTAATATAAATTAAACAGTTTATTTTATATTTTGCAGTGTACAAATTGATTTCCCCCTATGACTGAAATTAAAAGATTATTCGATTTCCCATATTATCAGTTAGAAAAATTCAATCTAAACAAGTCGCTTGTTACCAAATATAACGGCGAGTGGATAGGTACTTCAACTGAAGAATACGTAGCAAAAGCCAACAAAATAAGTAGAGCTTTACTAAGAATGGGAATAAATGCAAATGATAAAATTGCGTTGATATCTACTTCTAACAGAACCGAGTGGAATATCATGGATATCGGTATTCTACAAGTAGGTGCTCAGGATGTCCCTATCTATCCTACTATTTCTGAAGAAGAATATGAATATGTTTTAAACCATAGCGAATCTAAATACTGTTTTGTTTCAGATGAAGAGGTACTCGCTAAAGTCAACAAAATAAAAGATCGTGTTCCTAGCTTGAAAGAAGTTTATTCATTCGATAAAATTTCAAACACAAAAAACTGGTCAGAACTTTTAGAACTCGGGGAAGATGAAAGTAACCAAGGAGAAGTAGAACGCATCAAAGATTCTATTACAGAAGATGATTTAGCAACGATTATTTATACTTCAGGAACTACCGGAAAACCTAAAGGGGTTATGCTATCCCATAAAAATATCACCAGTAATGCCATCAATAGTGCCACCCGTCTTCCCTTAAAAGAAGGAAGCAACGTGGCTATTAGTTTTTTACCGGTTTGCCATATTTATGAACGGATGTTGCTTTATATGTACCAATATGCCGGGGTAAGTATTTATTTTGCTGAATCTATCGATAAAATCAGCGAGAACCTCAAAGAAGTTCGTCCGCATGTGATGTCGGCTGTCCCCCGTCTTTTGGAAAAAGTTTATGATAAGATTATCGCAAAAGGTTCAGAATTATCTGGAATTAAACATAAACTATTTTATTGGGCAGTAGAATTAGGATTAGAATGGGAACCTTATGAAAATAATGGTTGGTGGTATGAGTTTAGACTCAAAATCGCTCGGAAACTCATCTTTAGCAAATGGCAAGACGCTTTAGGAGGAAGATTAAATGTAATTGCTTCCGGAAGTGCTGCACTTCAACCCAGATTAGCTCGGGTTTTCAATGCTGCAGGAATCGGTGTTATGGAAGGCTACGGGCTAACAGAAACTTCTCCGGTTGTTGCCGTTAATGATATGCGTAACCACGGATTTAAAGTAGGAACAGTTGGAAAACCATTACCTGATACAAATATAAAAATTGCAGATGACGGGGAAATTATGATTCAAGGGCCCCAAGTAATGATTGGTTATTACAAAGATGAAGAAAAAACCAATGAAGTTCTTACCGAAGATAAATACTTTCATACTGGTGATATAGGACAAGTGGATGCTGATGGTTTCTTAAAAATCACCGATCGTAAAAAAGAAATGTTTAAAACCTCCGGTGGTAAATACATTGCACCTCAACTTATAGAAAATGCAATGAAACAATCGCGGTTTATAGACCAAATTATGGTGGTTGGTGAAGGTGAGAAAATGCCCGCAGCTTTAATACAACCCAACTTCGAATTTATAGAAGACTGGGCTAAGCGCAAGAAAATAAAATTAGGTGATTCTAATGAAGAAATAGTTAAAAACAGTGATGTTATTGAAAGGATTCAGCAAGAAGTAGATTTTTACAATGAACGCTTTGGGAAATGGGAACGTGTAAAACAATTTAGATTAACACCAGATGTTTGGTTAGTAGAATCAGAACACCTTACCCCTACTATGAAAATGAAGCGTAAAGTAATTAAAGAAAAATACAAAGATCTTTACAACGATATCTACGGTCATCCTAACTCTTAAAAAATTTATTCAAAAAAATAATCATAACTCAGAATTGTATTAAATTCTGAGTTTTTTGTTTTTAAAAGATTTTCAAAACTCATGATTACTCTTCCTACCCAACAAATAGGTTTAAAATAAAGTAAATTTCCATTATCACACATAGCAGATATAAAAAAAACTATTCAAACTGTAACAAACCGCAACAAGCCATATCTTTATAATAGAAACAAGTTAATTTTTGCAACCGACCATTACCCATATTAACGATCTTATTAAGGACTGTCGTAAAGGAGACCAAAAAGCTCAACTGCAAGTTTACAATAGGTATTATAAAGCGATGTATAATACAGCACTAAGAATTGTTCACCATAGTGCTGAAGCAGAAGATATCATGCAAGAATCCTTTCTAAGTGCTTTTGCAAAAATAAACTCTTATAAGGGAGATGCCACATTTGGAGCTTGGCTGAAAAGGATTGTAGTTAATAATAGTATTAATGCTCATCAAAAAAAGTCGAGGTACGAAGAAGTAAACTATAAGGATTATCTTCAAAATGAAATCGAGGAAAATACAGGAATAACGAATGATGATATCCAAAACCAAAAGATAAAACTAGTCTTGCACAAAATGCAGGAACTTAAAGAAAATTATAGAATTTGCCTCACACTTCACCTTATTGAGGGATACGACTATGAAGAAATAGGAGAAATTTTAAATATCTCCTATGCCAATTGCAGGACAACCATTTCTCGTGCAAAAGAGAGTTTAAGAAAAAAAATGATGAAAGATGAAAAATGATGATTTTTTTGAAGAGTTAAAGAACTTAAATTTTGATACGGCTGAACCTACTTCGGGACACGAAGACCGTTTTCATACCAAATTAAAACAGTACCAACCTAAAACCAATAAAGTAAAAGTATTATGGTTCTCACTAGGCGGTGTCGCAGCTGCATTGCTAATTGGTTTACTTGTAATGGGTACAAGCTTTAATTCATTTTCTTTTTACAAAGAAGGAGATTTAGCCAGTGTTTCACCGGAAATGAAAAAAACTCAAAATTTCTATAGTAACCTTATTGAGCAAGAACTTAAATCTATAGAAGATAAAAGAACACCAGCAACCAGTCAAATTATCAACGATGCATTGGTACAAATGCAGACCTTAGAAAAAGAATACGACAAATTAAAAAAAGACCTTTTAAAAAGTGGAAAAGATAAACGCGTAATTTTTGCCATGATCAATAATTTTCAACAAAGAATTGATCTTTTAAAACAAGTACTAGAACAAACACAAAGAATTAATGAACTTAAAATTTATAAAAATGAAACCAATACTCTATAAATTGTTTTTACTGGCCCTATTCTTTCCGGCCGTAAGCTTTGCAAATCATGATTATAAAGAGAAACATACCAAAGAAAAAAAAGTATCGAAAGAATTTTCTGTATCCCAAAAAGGGACACTAAAAATAGATAACAGCTATGGAAACATTGATATATCTACTTGGGACCAAGACCGGATTATCATTAATGTCTTTATAAAAACCAATGGCAATAATGCTGAAGAAGTTCAAAAAAAATTAGATCATATTAATGTTGTATTCAACCAAAAAGGTAATGAAGTAAGTGCAGTCACTCATTTTGAAAATGAAAACAAATCTTGGTGGAGTGGGATCTTCGGGAATAGCAATAACGTAAATATGGAGATTAATTATGTGATAAAAGCGCCCGCACAACACAATATAGATATCGATAATGATTACGGAGCAATTTATATGGATAAACTCTTAGGAAATACAAATATTTCCTGCGACTATGGTAAAATTGATATAGGTGAATTGAGAGGGGAAAGTAATACGTTAAAATTCGATTATACTAGAAATAGTCATTTCGGTTATATTACCAATGCCACTATTCAGGCTGATTATTCTGGATTTACCATTGAGGAAGCCCAAAACATCAACCTACGGGCAGATTATTCTGATTCTAATATTTCCAAAGTAGAAAACCTTCAATTTAATTGCGATTATGGAAGCATCTCTGTAGAAAAAGCGAGAAATATCGAAGCCCGTGGTGACTACCTCAGCACGAAAATTGGTCGTGTATTTTCTTCATTAGACCTAAAACAAGCTTATGGCTCGGTACGTATAGATAAACTTATGAAGGGTATTAAAAATGTGGAAATAAAAACCGATTACTCCGGAATTAAATTAGGGTTTGATGCCGAAATGGATTTTCAGTTTAATGTTGATTCCTCTTACGGTGGAATTAGCGGCACCAGTGATCTAGAAATTCTTAAATCTTATGAAGAAAGCTTTAGCAAAAAAATCACAGGCTACTATAGAAACCAAAATAGTAACACTCAACTTCATATATCCAATAGCTACGCCAATATAAATTTTAAAAAAGTCCCTTAAATCAACACCTTTTTAATTATTTTAAAGCTTCTTAGTTTGATACTAAAATCTCTTCCGACCAAAATTAGGACAAAAATGTAGATAGCAAGAAGTTGATAATTACCATTAACCTTACTGAATTTATAAACGTTCAGCTTATATTAGCTAGAGAAAAGAAAGAAGTTTAACCATTAAAGCCGAAAGTAAAAGTTTGATTCCAAAAGGAATAAATTTAAGTATCCTGAGAAACCAAACGATATAATTTACTGTAAATTAGTTTTTTACATAAATTTATCAAATAAAATCTCAACATATTGTTTTATATTTATAGGAACCAAAATAATTATCCTATGAAAAACTTTTACTTATTACTCTTCTTTCTAACCACTAGCTTTTTTGCTTTTGCCCAAACAGAATTCATTACCACATGGGAAGTTAATGATAACGATTTAAGTATAACCATTCCTACTACTGGGACAGGTTATGATTACAGTATTGATTTTGGAGACGGTAATTCTGAAAATAACATTACCGGAGATGTAACACATACTTATAATTCTGCCGGAATATACACAGTTACTATTTCGGGAAATTTCCCGAGAATATATTTTTCTGATAATCAAACTGATGCTGATAAAATTTTAAGCATAAACCAATGGGGAAGCAACCCATGGCAATCTATGCAATCGGCATTTGCTGGCTGTTCTAATCTACAAATTCTAGCAGTAGATACTCCAGATTTAAGTCAAGCTACTAATTTAAACTTTATGTTTAGTTCAACAGAAGTTAATCAACCCATAAATAACTGGGACGTATCGAATATCACTTCCATGCGTGGAATATTTTTTGCTGCTACTAATTTTAACCAGCCTCTTGATAATTGGGATGTGTCTAATGTAACCGACATGAGCTATATGTTTACTGCTGCAAGTGCTTTTAATCAGCCTCTTAATAATTGGAATGTTTCTAATGTCACCAATATGGAAAGTATGTTTAGTTCTAATCAAAGTTTTAATCAGTCTTTAAATAATTGGGATGTTTCTAATGTAATCAATATGGAAAGTATGTTTAGTGCTTCGATTTTCAATCAACCAATAGACAATTGGAACGTATCAAATGTAACAAATATGAATTTTATGTTTATGAGTAGTCAATTTAACCAGCCACTTAATAACTGGAATGTATCAAGTGTTACAAAGATGGATAATATGTTCAGTAGTACAGAAAATTTCAATCAACCTCTTTCTAATTGGGATGTCTCCAATGTGACTACTATGTTCGCAATATTTAGCTTAGCAGAAAATTTTAATCAAGACCTTTCTAATTGGAATTTTAATCCTGCTGTAGATTTTAGAAGAATAGTTTCTAGCAGTAATTTGGATATTGAAAATTACGATGCTTTATTGGCTCATTTTGTAGAGTTAGGATATACTAACAAAATTTTTAGAGGTATTGATCTTATTTATTGTAACGAAAATGATCGAAATTTTTTAATCAATAATTTAGGTTGGGACATTAGCGAAGACACACCAGCTGAAAATTGCAACCTTTCTACAATGAATGTGAACTCTCCTAACTTTACGCTATACCCTAACCCAACTTCAGGAATTGTATTTATAGCATCTCCCAATAAAAACATCATCCAAACAATAGAAATACTAAATATTAACGGACAAAAAATCCAAACCATTAAAAAATCGTTTGAAAAAATTGATTTAAGCCAATTTTCATCAGATATTTATTTTTTAAAAATAAATGGAACTATTACCCAAAAAATAATTAAAAAGTAATTCAGGAAATAGGTCTATTCTATCAATAAATTACGATCATTTTAAAATTATTATTAAGTTATTGTTAAACTCCTCAAACAGAAGGAGTTTTTTTATGAATATCATTAATTTCAATTAAAATTTACCTACTTTTGTTATGCGTGCATAATATTTTTCATTATCTTTGATTGCACATCAAATTATATGAGAGAAAAAACAATAGATTATGTACTTAGAGCTACTTGGATTGCTGTAGCTAAAATGTACAACGAAGAAGCGGGTAAAAAAGGTAGCACGATGGCAACTGGATTTGCTCTTTTAAATATAGACCCTGAAGAAGGTACACCATCTACCTCTTTAGGTCCTAAAATGGGAATGGAAGCCACAAGCCTTTCCAGAACCCTAAAATCAATGCAGGAAAAAGGATTAATTGAAAGAAAAAGGAACCCTGAAGATGGCAGAAGTGTTTTAATTACCCTTACAGACTACGGTCGTGAAATGAGAGCCTTCTCTAAAGACGTAGTACTCCAATTTGACGATGCCGTAAAAGAGTCTGTACCAGAAAAAGACATTAAAACCTTCATTGAAGTAGCACATACGATAATGGAATTAATTAATAATAAAAAAATTTATAAACCTGAAACCTCAGCTAAATAATTATGAAGCGAACAATCAATAAAGTTGCTGTCATTGGATCAGGAATTATGGGTAGCGGTATCGCCTGCCACTTCGCCAATATTGGCGTAGAGGTATTACTGCTTGACATCGTTCCGCGAGAACTCAATGAAAAAGAGCAAAAAAAAGGACTTACCTTAGAAGATAAAGAAGTGCGTAATCGCATCGTCAACGATTCCCTTCAAAATTCTTTAAAATCCAAGCCCTCTCCTATTTACCATAAAGATTTTGCCAATCGCATAACCACCGGAAATTTAGAAGATGATATCGCTAAAGTTTCTGAAGCCGACTGGATTATCGAAGTGGTAGTAGAACGATTAGACATTAAAAAACAGGTTTTTGAAAAACTTGAAAAACATAGAAAACCGGGAACTTTAATCACTTCCAATACTTCCGGGATTCCCATTAAATTTATGAACGAAGGAAGAAGTGAAGATTTCCAGAAACATTTCTGTGGAACACACTTTTTCAATCCGCCACGATACTTACGCTTATTCGAAATTATTCCTGGACCCGATACTTCAGGAGAGGTATTAGATTTCCTCAATGACTACGGAAAAAAATTCCTTGGAAAAAAATCGGTGATCGCCAAAGACACACCGGCCTTTATCGGAAACCGCGTTGGTATTTTCAGCATTATGAGTTTGTTCCATATGGTAAAAGATATGGATATGACCATTGAAGAGGTCGACAAATTAACCGGACCGGTGATTGGCCGCCAGAAATCGGCTACCTTCCGTACTGTAGATGTTGTTGGTTTAGATACTTTGGTGCACGTTGCCAACGGTTTGTACGAAAACGTTCCCGAGGATGAAGCCCACGATCTTTTTGCACTACCAGACTTCATCCAAACAATGATGGATAACAAATGGTTGGGAAGCAAAACCGGACAAGGTTTTTATAAAAAAGAAAAGAAAGAAGATGGTTCCAGCGAAATCAAATCACTTGATCTTGATAAAATGGAATTCCGCGATCGAAAAAGCGCGAAATTTAGTGTATTAGAGCAAACCAAAACCATCGATAAACTTAGCGATCGCTATAAAGTTTTAATTAAAGATGAAGGAAAAGCAGGGAAGTTTTACCGCAAAAACTTTTCAGCATTATTTGCTTATGCTTCCAACAGAATTCCAGAAATTACTGATGAACTCTACAAAATTGATGATGCGATGCAGGCCGGTTTTGGATGGGAACACGGTCCATTTCAGGTTTGGGATGCACTTGGTGTAGAAAAAGGAATTGAAATGATGAAAGCTGAAGGTTACGAGCCTGCAGCTTGGGTTTCAGAAATGGTGGATGCCGGTATTACTTCCTTTTATTCCGTAAAAGAAGGAAACACCTATTATTATGAAATCCCGAAAAAGGAACACGTAAAAGTTCCCGGACAAGACTCCTATATCATCTTAGATAATATTCGCGAATCTAAAGCCGTATTCCAAAATAGTGGCGTTGTCGTTGAAGATTTAGGTGATGGCATTCTAAATTTAGAATTCCGCAGTAAAATGAATTCTATTGGAGGTGATGTACTTGATGGAATCAACAAAGCGATCGATCTGGCTGAAAAAGAATACCGTGGACTCGTAGTATCGAACGACGGAAAAAACTTCTCGGTAGGTGCTAATATCGGAATGATCTT
>CEVJ01198477.1_pt1 | contig 13722 bp, 23 predicted proteins | sample 531491 | NCBI WGS metagenome assembly CEVJ01 (sample SAMEA2623693, study PRJEB7988) | marine metagenome | biome: marine biome (ENVO:00000447); feature: mesopelagic zone (ENVO:00000213); material: "saline water (ENVO:00002010), including plankton (ENVO:xxxxxxxx)" | depth 640 m
TAAATACCTTATTAGTAAATAAGTTGTTAGAAAAAGAAACTGACGGAACTTACAAAGCAGTAAATAACATTGGTATTATGGATAGGATAAATGAATTGATGGAAAAAGTAAATAATAGTTAAATTACTTACAACGAATACGTATAAAGCAAGTTTTGAGCGCAAAGGCTTTAGCATCGGCTAATTTGCTTTATACAGTGTTGTGAAATGTAATAGCCGTGCGCTTGGAAAGCGCAAACAGGAATACTAATATTAACGAAATACAGATAAAATTATGAAAGCACACGAATTAAGAATTGGGAATTATGTAGAGATTTTTGGAGTACAAAAAGTAATTTCTATAAATTCAAAAAAAATAAAAGTTGAATCTGAAAAAAAAGACGGTTCTGTTACAAGAGAAAAAGTACCTTTATTTTCAGCATCATTAAAACCAATACCGTTAACAGAAAAATGGTTAAAGAAATTAAGCCCGCAAGTAAAAGATTTTGGAAGTAATACTTTCGGAATAGGTAGGTTTCAGTTTATTTGGAAAGCTTCTTATAAATACTGGTATGTAGTTGATGATATGAGTGAAGCATATATTACTAAAATTGAATTTGTACACGAATATCAAAACTTTTGTTTTGTAATGAATGGTCAAGAATTAAAATTAGCAAGCGATAGCGCGCAGATTTAGGGGCAGCTATTGCGTAGCCCAAGTAATTCTTTAATTCAGGAGCAAGAGTGAAATCGGCTATTATTTTTTACAACGTTTTGTGTATGGCAAGTAGCCGAAGCACGAACCAACGAATTAAAAACTGAATATTAATAGGCTATTTGCTATATACATTGTTATGCATCTGGCAAAAATTAGATAAGATGAAACTTAAATATAATGCACAAAAGAGAACAAGAATAAATTACCGCTTTATGGGCTTTACAACTTTTGAAAATGGGTGGTGGTTTAATTATAATACTAATAGGTGGGAACAAAACCCAAAAGCAGGTGAGAAAGGTTATAGCTCGCACCAAAGTTGCAGAAGTGTAAAAGCATTTAGAAGAAAGTTAAAAAAAGCCCCTAAAGGTGTAAAATTTATTCTTGTGAGTAGATGGGTAGGATATGATGTTGAAGGCACAGGCTCTTTTGCTTGTGCATAACGGTTTTGTGTATGATTAGTTGCGTGGAATAATAACTTAAAATAGTAAATATGGATTTAGATAAAATAGTTAAAAAAATAAGAAATAGTGAATTAGCCGAAGATGATGTTTTAAAATATGGAAGAATATTAATAACTGAATATGCAAAAGAATACCATAAAAAGCAATTAATTATACACAGTGTTGTGGTTAGTAAAAGCGTTATAGATGAACTAAACTGTGCGCATAACGAATACCATCAAATTATGATGAAAGAAGTTAAACCTTTAAGTAGGCAATATTTTGAGGCTTATGGAAGAAGAGAAGGCGTTGCAACTGCAATAGAAATTATAACTGGTGAGGAAATGTAGCTTTTATTAACTACAACGAGTTTGTATATGGCTCGTGGCGTTTTGGAAGTTACGGATTTTTCAGATTTATTTTTGTTTATTGGAATGTAGGAATTTAAATTCACTTAACCCTCCAAGCTATGAGCTATATACGTTGTTGTGAGCTGGTCTTCTCCAATGGTTTTGAATTTAAATATAAACTATCAGATTTATTTTCGAAACTTATAATAGCTTGTTGTATTCCGTCTTTTGGTATTTTATAAATGTATTCAATGTGATTATAAAAGCCACTTTTAAATTCTATTCGCGTCATTTTTGGAAAAACTGGAATTTTTTCAATTAGATTATTAATTTCATCAGTGTTGTTAATAGCATCTGAAATATTGTCTATTTCAACATTCACATAATCATTTAATTCTCCAGATTTACCAAAATCGATTGAACTTCCACGAAAATATTCTTCATTTTCACCTTGTTTTCTAAAATTGTGAGTTTGAAAGTGCCATTTATTGAACTCGTTAATATTCACTTCTGATTTTTGCGTAAATTTCTCTGGCCATATTGAAGAAGAAAATCCAATTTCAGTTCCGTTTTTTAAAATAACAAACGCAGAAATCTCTTCTATTTCTAAATCAAAATTACCAATTTTCAAATCAGCCTTTTCAACTAATGGCATTTGTTCAAAAATCGATTGGACTTTATTAAATTCTTGGTAATATTTATATTCGAAAAAATACCAATAGATTGTGAAAAGTACTGCCAGGACAAATAATATTCCGATTAATATTCTTTTCATAGAGTTTTTTTTGACTTGCTCACAACGTTAAAGTATAACCATCCGTTTTTAAATTAAATAAAAAACCATTGAAAATGAACACTTTACAAAATATAAACAGTAATCAATTAAATAAGCATCAAATAAAAAATGGTGGTTATACGGTGTTACCAAATGTAGCACCGATTGACAGAACGAAATTTAGCAAAAAAGACAATAAGTATATTGATTGTGCCTTGTTTTTATGTGGCTATTTAGGTGTTGAAAATTGCAGACAAAAAAGAGGTGTTGTATCGAGCCAAATAGACTATATCGCAAACACAATTAAAAGACACCTAGAAGGAATGGATTATGAAGATATTGATATAGATGGTCAACTTCCTAAATAAGCACTAAACTAAGGTGCTATTTTTGGTAACTACTATATATCAAAACACCTTGTTAAACCCTATAAACACTAATAAAAATTATGAAAATTAGAAAGTACATAGAACAATATTCTAAAGATTGTGATTTTAAATATCCATCTGATGCTACTAGGAGAACATACAAAAATGGTGTTAGATTATTTTTAGAACATTTTGAAAACGAAATACAACCCAAGTCAATTTCAAACGAAAAGATTAAAGAGTTTTTAATGACTGCGAAAACGCATAACACCAGGAAACAATTACAATGTTCTATTAATTCATTTTATACACTTACAGTTAAAATGCCTAGTAAAATTAGTAGTATACCATATCCTAAAAAACAAAAGTCACTGCCTAGAATTATAGACACAAAACATTTAATTGAATCAATTAATTCCATTCAAAACATTAAACACAAGGCAATATTAATGACAACATATTCTTGTGCTTTAAGAGTATCTGAAGTATGTAATTTAAAGATTGATGATATTGATAGTAAACGTGGAATAATTCACATTAAAAATGCAAAAGGACAAAAAGATCGTATTGTAAAACTAAGTGACAAACTATTAATATGTCTTAGAAAATATTACAAAAAACATAGACCTACAGAATACTTATTTAATGGCCAATCTAAATTAAAATACACATCCAATAGTTGCAATAAATTAGTCAAAAAATATATAGGTTCAAAATACTCAATGCACCACCTAAGACATTCTGGTGCAACAGCAATGTTAGAAAACGGAACAGAAATTAATGTGATCCAAAAAGTGCTAGGACACAATTCAATCAAAACGACAATGATTTACACGCACGTATCAAATAATTTAATCCAGAGCGTAGCAACCCCTATGTAAGCCAAAAGTACTGTGAAAATACTGTGAAAATTTTATTTATACTAAAAATAAAACCCTTTAAATCAATGATTTAAAGGGTTTTTTACTGTGAAAAAGTGACCGCGCCAGGATTAAAATATTATACTCAAATACACATATAATGATACATTTATGTACTATAAATAAATTTTAACATATTTTATGTCTATTTATAGTGCAATATATTTATATTTGTATTCGAGTTACTGTGAAAATACTGTGAAAATTATGAATACAAACGACAACATTAGACCAAAGAATCCACACGTTTATTACTGCGAAAAATTAGGCGTGCCTTATGAATTTATCGAAGGTATTATCCATTACGATATGGATATGTTTAAAGCCAAGTGGGAAGAACATTTTAAATTGAGATAAAATGATCCAACAAACAAATAAACTTGATGAAATCTTTAAAAGCAATACACTCCTTTTAGAAGAACCAGAAGTAAAGGAATTAATTAATTATTTTCAAGATAAATATGGAAAGCTTTATAAGTCATATAAAAAACTTGACGATTTAGAGTTTAAAATATTAGATAGGTGTATGCATAGCGAAGTGATACTTAAGGAAGGAAGAAGCAGTAAAGAAACACTAATATCAATATTAGAATTGCTTAACAAATAAACAATAAAAATGGCAACCATAAATTATTACATAAAGTCCAAAAAAAATCCTGCAAATATCTATGCAAGATTCTCACATAAAGGAAACATAGACACCTTTGTGCCTATTGGCGTTTACGTTAACCCTAAACATTGGGATAAAAAACGTAAAAAACTTAGATTGGTTGCAGAACTTCCAAAAGCACACGAGATTAATATTAAATTAAATAAACTCGAAACATATACCATAGAGCAATTTAACCTCGCTTATATGGAAGGAATTATAATTGATAAAGATTGGATCAAAAAAACTATTTCAAGCTTTTTTAAACGTCCAGAAGACGAAAACAAAAAGTCTAACAAGTTTCAAATTTACCTTACAGAGTTTGCAGATTATTGGATGGATAACCATTCTAAAAATTGGCGTGTTGGTAAAAACAATTTTATGTCCGAAGCTGTACTTAAACAATACAGAAGTAACATTAGCCTAATTAAAGAGTTTGAAGACAACAACTACAAAATTAAGTTTAGAGAGATTACAGAAAGTACAGGACAAGATTTTGCAGAATACCTAGAAGACCAAAACTACCAACCTGCAACTATTAAAAGACACGGCAACAGATTCAAATTCTGGTGCAACAGAGCCATAGATCAAAATATAGTGGTTAACAAAAAATTCAACAATCGCATATTTGTTAAGCCAAGAAGTAACGATAAGAAAGAACCATATCTTAACTATGATGAGATACAAAGAATTTTCAATAAGGATTTCAGCTATTCAGAACGCCTGGATAACGCCAGAGACAACTTTATAATAGGGTTATGGACAGGCTTAAGGGTTTCAGATTTCTTAAAAAACCTAGATATTTATAATATTAAAGACGGATTTATTGATATTAAAGCCGAAAAAACTAATACCTTTGTATCAATACCTTTGCATCCAATGGTAACACACGTTCTAAATAAAAGAAATGGGGACTTACCTAAAAAGATTTCAGATGTAAAGTTTAATATCGCTATAAAAGAAATTTGCCAAGCGGTTGATATAGATGAAGAAATGTATGGCGGTACATTACAAAAAACTAAAGACGGCAAGCGTAAGGTTTGGGGAACTTATAAAAAATATAAATTAGTGACATCTCATATTTGTAGAAGATCATTCGCCACTAACCTTTATGGTAAGATTGCAGACAATGTATTACAATCCGTTTGCGGTTGGAAATCTAAAGAAATGATGTTACACTACATTAAAAAGTCTAACAGAGAACACGCTCAAAGTCTTAAGGATTATTGGGATATTACATACGCAGATAAAAACATAAAAGAACTTCATAAAAAATAAACACTATGGAAACTAAAAAAGAACTAGAAGCAAAAGACAGATTAAAAGTCGTCTTAGACGAATTAAGATACTCTGCCAACGAGTTATCAAAAGAATTAGGTTACTCATCACCTTCAAGCATATATCACGTTTTAAATGGCTTAAACAACCTTTCAACAGATATGGCTAATAAGATTACTACAAGATTTCCAGAAGTAAGCTATTTATATCTTACACAAGGAAAAGGAACGCCATTACTAACACCTAAATTCAAGCAAGCGCAAGCTAATTTGTTCGGGAGTTCTCCACAAAATGTTGAGCAACAGGCAAGTTGGGATAATATCCCTACAACTCTAGAGAATATTGAAAAACTTTTAATGAAATTAGTAGATATTCAAGAAGAAAAAGCATAAATTTACATATTCTTCCTTCATTCATCTTTAGGAAGTTTAAATTGTTGAAAAAGCCTTAGCTATTGTAGTTAAGGCTTTTTGTTTATATCCACTACATTCAATATCATTATACAATCATCTAGCATAATAACATCATCATCAAAATTCTTGTTAAGACTGTGTATCGTAATGCAACCATTCTCCGTATCGTGAGCAATGATCTCTTTAACCAGAATACCTTCCTTATGTACAATAATGTAATTCTTAAACTTATGGATATGAAACTTATTTCGCCATAAAGATTTATCAATAACACGACCAGTAATAATATCGCCTTGTTCTATGGTATTCTTTGTACCATCATCCATACTATCCCCAATAACCTTAAACGCATAATAATCACCTTTATGGTATTGGTTAACAGTTACAAAGTGATATGGTAATTGCATCATTTCATCCGCATCTGCAAATCCAGAAATAAATCCTGCTTGCGCTGTTTGATCCACAAAAGGCACAGCCATAAGCTTTCGGCCATCCTCTAATTCAATAAATCTGTTACCACCGTGTTCACTTGTTTTTTCTTTAAACAAATTCACGATATTGCTCTCATATTTGTTACGGTACATAGCACCCTTTCCTGTTAACAACCAGTCCTTTGAAACGTTAAAGAAATCACAAATCGTATTAAGGGTTTTTTCGTTAGGTTTAGCACCTTTGTTAATAATACGCCCTATACTCGCATTATTTGTACCCGTTTTCTTACAAAAAGCGTATACGGTTAAGCCTTTGTTTTCTAGCAACTTAGACAGCCTTTCACCGATTTTTTCCATTTTTATTTGATTTTTATGTTGAAAATGTTTTGTTTTTATGTTACAAATACTATCTTTGGTAACATATTGTGACATAAAAGTACAATAAGAAACATTAACACAACAACAACAATTAAACTTTAACATTTTGTTACACAAATCTTCAGACGTAACTAAAGATTGGGTAGATGAAAACATACATTTGTTTCCCTTATACTTCCCAAAGCTTTATGAAGAAAGCGTCATCACCAAGCACGATCCTTATCAATTATTAGACTGTATGCGAAAATTTGAGCATACCTATGGCGAAACTATTTTCTCCATTAATGAGAATGGTAAGATTTACCTAGCCAACCACGCTTATCTTACACATAAGCAAGATACCCTTAATGGTATTTCAAAATGGCTTAACAAATAAGAATATGGAATTTGTAGAGGTAAACGACAAGTTCATTAAACTCATTCAAGAGATTGTAAGAGATACTATTGTTAACGTAATGCAACAGCCCCAAGCAGACAACAACAACGGTATATACTCCACTACGCAAGTAGCCAAGATACTTAATGTAAAACCCACAACCGTTACTAAACGCATAAGGGAAGGCAAGCTAGTAGCTACCAAAAAAGGTAAAAGCTACATCATTACAGAAGACAACTTAACAACATATATCAATGACAATTAAAAGATTTTATTACGCAGAGAAGTTTAGTGAATTAGAACCAATTGCCCTACACCTCGAAACATTAGGCTTTAAAGAATTAGATCCGTGTATAGACGAGTTTAGCCATAACTCACAAAAATTATACATAGACACAAAAAAGAAACAATTCTGGTATATCGATGAAGCTGTGCTAGACCAAAACAAACAACTTATAGACGCTGTTTACAACCTTAATCATAGAGCAATTAACCTTAAACAAATACAACAATGGCAATTAGCTTAACACTCATCGAAAAACTTAGCCAGATACAATCTGAACTAAGTGTACCAAAATCACAATACAATAAATTTGGTAAGTATTATTACAGAAGTGCAGAAGATATTTTAGATGCCGTTAAACCTCATTTAAAAAAACACGATTGTACGTTAACTATAAGTGACAAGATCATATACCTAGAAGGCCGTCACTATGTAGAGGCTACGGCTATACTTTCAGACAAGAAGGAACATATTACCGTAACAGCTTCAGCAAGGGAAGAAGAAAATAAAAAGGGAATGGATGGCGCACAGGTTACTGGCTCAACATCATCATATTCCAGGAAGTATGCACTTAACGGCTTGTTTTGTATAGACGACACTAAAGATCCAGACAACACCAACAAACACGAAAAAACCCCAACCAATAATACAGCTACACCTAAAAACAACACGCCAGAGCAACAAACAAAATGGCTTACAGAAGAGAACTACAAGAAAGTACTTAATGTAAAAGATGCTAAAAAGGTAAAGGCGACTATTGATATGTATTCAAAAGCACCTTATGCTATGAAAAAAGAATACAGAGCAGAAATTACAAAGCACTTAGAATCATTAACTAAAAAATAAAACAATGGGGAAATCTAAAGAACAATTTTTAGCATTACGAGAATTAGAGAATCTAACCTACGATTACACCTTCACTAAAAAGGAAGCAAAATCACAAGGCGTAAAGACAGCAAAAGATATTATCGAGCGTGCAGAAAAAGATCCATTCGAAGTACTATCCAATGTTGTAAGACTTAAGGAGTTTATAAATGCTTTTGAAGCAGAGTTTAAGAAAGCAGATGCTTTTGAGCAGATAGATAAGAATTACAATAAGAACGGTGTAGAGTTTAGCACACGTAATTCTGGAGATCGCCTGGACTATGAAAAAGATGTTGTCTACAAAGACCTTAAAAAACAATTAGATGATAGGACGGCATTATTAAAACTTGCCTATAAATCTAAAGATGTTATTTACGATAGTGAAGGCGCAGACGTTCCTAAAGTACCAATTAAGACACACGGTAAAAACTCATTGGTAATTACATTCTAATTGAAATCCATTAACATCATATCACAAGTAAGCAATGGTAACTTAACACGTAACAGAACACGCATAAAAGATGCCATTGCAACATTTGAAGGTAAAGATGTAAGCATTACCATTAAGAAGAAACGCAAGACACGTTCCAATAGTCAAAATCAATATTATTGGGGTGTTGTTTTAGAACTCACGATTGATGCTATAAAGAAAGAATGGGGAGAAATATGGGATAAAGATAACGCACACGAGTTTCTTAAATCCAGATTCCTGTATTACGAGAAATACAATGATAACACAGGAGAAATTATTAAAACCCCAAAATCGACAACAGAATGTAGCACCGTAGAGTATGAAGAATACCTATCACAATGCAGACAATTTTTAAAGGAATGGTTTAATACAGACATACCATTACCAAACGAAGAAATCACACTTAATTTTTAAATACAATCACAATGAGTACACTAAACAAAGTCATCCTTATAGGAAACCTTGGTAATGACGTAGACACACATACGTTTGACAATGGCGGTAAAATTTCAAAATTCCCTATTGCAACTTCAGAAACATACACCAATAAATCTGGAGAGAAAGTTACCAATACAGAATGGCATAACATCGTAGTAAAAGGTAAAAGCGCAGATATTTGTGAACAATACCTAAGCAAAGGCGATAAAGTCCTTATCGAAGGAAAAATTACCACACGTAAATGGCAAGACAAAGACGGCAACGATAGGTACAACACAGATATTGAAACCTACAACGTTACTTTTATGAGTACAAAAGGAGACAACGCATCACCACAAACACACGATGCTGTTCCTCTTGCTTCAGATGACTCAAATGATGACCTGCCGTTTTAACAAGTCCTTAACAATCAACAACTTAAGTGAGTTTGATTTATATTAAACTCACTTTTTTAACCATAAAATACACGCATTAAAAATGAAAAAAAAGACACCAGTAGTAATAAGAAGTAGTTATATTTTCGACTTAGTTTCAGACCACTTCCATAAGAACATTAAAGTAAGAACAAGAGAAGGACAATTCCCAGAGTTAAGAGGTTTGGCAAATTACCTTTGTAAAAAACACACCAAAGATTCCTTAGCTAAAATAGGATCTAACTATGGCGCAGACCACGCTACGGTAATTCATTCTATAAAGAAGTTTAATGAAACTTATCTACCTTCAGAACCTTACTTACAACGTTCTGTAAATATCCTAAACAACATTATAGATAATTGGAAGACTAGAGAAACTACAATAGATACAGAAATCTTAAACAGATTGTTGTTAGACAAAGAGCGCGAAGCATACTTAGCAAAACAAGAGGTTACAAAGATTGAGCGCAAATACAAAGCACTACAAAAGAAAACACCATTAAAGCTTAACAGAGTACAAAAGCTATTGGCAGACATACCAGAAGAAAAAATGGAACGTGCAGAATTTAGAATAAAAGCGATGTTAACTATGCTCTAGTTAGTATAATTTAATTACATTTAAACACAACAATTTAATACTTAAAAGATGGCTAGACCTAAAAAAAACAATGTAGAGTACTTTCCACACACCGTATCTCACGGCAAGAAGATGAGTTACATAGAAAAGAAATACAAGAATGACGGTTATGCAGTTTGGTTTAAACTTTTAGAAGAATTAGGAGATGCACAAGACCATTATTTAGACCTTAATGACGACATACAAATTATGTTCCTTTCAGACAGATGTATGGTGTCAGAAGAGACTCTAATTAACATAATTCAAGACCTTATAAAACTCAAAGAATTTGACCAAGAATTATGGGAAAATTACAAGGTTTTATTCAATGAAAAATTCACCGAAAGCATAGCAGATGCTTATAAAAAAAGAAATAATAATTGCATCACCCTAAAAAAGTTAAAGGAGAGTTTATCGAGTTTAAGTAACCCTAAACCTAGTTTAAGTAACCCTAAACCCCAGTTTACGGAACTTAAAGGTGGCAGAAACACACAAAGTAAAGTAAAGAAGAGTAAAGTAAAGGAAAGTAAAGAAGATTTAATAGAAAAAAAAGAAGAAGCGCACGAGGAAATTTCAAGAGGTGTTTTCTATGAAATTTCAGTACTAAAAAACCATTATCTCAACAGCCAAAAAATTGTGAAGGCAGTCTTGGAAAATGAAACGTTCAAATTCCAGAATATCGAACATCTAAAATCTCGGTTAGAACAATTTTCAAATCACCTTGTCGAGAATGGAGAACATTCAAAATCCTGGTTTGGGCAAGAAGGCTTTCCATCACACTTCAAACATTGGCATTTAAAAACCAAAGAAATCCAAGTTAAAAAAGCCTTGACAGAGAAAAATTACAAATTCGCTTGGGATGGCCAACCACCACGATGGGGAACAGAACAAGAATATCTTGGTTTCAAGAAAAACTACGAGCAGTTTAATTTCAAAACTATAAAATCTCCCAAAACAGAAAACGCATATTAAGCAACTTTAAGAGCGTTAAAATTTTGAGTGGACACATTATATAGAAATTAACAGAAACTCTTTCTATTTTAATATAAACCGCCTTAAATCGCATTTAACACAACAATTTAAAACGAACATTGATGAAAAACTTAAAAAATCACAAATGTCTGCACTAGAAATAAACGGATTCCCGATTGATGAATATAATATTTACAAGTTCCCTCAAGACACAAAAAAACATACGTGTCCGTTATGTTCAGAACAGCGTAAAAAGAAGAATGATAAGTGTTTAACTATTTTTTGGGATACTGGTTTAGCATACTGCAACCATTGTGGCGAAACACTACAACTACACACCTACAAAAGAAAAAACCAAGAGAAAGAATATTCACTACCACCAAAACAAGAATTTCAATATCAATATTCAGAGAATCTTATCAAATGGTTCAAGGACATTAGAGGGATTTCAAAAGCAACATTAGAGCATTTTAAAGTTACCGAAGGCAAAGAATATATGCCACAGGTTAACAAAGAAGCTAACGTCATAAAATTTAATTATTTCATAGATAAAAATCTTATAAATATTAAATTCAGAGATGGTGCTAAAAACTTCAAACTCTACAAAGGTGCAGAGAAAATTATGTACAATCTCAACGCTATAAGACACAGTAGTGAATGTGTTATTGTGGAAGGCGAGATAGATGTATTATCGTGTTATGAATCTGGTTATAATCACAGTACAAGCGTACCAAATGGCTTTAATCTTAAAGGTGAATTGAACCTAGATTACATTACCAATTGCTATGAGTTTTTTGAGAACAAAGAGCGTATCATTTTAGCGGTTGATAATGACGATGCAGGTAAAAAAGGAGAAAAAGAATTAGCAAGGCGTTTTGGTGCAGAAAAAATATGGTTGGTAGATTTTGAAGACTGTAAAGATGCTAATGAGTATATGCTTAAGCACGGCAAAATAAAATTGCTAGAAAAACTTCAAAACCCTAAGCCCTACCCTTTAGAAAATGTAACCACGATTGATGATAATTGGGATCAACTTACAGGTTTCTGGAAGAATGGCGCACCAAAAGGAATGACCATTGGCCTAGAAAACCAAGACAACGCCATTAGTTTCGATTGGAAACAATACACGCTAATGTTATCTGCACCTGGTTCTGGAAAATCTGAAAAGCTAGATGATATTGTAGCTAGATTAATACACAGATACAATGTAAAAGTAGCTTATTGTAGTGTGGAGAATGAACCGCATTACATTCACTACAACAAGATATTCAGAAAGATTTACGGTAGGACACCTAACCCAAACGAGATAGATTCAGAATACGTTTCAAAAACAAAAGAATTTATAAAAGATAATATATGCCACGTAAGTTTCGAGAAACGCTATGAGTTAAAAGCGGTACTTCAAAAGTTTGAAGAGTTGGTAAAGCGTAAAGGCGTAAGAGTATTTGTGTTAGATCCGTTCAACAAGATTAAAAACGATGGCGTGGCACAAAGTGATGTAAACCTTTATACCAATGAATATCATATGCTTATAGATGAGTTTGTAAAGAAGACACAAAGCCATTTATTCCTTGTGCTACACCCAACAAAATTGCAGACAAAAGAAGGCAGTACAAAAACCTACATAATGCCAACCGCATACCACGCAAAAGGTGGTGGAGAACATTTTGATATGAGTTACAACATCATAGGTATGGTAAGGGATTATGAAAGACAACTCATTCATTTCAGAACACTAAAAGTAAAATTCCAACACTTAGGAACAGCAGGTGTAGATTGGTTTGAAGCGTGGAATATTAACAACGGAAGATTTAATAATGTTGAAGATTACGATGCCGATAGCACACACACACCAGAAGTAAAATGGGATAATGATAATTGGTTGTTACCAAAGCCAGATATGGAATCGCAAGTACTCCCATTTATAGATCCAAAAGATGCTTTTGAAGAAGATGATATAAATGATGTTCCATTTTAACATAAAATTTAACCATTATAATATCATATTTAATATAAATTATTTACATTTGAATATAATATGTTACCACCTTTAATAAAAATATACGAATACATACACCAAAAGGGCTATGATTTATTCCCTATAAAAAAGAATGGCAAGTTTAAGATTATGCTATGGCATAACGACACGTTCATTAAAGAAGGTAATGAAGAATACAAAGATTGTCAACACGCTATAGATAGCACTTATATTAAACTTTACAAACATTTTAAATCAAGAGAAAATGGGAAATCTAGTAGGAAGTAACCAACACGGCAAATACATTAACACCAAAGAGATTATGAATGTCGATTTCAATATCAACCTGGAGAAATTAGATGATATGATTGCCAACATCACAGAAAGCAAAAGTGATGATTACGACAAGATAAACGCCTTGCTTAAGATAGACTGCACAATATACACAGGCTTAGGCACAGATAGCACTAAGAAAGAAAAAGAAGATGCCAAGAAAGCCTCTAAAAAGATTATGAAAGCCATATCTAAAATGGATGATGTCTTGGGAAAATCCCTATCTGTAGGGTTAGACGATTAGTATGAGTTTTTTATATAAAGATCCAAAAGATGTTG
>CEVJ01086192.1_pt1 | contig 13606 bp, 9 predicted proteins | sample 531491 | NCBI WGS metagenome assembly CEVJ01 (sample SAMEA2623693, study PRJEB7988) | marine metagenome | biome: marine biome (ENVO:00000447); feature: mesopelagic zone (ENVO:00000213); material: "saline water (ENVO:00002010), including plankton (ENVO:xxxxxxxx)" | depth 640 m
GCGCGGGCGCGGTCTCGACCAGCGCGGTCCGGACCCCGGCGAGGCGGCCATCGGGATCGGCCTCGTAGAGCGCCAGAACGGCCTCGGCGCAATCGGGATACATGAAGGAATCGTCGTCGATGATGAAGATCACCTCGGTGTCGCACAGCGCGATGCCGGTATTGCGCTGCGTCGTCGAGGACCGGATCTCGCTGTGGACGTAATCCAGCCGGATCGCGGGCCGGGATTGCAGCATCGCGGCGATCGCATCGCGGCTGGCCTGCCAGCCGTCGCTGGCATCCACGATGACGATCTGCGCGGGCGGAACGGTCTGCGACAGGGCATGGGCGATGGTCCGGCGCAGGACGTCGGGACGGTCGAGCGTGGCGATGCAGATGCCCCAGCCGATCATCGCTGCCGCACCACCCGGGCCGGGATGCCTGCGACCGTGGCGCCGGCCGGCACGTCCGCCAGCACCACGGCATTGGCGCCCACCCGCGCCCCGTCGCCGACATGGACCGGCCCCAGGATGCGCGCGCCCGCGCCCAGATAGACCCCGCGCCCGATCCGGGGCGCGCCGCCCTGGGCCAGCTGGCCCAGCGTCACCTGCTGCATGATCAGGCAATCGGGTCCGATCACCGCATCGCGGTGAATGACGATCCCCGTCGGATGGGGAAAGCGCGTGCCGGGGTCGATCCGTGCCTCGCGGCTGATGTCGCAGGCGCCCAGCAGCGAATAGAGGACATGGCCCAGCTTGCCCCAGGCGCATTTCAGCCGCGACAGCGGCGACTTGCGGTCCCGGTGGCGCTGATAGAGGGCGATGGCCCCAAGCAGCTTCCTGTCGCGATCCTCGATCAGCATCCCGTCTCCTGCCGGTCGGCGCAGGGCTGCGGCGCCAGCGCCGGCAGGTTCGCGCGGATTTCGTCTTCCAGCCGGTCCAGGAACCGGTAGCGCCGCCGATACAGCGACCGCTTGTTCGGCTTGATCGCCTCATCCGCGCGGCGTTCCGATTGCAGGGCCAGGCGAAAGAAATGCGCGTTCTCGCGCACCCCGCCCCGGTCGCGCCAGATGGCGTCGTAATCCTGCATGGCCTGGGTCTTGGTGCCGAAGAACGGATGGCGGTGATGGCGATAATCATCGGCCACCGCGAACAGGGCGCGCACCTGCCAGTGCCGGCACAGGATCCGGCCGATCTCGATCAGCAGATCGCGCGGCCGCAGCCCGTGGGCGGCCTTGGTCAGATCGCGGTAGAGATCGGCGGCCGCGTCATCCTGGCGCCCCTGGAGGGCGCCGATCAGGCAATCGATCCCGCCGTCCCCGGCCGCCTCGGTGAACGAGAAGGCCAGCGAATAGGCCCGGAAATCGGCGACGAACAGGCTGATCGTCAGCCCGCCCTCGCGCATGAACCAGGGCGGCTGGTCCAGCACCACCGCAAGGCCGGGCCAGAGATCGGACAGATCGGCCAGGACCAGGCGCTGATCGGCGGCGAAGGGCAGCGGCGCGCCCAGCCGGTCCACGATCCGGTAATGCGCCCCGATCCGCCGCAGCCGTTCCCCGACGCCCCAGGCGGCGCAGAGATAGGGCCAGACCAGCAGCCCCGCCACCGTTTGCGGACGCTCCTCGAGGATCCGCGACAGGGCGGGGGATGGCGTCGCGGACAGCGCCGCCAGGGCGGGCCCGTGGCGGGCCGCGGCCAGGCACAGTTTCAGCCGCAGCCTGCGATGGCCGGGCCGATCGGCCGGCGCCACGTCCTTCATGCTGCGCAGAACAAGGGCCAAGGCCCGGCTGTAAGACATGCTCTGTTCTCGGCCTTTCCGTCCTTCCGCCCGGCTGTTCCGGCCGCCTGCCACGCTAGCACGGCGCCGCGGCGATACGCCATGGCCATCGTCCGGCCGGTCGCGGCGCGCGGGGTCACGGCACCGGGGTCACGGCGCCCCCTGCCCGCCGCGGATCAGCGGCCACAGGACGCGGCGGGGAAAATCGCGAAGAAAGCCCTTTGGCGCCTTCAGCCTCTGCCCCCGCGGCAGCGCCAGAAGCGCATTCAGCAACGCCCCCCCCAGCCAGCCCAGCCCCGCCGCCAGGGCGCCCGCGCGGCCCCGGGTCTTCAGATGATACAGCCGCCATGAATCGTACCAATAGGCCGGGCGCGCGACGCGGTCGGGGCGGCTGCTTCTGACATCGGTCGCGGCCCCCTCGGCATGGATCACGCGCGCGGCCGGGACATAATCGATCCGGTGGCCGGCGCGGCGGATGCGATGCATCAGTTCGACCTCTTCGTAATAGAGGAAGAAATCCGGATCGAACCCGCCCAGAGCCGCGATCACCGGCAGGCGCATCATCACCGCCGCCCCGCTGACCCAATCGACCGGGCCTTCGGGGTGATCGGCCGGCAGCGGCACCAGGCGGGACCGGCAAAGCCGCGACAGGGCCCCCAGATTCACCGCCTGGACGAATTCGCTCAGCATCGAGGGAAAGCGGAAGGCCGCCGTCACCGGCACGCCCGAGGGCAGCGCGATGCCCGCCCCGGCCGCGGCCGCGGCCGGGTGGCGGTCCAGATGATCGGCCAGGATCGACAGGGCCTCGTTCTGCAGCCGCGCATCGGGATTGAGCAGGAAGATGTAATCGGGCGCCTCGTCGCGGCCGGCCAGGGCGCGGATGACCAGGTTGTTGGCGCGGCCGAAGCCGTGATTGGTCCGTTCCTGCCACAGGCTGACCCGTCCGCCCCAGCCCCGGGCCCGATGCGCCTGGGCCAGCCGCGCCCCGTCACCGCCCGGCGAGGCATTGTCCAGCAGGTGAATCTCGACCCGGTGATCGCCATGGCCGCGCGCCAGCACGCTGTCGACCCCGGCAATCGACAGATCGGCCGTGCCGTAATTGACGATGATGACGGCGATGCTGGACATGGTCGAAACGGGCCCCCTGGCGATCCAGTCTGCTGGTTCGGGCAGAATCCGCCAAAAGGCAAGCGCCCATGGGCTCTGAACCGCCGCCCCCGCCGCCTTCGGGCTCTTTTCCCGCCGCGCCTATTGCTGCCGGGTCCGGGCCAGCCAGCCCAGGAACGCCTTGTCGGCATCGCGCAGCCGCTTGCGCCCCGAGGAGGCCCACCAGCCGCGCCATTGCGCGGCCAGGGCATGGACATCGGCGCCGGGACGCAGGGCGCGGGCGCGCTCCAGCGTCTCGGGCGACAGATGCGGGCCCGCGCCCGGTTCCAGGACCAGCGCGCGGGGGGTGACGCGCAGGATGTCGCCCGGCGCCTCGGCCAGCAGGTAATCGGGCAGCCGGTTCTCGCGGATCATCTGGCGCAGCATGGCGCGGAAGACCCGGACCGGGCTGGTCGAGCCGGTCTTCTTGGCCAGCACCGCGACCGAGATCTGCCATTCCGGCTGGCGGCCGCAATGCTTGCGCGCCAGTTCGTAGATGCGCCGCTCCAGCGGTTTTCGCATGCGAAAGTAATCGCGGCTCAGCGTCAGCACCGACCGCGACAGGACCGCCTGGAACAGCCAGTCCGACAGGGTGATGCTGACCGCCACCATCCGGCCGGCGCGGGTCCTGCGCACGATCTCCCAGGCCTCGATCAGGCCGAAGCCGGATGTGATCTCCTGCTCGCCGGTGACGATATTGGTGGTGATGCGGGTGCCGGCCAGGCGTTCGAAGGCGTCGCGCAGCCGCTTGTAGCCATCGCCCGAGGTCTCGCGGTTGGTGGCCTGCAACAGGTCATGCGCGGTCAGGGTCAGCTTGCGCGACACCGCCCGGCCCGCGTTCAGCGCCGCCATCAGCTGGCTGATGCAGAAGATCAGGATATCGGCATCGAAGATCGTCGCCCGGCCCTTGACGCTGGGGGTGACGGTCAGGGTGGCGCCGTTATGGTCATAGCTGACCACCCGGCGGTCGGGGCGCGTGGACAGCGAGAAGATCGGATGTTCCATCGAGGCCAGGTCGTGCTTGGGCACGGGGGCCAGGAAATCGCAGACGAAGAAATCCTGCATGGCGGCGGGCGCGCCCGCCTGCGGGGCTGTCCCCGGTTGCAAGGATGCGGCCATGCCCCTGCCCTTCCCGTCCCCTGGGCCGGCCGGGTTTTCCCGGTCGCGGCCGCGCTGCTGCTGCCTCTGGCGATCCGGGCCGGCGGCCTTTTCGGTCCCGGCCGGATTCGTCGTTTCATTGACACCCAGCCTACGTGTCCACAGCCGATGCGTCCAGCGCGGGGGCGCGAAAGCGGCGGCCCGGATCGGGGGATCGGAATCGCCTTGTCGGGGGATCGGAGTCGCATCATCGTGGGATCGGAATCGCCCCAGCCCCCGCACCGGATGCGGAAAGGCCGCAAGATCAGCAGCTTGCGGTAAATCCTGGCAAGGCCGGCAGGTCCGTAACAGATAACTAACTGGATTCTAACAAGGCAGGATCGGCGGAATTGCCACAGTCGCGCGAACCGAAGCCCCGGATTTGCCCAGAAAACAGCGGCGATGTTGCGATTTGCATGGCATGTATCGCGTTTTCGCGTATGATGCGTCAAAAGCGTTACATCAAGGCGCGGGCATCTCTTTCGGAGGCATGATGAGCGGACAGGACCTTCCTCCCTATTTCAACATCTCGCCCGACCGGGCGCTGTCGCTGCTGGGCGAGCCGACCGATACCGGGGGGCTGGCACGGATCGCCGAGAATTACCGCCGCGGGCGGGCCGACCTGACCGGGCGCGGGCTGGAAGAGAACGGCGACCGCCGGCTGCGGATGTTTTCCACCTGGGAGATCACCAAATACCTGATCCCCGTCGCGCCGCAGCATTTCCGCCGCGTGCTGCGCGCCCGCCCCGACCTGCCGCAGGGCCGGTCCGAGACCGGGGCCGGCGCCAAGTGGTTCACCCTGGACGAGGTGCAGCGCCTGCGCGCGCATTTCGGCGCCGAGGGGTCGAAGTCGAAGGAATACCTGCCCTATCGCCCGAAGGACCTGCCCGCCAAGATCGTCGCGGTGGCGAATTTCAAGGGCGGGGTCGGCAAGACCTCGACCTGCGCGCATCTGGCCATGTCGGCGGCGCTGGACGGCTACAAGGTGCTGATGGTGGACCTGGACAGCCAGGGATCGCTGTCCTCGATCTTCGGGGCGCAGATCGAGGATGAATGGCAGACGGTCTTTCCGCTGCTGGCGCGGCATTATGCCGAGACATTGCGCATCGACAACCAGCGCCGCATCGACCGGGGCGATCCGCCGATCGCGGTCGAGGATGCGCTGAACGAGGCGCTGAAGGTGAAGGCCGCCGACCTGATCCGGCCCACGCATTGGCCCAATATCGACCTGATCGGGGCGCAGCTGAACCTCTATTGGGCGGAATTCCAGATCCCGGTCTGGCGCATGGCCTCGCGCGGCTGGAAGCTGTGGGACGCGCTGACCGAGACGCTGGCGGCCGATGGCGTGCTGGAAGATTACGACCTGATCTTCATCGATACGCCGCCGGCGCTTGGCTATCTGACCATCAACGGGCTGGCCGCGGCCGATATCGTGCTGGTGCCCTTCGGCGCCTCGTTTTTGGAATTCGATTCGACGGGGCGGTTCTTCGACATGCTGCATTCGACCTTTGCCAGCATCGAGGAGGGCGAGAATGTCGCCGCCCGCGCCCTGGGCCGGCCGGAACTGCATTTCGAATGGGACGCGATCCGGGCGGTGATGACGCGCTACGATGCCGGCCAGCAGGCCGAGATGGCGGGGCTGATCCAGTCCTATCTGGGCCAGACCCTGTCGCCGCACCGGCAGGATTTCACCGCCCTGATCGGGCAGGCGGGCGAACAGGTCCACGGCATCTACGAGGCCGATTACCGCGATTTCAACCGCGAGACCTATGCCCGCGGCCGCGAGACCTTCGACCGCACCTATGCCGCCTTCAAGTCGCTGCTTCTGGGCATCTGGCGGCGCGAGGAGAAGGCGCAGGAGGATGCGGGCGTTGCCTGAGCGCGCGCCGCGTTAGGATTTGATGAACCGCCCCGCCCTATCCCTGGGGCCGGGCGCGCGAGGAGGACCGATCATGGCCAAGCGCAGACGCCTGACACCGGCCGCCCCATCCGGCGGCGAGACAGGATCGGAGGATCAGATGGGCTATCCCCTGGGCGTGGCGCCGACGCGCGACATCCATTCCCCGCCGGTGGCGCGGATCGCGGGCGATGCGGCGACGCGCGCGGCGCTGGAGGATCTGGCGGCCGAGATGCGCAGCGCCCGCGAGGGCGGGCGCATGGTGCAGGATCTGCCGCTGGACCGGATCGAGGCCGGGCACCTGACCCGCGACCGGATGATCTTCGGCGCCGAGGACATGGCGGCGCTGAAGGCCAGCATCGCCGCCCGCGGCCAGCAGACCCCGATCGAGGTGGTGGCGCTGAGGGATGGCCGTTTCGGCCTGATCTCGGGGGCGCGGCGGCTGAGCGCGCTGCGCGCGCTGCACGAGGAGACCGGCGAGGACCGCTTCGGCCAGGTGCGCGCGCTGCTGCGCCCCTTTGATGCCGCGCCCGACGCCTATCTGGCGATGGTCGAGGAAAACGAGATCCGCGCCGATCTGTCCTTCTACGAACGGGCCCGGCTGGCCCATGAGGCGGCGCGGATCGGCGTCTTTCCCGATGCCGGCGCGGCGGTGAAGGCGCTGTTCGTGCATGTCTCGGCCTCGAAACGCTCGAAGATCCTGAATTTCGTGGCCCTGCACCAGGCGCTTGGCGCGGCGCTGCGTTTCCCCGAGGCGATTCCCGAACATCTGGGCCTGGCGCTGGCGAAACGCGCCGCCGCGGATCCGGATTTCGCGCCCGGCCTGGCGCGCAGGCTGGCATCGAGGGCGCCGACCGATGCGGCCGGGGAACGGGCGGTGCTGGACCGCGCTTTGGCGCCGGCGCCGAAAGAGGCCGCGCAGAAGGCCACCCAGGATGCCGGCGCGGATCAGCCCGAAGGCGTGCAGATGACGGCGCGGCCGGGGCGGATCATCCTCAGCGGGCAGGGCGTGACCCCGGATCTGGCCCGCGACCTGCAGGACTGGCTGGCGGCGCGGGGCTGATCTTTCGCATGCGAAAATCCCGCCCGCCGGGAACGGCATCCGGATCGCCGGTTTTCGCATGCGAAAAGGGCCGCCCCGTCGGGGCGGCCCTTGATGGTTCGGCCGGCGGCCTTTCGCATGCGAAAGATCAGATCGGCAGATCGCTGATTTCGGGCGCGGCCTTGTGCAGATCGTCCCACAGCGATGTCAGGGCGGCATCGTTGGAATAATCGATGAAATCGGCCTCGCCCGCCTCGACCATGCGCACCCGGCCCGAACCCTGGCCGTTATCGCTGAGCGTCAGCGTGACGGTATCCGAGACATAATCGACCCGGACCAGCGCATCGCGGTTCCTGGCCATGCCGGTGATGGTCAGATCGTCGAACTTGCCGATCATCTGGTCGACATCCACCAGCACCCATTTCTGCGCCTTGGGATCGGCCTTCCATTCGGACAAATCGATGCTGAGATTGCCGTCCAGCCGGATACCCGAGGTCACCTTCGAGGTGTCAAAGGCCCCCGACCGGAATTCGGCCAGCTTGCCGAAGCCCGTTTCATCGGCGGTGAAGGCCAGATCCGCGCCCTCGTTCATGCGCAGCACCGCGCTGCCGCCATCGCCGCCGTCGAAGCCCGCCTTGGCCGCGCTGCCGGCGATCGTGATGCTGCTGCCGTCGCGCAGATCGAAGCTGGCCCCGGAGGTGGCCAGCAGCGCCTGCCCGTCGCCGCCCAGGCTGATTCCGGTCGCCCCCGCGAAGGCGCCGGTATTGGCGAAGCGGCCGCCGGTGAGGTCGATCTCCAGCCGGTCGCTGTCCAGATAATTCGCCATCCAGACCTGCCCGGCATTGCCGATCTCCAGCCGCGCGCCGGTTTCGGCGACCGAAACCCCGCCCTCGATGCCGAGCCGCCCGGACGTCGCCTTCAGCGAGCCGTAATCGCCGAAGACGAAATCGTCCACGGCGACGGTCTGGGCGCCGAACAGCACCCGGTTGCCGCCCAGATCGACGCTGTCGCCGTCCTGCGTGCCGGGCAGGTCGCCGGTATCCCAGTTCAGCCGGTTGTCCCACCGCATCCCCTCGCCGCGATCATCGGGGATGAAGCGCAGCGTGGCCTCGGCGCCGCGCAATTCGGTCGAGAGGCCGAATCCTTCGCGGAAGAAGGCATTGATCAGATCGGCATCGACGACGCGATCCAGCCTGCCATCGGCCTGGTCGCGCAGGTAATCGCCCAGATCGGCGATGCTGGCCGTCTCGCGGCCCAGCAGGTTCGCGGCGAAGTTCTGGATCGTGGTGGCGTCGAGGATTGCGGGATCCAGCCCGGCGGTATTGGCGTCGGGATTGCGCCTCTCGCCCTCGGGCGTCGTGGCCCAGTTGTAGATGATGGTATCGTCCCAGGCGGGATCCTGGCTTGATTTCAGGGCATTGTGGTTGACCGATTTCTCCGCGATTTCCGCCGGATTGCCGGGATCGGCCAGTTGCGCGACGATGTTTCCGATCAGCGCGGTCTGATAGCCGGCATTGTCGATCCCGATCGACAGGCCGCCCTCCATCGCGGCGGCCCGCTTGTGGCCGGCCGAGGTGACGAGATTGTCCAGCATCAGCGTGTAATGGCCCAGCGGCCCCTTGTTGTAGCTGTCGCCGCCCAGAAAGTTCACCGCGGCGTTGTTGTCGATGAAGCTGTTATCCTCGATGAAGGCGCCAGAGCGGATCTGGGCACCGAACGACGCCGCCCGCATGGTGATGTTGTCGCGGAAGGTCACGTCGCTGTTGTTGTAGTCGAGATAGGCGTTCTGGCTGAACATGCTGGGCGGCATCGGCGAATCCGCCGAGAGGTTGTAATCGTAGCCATCGGCCCAGCCGTTATGGTCGAAGAGGTTCTGTTCAAGCAGAAGCCCGTTGGTTTCGGAGACATAGATGCCGCCGGCGCGGTTGATATGGGGATTCCAGGTATCGCCGCCATCCACGGGTTCGTCGCGAACGATATCGACGAAATCGCTGTTGCGGATGGTGATCCGGTCGATGCCCTGGACCGAGCCGCCGCTGCCATAGAACGAGACATTGTCGAACAGCAGGTTGCTGCCCCACAGGGCCAGCATGCCGTCGATGTCGATATCCCTGACGACGACATTCGAACTGGGATCCTGGAAGACATCGACCGACCCGCCGATGACCGGATCGCTGCCCTCGCCATAGGCGCCGATGACCAGCGGATTGAGCGCGCTTTCCCCCGAGGATCCCCGCGTCACCACGCGCGTGACATCGGCGTATTCCTGACCGCGTTCGAACAGCAGCCAGTTCGAGCTCGGCCCCTTCGAGGCGGCCGTCAGGTCCTGCCACAATTCCATGCCGATATCGGGGTTCAGGGCCTTGTCCGGCGTCGCGCCGTATTCGGGACGCTGTGCCAGCCAGGCGGCGGTGACGGTCTTTTCGGACACGCCTTCCGCCCTGGCGATCTCGGCCCGGCTCAGCCCGTCATCGCTGGCCGTGACATAGACCTTGCGGTGATTCTCGCCATATTCGGTCACGGCCTTGCCGTCGCGGCCTTCCTCCAGCATGTAGTAATCGCCAAGCGACCAGCCCTTCTGCTGCGTGCCCTCGGTGATCGCGACATCCGTCCTCACCGTCCGGGTGGCGCCATTCTGGTAGGTGATCTCATAGCTGAAATCGGTCGGATCGGTATTGCCCGGATCCTCGGACAGGACCAAAGCCAGGGTGTTGTCGGGATTGACGCTGACCTGGCCGTGATCGGACTGCGACAGGATGCGGATATTGTCGATGGCGGCATCGGCGTCCGGCGGCGTGATCGTCAGCACGCGGCCGGCTTCGGCCTGCACCTCGGTGGTCAGATCGACCGAAAGGTCGGGGGCTCCGCCCGGATCCGGGACCGGATCCGGATCGACGGGGGTTTCGCCCGGATCCGGGACCGGATCGACGGGAATTCCGTCCGGATCCCCCGGCGTTTCACCCGCACCCTGGTCCACGGGCGGGCTGGTCCTGTCGGGGGCCACGGGATTGTCGAAATCGATCTTCTGGGCCTGATAGAAATCCAGCAGATTCGGTCCGGTCGTCGCGCTGGCCCGGTCGAAGGGGGATTGATCGAAGCTGGCAAGGGGGGCTGTCGTGATGGCCGGCGATCCGGAAAGCGACAGGGTCTGACTGGCCGCGGGCTGGGCGACAAGCAGAGAGGTGCTGGACGCGCCGCTTTGCCGCGCCGCGTCGATGCCATCGATCCTCGACGCCGAGCCGAGCAATCCGGGCAGGGTGACGAGGAGGTCTTGAATGAGCATGCTGAGCCTTGTTTGTGGTGATGGTTTCCGCGAAATTGCACAAAACAGTTTTTTCTACTTTACGGATTCCAGCATCCCGGAACCGGACCGGAAAAGCGAGATGCCGCGAAAGGATCGGCGGCTTGCCGCTGAAAACCGGCGGCTGAAACCCGCGCAACCAGGACAAATCAAGCAATTGTCAGGCGGTCCGGAAAAATGACCCTGCGTCAGGGAGATCGCCAGCCCGCGCCGCGGCGGCCGTCCCGGGGTCCGGTTCGCGCACCAGCGCGGCAGGCAGGCGAACCGCCCCGCGCATGGCGCCCTGCACGCCCCGATCCCGATCCGGTGACGGCCGGGCCGGGCCGAACCGGCCGCCGAACGGCAAGGCTTCGCCCCGCCATCTTCGATAAGCCGACCTTATCGGGGGTGGCGGGGCGTTCCGGCTTTTGTCGCAGTGATCCGCAATTCGGCTTCGAGCTGCGGATCATGGGGTTTTCAGATCGCAAAACCCGGTATCGCTTTCGGCTTTGCATCGGCGCCAGCCGGTCTCTGGCGCTGTGTCCGGGCCTGGCTGGCCGAGATCCTTCGCAGGCAGCACACGCGGAAAGTGTGGCCATCTTGCGCAAGATCCGGGCCGGGGCGGGAAAAAGATCGCTGGCCCGACGCTTGTGATTTGATCGCCCGGGGCCGGAAGGCTAGGGCTGGGCCTGTCTTGCATGGGGCATGGTTCGATGACTCGCAGCGCCGCCACCCAGATCGCCGGTTATCTGACCACGGGTTTCTATCGCGACATGGGCTATGCGGCGCCGCCCTTCGACAGGCAGGCCGGCGACGGGCTGACGGTCTGGATGGATCTGTCGGACCGGGCCGATCGCGGCATCGTGCGACTGGCGCTGGACGCCTGGAGCACGGTCACGGGGCTGCGCTTTGCGCTGGACGGGCGGGCGGGCGATCACGATCTGCGCTTCACCGATGCCGGCCGGGGCGCCTATTCCTACAGCACCCATGCGCGGGACGGCGAAAGGCTGTCGGCGGTGGTGAACATGGGCCAGGACTGGCTGGATGCCTATGGCGGCGGGGCGGTCAGCTATTACACCCAGAGCTGGATCCACGAGATCGGCCACGCCCTGGGGCTGGGCCATGCCGGGCCCTATGACAGCCAGGCCAGCTGGGGCGACCAGCGGTTCGGGCTGGACAGCTGGCAGATGTCGGTCATGTCCTATTTCTCGCCGGCCGAGAATCCGAACGTCTCGGCCAGCCGCGGCTATGTGCTGACGCCGATGCCCGCTGACATCATCGCCATCCAGGACCTTTACGGCGCCCCCGATGACAGGGGCGCCGATGTCTATGGCTTCGGCGGCACCGCCGGCGGCATCTATGCCCGCTTCGGCGAGATGCTGGACCGGGGCCAGATGTCGGTGCCGATCCTGCTGACCATCTGGGACGGCGGCGGGCGCGACATGCTGAACCTGTCGCGCGACAGCCACGACCAGCGCATCGATCTGCGCCCCGGCGCCTTTTCGGACGTGCTGGGCTGGAAGGGCACGCTGGGCATCGCTTATGGCACCGCGATCGAGGATGCGCGCGGCGGCCGGGGCGCGGACTGGGTCATCGGCAACGGCACCGCGAACCGGATCTGGGGCCATCAGGGCGACGACCAGTTGCGCGGCGGCGGCGGCCGTGACCGGCTGCATGGCGGATATGGCGACGATACCCTGCTGTCGGGGACCGGCAACGACACGCTGAACGGCTATGCCGGCGACGACGTGCTGTCGGGCCAGGCGGGCGACGACCTGCTGATCGGCGGCGGCGGCGCGGATCGCTTCGTCTTCCGCCTGCGGGGCGATAACGGCCATGACCGGATCGCCGATTTCACCCCGGGCGAGGACGTGCTGGATCTGCGCTGGCTGGGGCTGGAGCGGATCGCCCATGGCACGGGCGGGCTGTACGAGGGCCTGTTGCGCATCGTCGAGCGGGGCGCCGATGTCGTGCTGCGCGCCGATCTGGATCAGGACGGCCGCGCCGAACTGGATATCCTGTTGCGCGATGGCGGCGATGTCGGGCGCGACGATCTGCTGATCTAGCCTTCCAGCAGCAGCCGGGTCAGCCGGGCATTGATGCGGTCCTGGCCGAACCGCGTCACCGCCCGGTCCCGCGCCGCGGCCGACAGCGCCGCGAAAGTCGCGGGATCCTCCAGTCGCCGCAGCGCGGCGGCCCAGTCGGCCGGATCGTCGCCGGGGACGAAAAACCCCGTCTCGCCATCGCCGATCGCGTCGCGCAGGGATGCGGCGTCGCGGACCAGGCAGGGCAGGCCGCTGGCCTGCGCCTCCATGATCACGGCCGGCAGCCCCTCTTCGTAGCGCGAGGGAAAGACCAGCACCGAGGCGCGGCGATAGAACGCCGCCATGTCGCGGACCGGGGCGCAGGATTCCAGCAATCCCTGGTCCAGCCAGCCGCGGATCCGGTCTTCCGGGATGCCGCGGGGCGTGGGCAGGCCCGCCGCCGCGAAACGCCAGCCGCCGCCCTCCAGGTGCCGGGCCAGCGACAGGAAGGTGTCGAGTCCCTTTTCCGGCACCAGGCGGCCGACGAAGATCAGCCGCCGCGCGGCCAGCGGATCGGCGGCGGGGCGGAAATGATCCGGATCGATGCCGATGCCGGGCAGGGTCGCGATGTCTTGCGCCGCGCGGGCCGGATGCAGCCGCGCGATCAGCCCCGCGTCACGCTCGTTCAGCAGAACCCAGCGATCCACGGGGCCGGTGAGGGCGCAAAACAGGCGGCGCCGGGCGCCGGATTCGGCCCGCAGGAAGGCCAGCGCGCTGCCCAGCCCCTCCATCAGCGCCACGATCCGGGCACGGCGCCGGGCCAGGCGGGCCACGGCCGGGCCCAGCACGATGGGCTTGGCGTTGAAGCAGCAGATCACCTCCGGGCGATGGCGGCGGATCAGGCGGAACAGCCGCGCCATCGGGGCCAGATCGCCGGCGCCGGGGGGGCTGGCATGATCGCCGCCCAGATCGTGCCAGCTGACCCCCGTCGCCGGGAAGGGGGCGAAGAAGCCGTCCCTGTCATCGCCCCAATAGGCGCAGAGGACGCGGCAATCGTGATCGGCGACCAGCCTTTCGATCAGGGCGCGGCGAAAGCGGCAGAAGGGCATCGGGCTGCCGCCCAGGAACATCACCGTCCGCCGCCCGTCCGCCATGGCCCTGTTCCTTTCCCCGCCCGCGCTTGCTAACGCTGAGCGCGCGCCCGTTGTTACGCGAAGGATGAGGCCATGGACAGCGATAGCGGGCCAAAAACAGGGCCAGGAACAGTGGCGGGGGCCGAGGCTGCGACCGGAACGGCAGGGCGCGCGCGGATCCTGATCGCCTGCC
>CEVJ01004681.1_pt1 | contig 13248 bp, 12 predicted proteins | sample 531491 | NCBI WGS metagenome assembly CEVJ01 (sample SAMEA2623693, study PRJEB7988) | marine metagenome | biome: marine biome (ENVO:00000447); feature: mesopelagic zone (ENVO:00000213); material: "saline water (ENVO:00002010), including plankton (ENVO:xxxxxxxx)" | depth 640 m
GTGATACCAAAGAAGGGGCCGATGAGATTCTTTGCCAGGCGAAAGAGGTATAAGCCTTAAACAGGGATCGCTTGCTGAAGGCACCCTACAGTTATCCGATGCAACATGGAATGTTTTAATTAAATTGCATGAAATATCGGGCGTACGACTACCGGGATTATCTTAATTGAAGTTAGGGAACTCTGACCGGAAAAGGGAGAGGCATGGACTACGGAATAGGGATCCCCTCATATATCGACGCTTGGCGCGAGGTGCAGGCTGCTGAGGCAGCGGGTTTCACCCACGCGTGGTTCTACGATTCTCAACTCATCTACAGCGATGTCTACGCCACCATGGCTTTGGCCGCCCAAAACACCAGCCGCATCAAGTTGGGCACATTGGTTTCCATCCCCACCAACCGCATCGCGCCGGTAACAGCGTCGGCCATTGCGACCATCAACAAGCTGGCGCCCGGCCGGGTAATATTGGCCATGGGGACCGGCTATACGGGGCGCAATACCATGGGTCTGCCCCAGATGTCAGTCAAAAGGTTGAGAGAGTATACCCAGCAGGTACAGGGGCTTTTGCGCGGAGAAGATGTGCTCTTCAGAGAGGGAAACCGGGAGCGCTGGATTAGGTTGGTCCACGCAGACCATGCCGATTTCATCAACATAAAGGACCCGATCCAAGTCATTCTCGCGGCCAACGGACCTCGTGCGCTGCAGGCCGTGGGTGAACTCTCAGACGGCTGGGTCACCACGCTGCGGGGAAGAAGCGATCTCGCCGGAGATTTTGCCGCCATCGCCGATGCGGCGGGCCAAGCTGGCCGCAGCACAGAAAAACCCTACACGATAGCGCTGACTTACGGCTGCGTTTTGAGGGAAGGAGAATCTCTGACCTCGGAGCGTGTTATCGCCAGGGTCGGCCCAAGCGTCCTGCCGGGAGTGCATGCCCAATGGGAGGCCACTTATGGGCCCGGTTCTAACCTGGGGATGCAGCCGAATTCCGAAACCGGCGAGGCCTACGAAGCGTATATACAGGAGTACGCGACCACGCACGGCACACCTGCTGACCGTCTATACCTAGACGTGCACCGGGGTCACATGGTGTTCCTGAAGTCAGGAGAAGAGCAATTCGCCACCCCGGAGGTCCTCGCTAGGTCGCTCACGGGCACCGGACCCGAACTCATCGAGAAGCTTGAACGGTTGGAGGCCACTGGTATCGACAACGTGGCCATCTCCGTGACCGATGCTGAGGGCGCACGCGACCTGATAGAAGACTTCGGACGAGAAGTGATTGGAAAGAGAGAGTAGAGTGTCCAAGACTAGGCAATCAGATTCCTTCGCCGGTACTCCCTCACCAAATGCAACCCTACGGTATTAAATCAAAATTTCTGTCGAGGTATAGCGAAAGGGGAGCGAGCTCTGTTCCGGACGTGGAAATCCTTGTGTGGAGTGGCCCTCTACCAGACGGAGGATCAACAACACCGGTGTCTTACGTCCCAAGGATTTTTAGTAACTTAGATTGGGAGAAGAATCACTAATGTCGGTCGAATTCTGGACTATGGGTGCAGGAAGACCTGGAAGGCCAGGTTCCAATGTATTCAGCGGCACACGACAAGCCATCGCCGCCGAAGAGATTGGATATGACGGTATTGCGTACGTAGACTCTCAAAACCTTTCCGGTGATTGCTACGTGGCATTAGCCTTAGCAGCCCAAGCGACTTCAAACATCAAATTGGGCACTGGAGTAACGAATTCCTTCACAAGGCATCCCGCCGCGACAGCGTCCGCAATCGCATCCATTCAAATGGAAAGCGACGGACGTGCGTATCTCGGGATTGGCAGAGGAGATTCCGCGTTGGCACACTTAGGCCGTGCGCCTCATTCAGTAACGGAGTTCGAGAACTACCTCGAACAACTCCAGAATTACCTAAGGGGCAATGAGGTAGAGTTTGAAGCCGATAGTGACCTGGGTTCACTGGGACTAGCTGACCATTCGAGCTCTAGTCGAATATCGTGGATTGCGGGGATTCAACCTAAAGTACCTGTAGATGTAGCCGCAACTGGTCCAAGGGTGATCGCAGCTGCCGCACGTCACGCCGACAGGATAAGTTTGAACGTAGGCGCCGATGTTGAACGCGTTAGATGGGGCATGGATGTGGCGCGCGAGGCTCGAACGAAGGCTGGTATCTCCGAAGACATCCCGTTTACAGCCTACATATCACTCGTAGTACATGATGACCCTGAGGAAGCTATGAGGATCGGGGCAGGGCAAGTTTCATTGTTTGCAAGATTCTCTGCCATGTATGGGAAGGTAGTCGGACCTGCATCTTCTGAACAGCAACAAGTGCTTGAAGAAATCCACAGATCATATGACATGCAACAGCATGGCCGGGGTGCAGGAACCCAAGAATCCGCTGTCACTGGAGAATTTGCACGTAACTTCGGTATTTTCGGTGCTCCATCATATTGCGTGGATCGTTTATCAGCACTAATAGAAGCAGGAGTAGACAGGTTTATATTGAGAGGGTCTCCGCTGGATCCCGATGATCCCGACTCTCACACGTCGGAGCGTTTTATTCGAGAAGTCGCAAGCGCACTAAAGGGCTAAGGATTTATTTGCCGACGCGCACTTTTTGAAATCCATGGACCTGGTGGGCCTTCGATCGGAAGACAGACCAAACATGCTCTGAATCCAGCCTCAGTTGCAGAATCAGCATCCACGAATGCGGTGCGGTTTTCCGGTTTTGTACGACGGCCGGGTGGACAGTTGGGTCTGCAAAAAATCCTGGTAGTGGTACAAGCGTTAAACATGAATTATCATTCCACGTCATTTCTCGATTGTTGAGGGAAGAACCTCTGCTCTTTAATTATTCTTTTAAAAATAGCCGCAATCTATCTGACAAGTGTGATTCGAGCACTGTGATTAAATTTGACGATACTCGAACTCAAAAGGAGCCACATGGAAAAAAGAGTTTTTTTTAACAGCGACGGCATCCGGATTGCCGGGGTACTTTTTGAGCCCGAAGTAGCCGACCCCGATTCTTGCCCGGCAATAATCCTATGTCAAGGAATGGTGGGCGTCAAAGAATATTTTTGGTTCCCACATATAGCCAGGCGTTTGGTCGAATTGGGTTGTGTTGCCTTGATTTGGGACTATCGAGGTGTGGGCGAAAGCGAGGGTGAGCCCGGACGTCTATACCCGTTGGAGCAGGTTGAGGACATTCGTAATGGTCTGACATTTTTGGAAGCCAACCACAAGGTAGACCCGGAACGTTTAGGGCTAATGGGCTTTAGCTTCGGTGCAGGTATGGTGCCCTACGTGGCCGGGATTGACGAGAGGGTTAAGTGTTCCATTAGTGTGGCTGGCTGGGGAGACGGAGAACGTTGGATGCAGAGCATACGGCGTTATTACGAGTGGCTAGATTTGTTGAATCAGATCGAAAGTGACCGCAAAACCAGAATCGAGACCGGCATATCGGAAATGGTGAGTGGTGGTGGAATTCTGGTAGGCGATCCTACCACAGCCGACGCTAGGCAAAAGGTGATCGACCAGATACCCGAGATGGAAGAATACAAAAGCACCTCCTACTCTCTGGCCACGGCTGAGAAACTTCTAGACTTCAAGCCAATCAGCGTAGTAGAAGGGATTTCCCCGCGCGCCATAATGTATATCGCTGCAGAGTTGGACTCGGTGACCCCTGCCGAAGGAGTGGTTGATATGTTTGAAGAGACATTTGAGCCCAAAAAGCTGTGGGTGATTCCAGGGGCGGCCCACTACGACGTATACAGAGAAGACCTGAAAGAACAAATTTGGGACATGTCCGCCGCGTGGTTCAAGGAGCACCTACCGATCGATTGATTCGATCCAAACACCCGATGGAACAGCGATTATAATACCCGCTAATTGAATATCCCTGGATTCGCCATGACAGATACCTGCATCATCGTGGGCGGAGGCTCATAGAAGTGCGTTTAGGGGGCTGGATTGTCCAAAGATTCCAGCAAATCGGTGCTGCTACTCGAAGCGGGTCACGATTATCCAGACTTAGATCACCTGCCCGATAAGCTTAAATTTGGTTACGATCCGATTGCTTCATACCAGGGAGCGCGCCACAACTGGTCGTTTTAAATGCATGGCAACAAGCAATCCTAGTAATCTGTTTCAACCCAACACTGATAGGAGACAACAAAATCATGGCCGACACAGGCTTTATCAAAGTTGCTCAGGTGAGCGAACTCAAAACCGGAGAAATGATGGCGGTAACTATAGGAGACGACCAAGTATTATTGACCAATATCGATGGGACCTTTCACGCTATCGATGACGTCTGTTCCCACGCTTATGCGTGTTTGTCAGATGGAGACATCAATGGAACAGAGGTTGAATGCCCTCTCCACGGTGGCTCTTTCAACGCAATAACTGGGGTGCCAATGAATCCGCCTGCTGATGAGTCCCTTCGCGTCTTTCAAGTCAAGGTCGATGGCGATGACATCTTTGTAGCTCCTCCCGCCAATTAAGTACCCGTGAATGTAAAGGATCAGACATAGTCAGCTTGTTCAAATGAATCAATCTTGAGATCGTCTGCATTTCCGGAAGATGCTAAGAATAAACGAGGGAAAGAACTGTCATGCTAGAGGTGGAGACCTTAGCTCTAAAGCGTGACCATCATCAAAGCATAAAATCTCTAGATGACTTGGGAGGCGCGAAGCAGACCTAACTCTTCAGCCGAAAGACCCAACTCACCGCCGATTACCTCCGAGTTGTGTTCGCCTAGCGCCGGTGCCGCCTTACTGTCCTCCATCGGGTTCACCCCGTCCATCAGGAAACCAGGGCCCGGATATTTTAGGCTCCCTGCTTCCGCGTGGTCGATCTCCACGAAATAACCTCGCTCGGATAGATGAGGTGAGTCCACCACTTGCTGCGGGTTCTGGACCAATCCTATGACCAATCCCCGAGCCATTGTTTCCCGCATCAGGTCCAGGTTATTCCAACGGGCCAGCGTCGGGGCCACCAGGCTGTGGAGTTCTTCCCAATTATCCATGCGGCCCTGCCGGGTAGCGAATTTTAGATCCAGCAAGCGCGGCTCCTCAAGAAACTCTGACCAGGCCTCCATCGGTCGCCCTCCGGTGCCGGCGGTGGTCAATGTTACTTCGCCGTCTTTGGTGGACAGGTGCATCCCATCCATCACATTTCCATCGCTTCCCCCTCGTTTGGGGCTCCGCCCTGTGAAACTGTAAGGATGGATCAAGCCCGAGGGGGTACTAATGGCGGCTTCCATCGTGGACAGATCTATGTGCTGACCTTCCCCGGATCGCTGGCGGTGGAGTAGCGCAGCCATTATGGCGATGGCTCCGTTCCGAGCGGTGGTGATTTCCATCTGCTCCAGGGCTGTGCCCATGGGAGGTCGGTCTGCTGATCCGGTCACTGCGTGGAGAAAGCCCCCCACCGCTTGGACCACTAGGTCGCCACCTCGGTAGTCTTTGTAAGGGCCGGTCTGGCCGAAATATGTAATGGAGGAGACCACCAATCCGGGATTCGTTTCTCTCAAGACCTGGTATCCCAAGCCCAGGCTTTCCAGATGTCCCGGTGGATAGCTTTCGATCAGTACGTCCGCACCTGCCACCAGTCGCAGCAGCAACTCACGGCCCAGGGCTTGTTCGATGTCTAACGTGATCCCCCTCTTGTTTGTGTTGAAAGCCAAGAAAATCGTGGAGCCCTCAGCGTCGGGAACCCCATCGATAAAAGGCGGCTCCCGACGCGATGGATCGCCCCAGCCAGGCGGCTCCACTTTGACAGTATCAGCACCCTGGTCTGCCAGCAACTTGGCACAGAACGCCCCCGACAGATTGTTGGCCAATTCTAATACCTTTATATCCGATAAGGTATTCAATTTCGTCGAAACCTCAAAATTTTATGGAGAATCATCTTCCTACTTTATTTGGCCTGCCGTTCGTTGTGATGCCCCTGTAGAATCTTGGCAGTTAGCTCTAGGGTGGGGTTTCTGTGGGCAGTGGTTGGGTGGAGATTACCCCTTCGTCAGCCAAGGTGGCGATCTCGTCATCGCGCAGTCCGGCAACATCCCGCAACGTTTCCACATTGTGCTCACCCAGAGCGGCCACATGACGGATGTTAAAAGGAATTTCCGGCAGTCGAAAAGGGCGGCCAGCATATTTCCGTGTACCGGCATTAGGTGCATTGATGTTTTCAAACTCCTCTATATAACCCCGCTCCCCTAGGTGAGGATTCGCCACTAGGTCCTCAGCGGTCAACACCGCGCCTGCGGAAACGCCATTACTTTGGAGGTGGTTCATCAACTCTTGATCGTCTTTAGTTCGGGTCCAATCTGACAGAAATTCGCCCAAGCGGTGGCGGTGACGCCAGCGGCCTTGGGCCGTATCGAAGCGAAGATCAGCTGCCCAGAGAGGCTCATCCATGGCTTGTCTTAACCTTCGCCATTCTTCGTCGGTAGACACTGCGATGGCTATCCAACGGTCAGAACCGCGACAAGGGAAGACGTTGTGGGGCGACTTCCACAGATGGCCGCAACCCAGACGAGACCGAGTGATTCCACGCTGGGTTTCCAAAATCGCGGGGCCGATGGCCGATACCCCGGTTTCCTGCATGGTAAGGTCGATGCGCATTCCTTTGCCTGTCTTGTTGCGTTGATACAACGCCAGCAACAGAGCATAGGCTACGTTGTTGCCCACTGAGTGGTCCATGTAATTATTGCTGGCCCGATAAGACGGGCCATCCTCGTAACCGGTGAGGTAAGACATGCCGCAAGAAGCATCCACAGTGCGGGCTCGGGAGCCGGCCCTTCGCCACGGTCCGGTATAGCCATAGGCCGTGGAGCTCAATGTGATGATCTTCGGATTTAGCTTGGCCAGACTCTCGTGATCAAAGCCAAACCGCTCCATGGTACCCGGCCGGAAGTTATCGGTAACGATGTCGCAATTTTGAGCCAGCTTGAGAAAAACCTCTTTACCTTTAAGGGTGGCCACTTCCAGACAGATACTCTGCTTGTTACGAGTGCCAAAGTAAGCCAGGTTGCCCCCTTCGTTCCACCATTCCTGGGAAGGGCTGCCGCCGGGGAACGGCCCTGCTTTGCGGTCTTGGAGATGATCCAAGCTTTCCACGCGGATGACCTGGGCACCCAGATCAGCCAGGAAAGAGGTTCCCCAAGGCAGCGCGTGGACCTGTTCCAGAGTGAGAACGCGAACACCTTCAAGAACTCGATTTTCCGGCATATCGCCTCTCATAAGCTCGAAGAAACGTTGAATACGGGAAGTTGATCACAAGCTTTTGTGTAAGTCCATACCCGAAAGAGGGGCTTCGAACTTATACTGGTTCTCTGTCCGTGATCAACGAACTGCAACAGGAAATCCCAATCCGATTGGAAAGGGTATTGTGTTGATGACTATTTCCCGAAAAGGGCTGGTATATGAAACTATTTAGCTGGGGTACTTGCCGAACATCATCCAGCCGCCACTACTGGGTGTGGTGAAGGCAGCCAACGCGGTTTCAGCTCGCACTTTTACCTGGCGTGGGCCAGCCGATCCTCGAAGCTGTTCGATACTATCGGTATACATCGCAGTCCGGGTACGGCCGTTGCCTAGATTGCCGCCGCTGGAGCTGAAAGGATGCGGGCCCTCAACCCTAATATCGTCCGCGTAAAAGGCAAAAGCGTCTCCTCTCTTTACACCGTGCCACTGGAATGCCTCCAGAAAAAACTGGGTCATCGTGGCATAACCATCATAAGGGTTGAAAATATCAACATCTGTGGGACTGAGCCCGGATCCCTCGTACATTCTCCGGGCAGCGCGGTCCGTCCAGTCTTCTATCTCGTCTAAATCCGGTTGGGTAGTGCGCTGGGGGAAATTGTGCTGGGAATGGTTGAGTACATACACGGGTGGCTGCTTCATATCCTGGGCGCGCTCGGCAGTAGTAACCAGATAGGCAGCCGAGGCGTTGACTGGCCTGTCGCAATCAAATATCCGGAGTGGATTCAGGATAAACCTGGAATTCACGTAATCCTCCTCGGTGAGTTGAACCATCCCACTGGAGGCGTTGTAGCCCCACGGGGTCAAAAGTCCGTTTCGGTGTTGGTTAATCACAAAAGGGGCTAGGTCGTCGTGGGTTCCGCCGTATTTTAGGCAATACTGATTGTGAGGGAATATGTTGATGAAATCGTTCCCTCCGTGGTTCCCCCAGGGGACCGTCCATTGCCGGGCTTCTTTTGCGTAGTCCTCCGCATTCTCGCCGCCGCGGCGATACCTGCCTTCGAGGTTCCCTGTTGGGTATATCACCAAACAGGTAGTGCAAAGCCCATCGGCTACGGACTGGGCGGCAAGACCCAACATTTCTCCGATGGTGGGTACGTTGGACGGGGTGTATTTTACGTTAGGCAACTCCATCTGTTTGACGAGCCAATCAGCATTTATCAAGGTAAGACCCCATTCAGACTCATAAGGAGAGTCGAAATAGGGCCGCGGTGCCCAGGTGGACGAGGAGCCTCCACTGTTACCAGCGATATGACTCTCACAGCAGATGACCCCATCGATCTGGTCTGGGGTAACTCCCGCGTCCTCCATCGCCAGTTCACAGGCAAGCATAGAGTATGCTCCCAGGGTTTTATCCATTGATGTCTCATCCCAGCGTCGGTCAACAGGGGAATGACCGAATCCAGCCACCGCTACTTTGCCTCGGTGTTCCCAGACACCCATGCCGTCTGTATCTCTTCGCCACCCGTATGGAGTTTGCGTAGCCATCACTCACCTATTCTAATTACACAAATCTATTGAACTGGTCGGCTGGTTAACCTACTACCTGCCATTCGTGGATCAATTGGCCCGGTCCAACCTCTTCAAAAATCACTTGGACAGCGGCCCCCACTGGAACTTTGTAAGGTGGAATTCCCGGAAGGTTGGAGTAAAAATTGATGCTCGGGTCCTGGTCTAAGGTTATTAGAGCCAAGTTATAGGGCTGATCAGGCATACGCCGGTTCAGCCGGCCATCCTCTATCACGATATAGGTAGATACGTGACCTCTCCCTTCCACATCTTTCCATTCCAGCCTCTCTGCGGAACCGCAGGACAAGCATGCCTGTCGTGGAGGGTATTGTAGCTTGTCGCAAACAGTACAACTTTGCAGCAATAGCCGTTTCTCGTTGACCGCGTCCCAAAAGGGCTTGCTCAACTCATCGGGAACCGGGATTATCTTGGGCATTTTCCCTCCTGATTATTCGTTAAACGTTAAGACGGAACTCCGGACCAGTTCTTCTGGGCCACCCCAACTTTCAAGCGTTAGCCGCAACATCCGAGGCTAGTATCTCCGCTAAGTAGGCAGTCCCTAATCCCGTCCAAAAACCAAGTATCCGCAACTAAAATTCAACAACGAATATACATTGTCGTTTGAGGCTCCGTATTAAGTAATATATCGTTAACTCGTAAACAACAGTCGTTAACGTTACTTAATGCTAATATCTAAATATCTTTATAATATAATTTAACTTATCTATGTAATCCGGTATTAATTTGTAGATATTAATTAGTTATGGTTAAATATCAGGTAATTTCATATGTTTACTGAAGATTGTGGGTGCAGAGTTTAAGTAAACGTGAATTTACTGATTAACACGAAGGGCTATACGTAATTACGTATATACACTATGACTCATGGAATTTAAAAACTATCCGGTAGTTAATTTCATCTCTGGAAATGCAAGACGTGGATTTCTAGAGTGGTGCATGTAGTCATTGACCACTAAACCAGGATCAGAGCAAGGCGATATTTACTCGATTGGAGTACATTTCGAAAAAGCGGCGTCCGTTACGGTGGCACAAGACCCGGCTAGGGGAACCGGCCATTCATAGGAAAGATTTTGGTTGGAGGTTGGCACATGTCGATTTCATGGCTTCGAATCCCAAAACGGTTCATCTTTCTAATAGGACTTCTATCGCTCACGGTAATCGTCGCCTGCGGTTCCTCGGCAACCGCCACGCCTGAATCCTCTACATCATCTACCGGAAATACCACATCATCTACTAAATCTTCTGGATCTGCTGGGCCCACTACGGTGCCTAGGTCGGCCACAAGCGCGCCCGGGCCGACGGCTATACCCACTGAGGCGCCTCAAGCCGACGCAAAACCAAGCGGGACACTTAACATCGGACAAAAAGAACTAGGACCCTACCAAGGTCATCCAAAATTGGCCGGTAATCCGCAGATATTCTTGAATCAAGTAATCTCAGCTGAGAATCTGGTGATGCACTCACCAAAGTCGTCATCTGAATTCCTTCCCATGTTGGCGGAAAGCTGGAGCCTTTCCGACGACAATCTCACCTGGACATTCAAGCTTCGAAAGGGCATCCAGTTTCACCAAGGTTTCGGTGAAATGACTGCTGAAGACGTCCTTTGGTCTTTCGATCAGATTATCGATAGCGCCAAGCACCCAGGTAGCAGTGACGTAGCCCGGATGTGGCAACCCGAAGAAGGCTCCCGGGAGACTCCAGACCCTTATACCATAGTGCTTAACACTGGAATCCCCGCAATTGACGTGCTGAACCGAATACGCAACCCGTGGGCTGGCAGCACTTGGGTCGCTAGCAAGAAGCAGTCGGACGAGTTGGGTGAAGAAGAGGCTAATAACCGGACTGCTCTTACCGGCCCGTGGGTCTTCTCCGAGGCAGAGACCGCCCAATACTGGATATTCCAGGCAGCGGACAACCACTGGCGAAAGACCCCTCATTTTAAAGAGCTAGTTCTCTGGGACATCCCCGAGGAATCAGCCAGGGTGGCAGGATTCCAGACTGGTCAACTGGACACGTTCACCATGTCTTTCGACTCGATCCCCACCGTGGAAGCGGTACCTAAAACTGAATTCATGAGCGTCCCCGGCGGAGGGGAATCTCACCTGGGTCTTTATGGGAGTAGTTATGTCGGGATCGGAACTGATGGCCAAAGACCCAATTTCAATCCGGACTTGCCTTGGGTAGCTCCAACAGACGATTTCAACTCCCCGGATTGGCAGAATGCGCTTAAGGTTAGGCAAGCGCTGGCCATCTCTATAGATCGAGAGGCAATCGTCTCTAATCTGTTGCAGGGATTCGGCAAGCCAGGTGTGATGTGGGGATGGTTGGGCAATGAAGACAAACTGGATTCGGACATGACCTGGGAATTCAATCCGGAAAAGGCCAAGCAGTTACTAGATGAGGCAGGCTACACCGGGGATAATCGGTTCACGTTAACGTTGACCCCTTCTATTAGGGGCGCACCCGGAGAGGTTGAGGCCTGTGAAGCCGTCGCCCAAATGTGGGCCGATATAGGCATCGATGTCAAATTGCAGAACCTTCCATACAGCACTTTAAGGCCAACGTTAATCGCTCGAACCTACGAAGGCATTACTTGCCACGCAACCAGTCCTCGTGTGGAACCTTTCTTGGGTTACACTAACTGGTGGAGCCATGCAGCCAACTGGTACGCTGGTGTCGAGCACCCTTGGCTAGAAGAAAATATGCCAAAAGCAATGACCCTGTTCGATACTGAAGAGCGCTGGGCCGCACAGAAAGAAGTGGGTCGATTCCTGTTCGACAACGCGCTAGACATAGGACTTTACGGATTTGACGTTATTTGGCCGCTCAGTTCGAATGTCGCGAGCTGGAAGGAACACATCCGGTTGGGCGACACCCGTAACATCAACGGAATGGAATGGGCCAAGCCAAGGTAAAGAGCACCTCTATTATCTCGCGCCGACCCGCTTGGATCAGCGAGCGATAACCCGATTTAGGCACAATTAAGCCCCCAGCTAGATCTGGGGGCTTAATTGTGGGCAATCGATGATATCCTCTTAAACCATTCAACTACCGCCAATGTGACTCAAAGTTTTACTACTCCCGCTGTTTATGCTCACTTATGAGCAGTTTCTAGGCCCGGTTTTGGAACTCATGAGTACCGATAATCATTCGTACTTAAGCGTGGAATCAAAATCGAAAACCGATGGTGGTGAGCAAGTGCCAGTTCTCCTCTGACCTTCGAAACAACGTTTTGATAACAAACTGATAACGGAAGCCCCCTCTATGAGGGCTTCCGTTGCTTGAGCGATACCTCACTTAGGTAACTGGCTGGGAACATGGAGTTTAGTGGGGGTGTGAAACTCGTTATATAATCTGAGTCGTATGGTGAGAGCATCGTGGATACACAATGGCTACAGAGAGGAATTAGATGATAAGGGTAGCGCTGGACCTTGAGAATCCGGAAGATTTGCGAAGTGCGAAGGCCGAGTGGAAATTTGCGCCAGGGTTAGTGCCTGGTGAAGACAACGAAGGTCTGGTTGCTCGACTCAGCGGTAGCCCAGCGCGGTTGGTCGATTACGACGACTCGGGATGGGATGTCTGTGAAAATATCCAAATAGGGCGCTCTACTGGGCTCACATTCGGCTGGTTCCGGATCACCGTAACCTTACCCGATGAGGTTCATGGTAGAGACATACGTGGGAATCGAATCTTCTTCGAGACCTGCATAGATGATTACGGTGAGATCTGGGTCAATGGCGAGTGCGACAGGGCCACTGGTACGGTAGCGGGCTTTAACATATCCCAGCGGGTGAGCATAGCCACTGAAGCACGACCAGGGGAGCGATACGTCATCGCCTGCCTAGCTGCCAACGGCCCTCTCGCGGCCCCAGGAGGTGGTATCTTTATGCGCTATGCCAACCTAGCCTTCGAAGATTATTCAGTTTAATAAAAATGGTGAGAGAAAAGGAGACACGCGTTTAGTCAGAACTTTCAGGAGTTCATTGGTAATTTGACTCCAGATAGGGAACGCGTATCCGATACCCGGGGGCGTGACTATGGGAAACGATTCGTAGCTAAACTCTTGCCCGTCGAGTCCTTCTTCGGCAACATCCAATTTAGCTTGGAATTTTGGACCAAAATTCCGGCGTATCGAAATTCGACGAAAAAGCTCCTTTCCATTAGTATCGCCCAGTCTAAGATTTAGGAATACCAGCAGGAGACCTCCCATGCCCGGTTATATCATTGCAACTTTAAATAGCATCAACGACCCTGATGCCTTCGCCGCATATCAGAAGTCTGCCAGCACTTCGTTCACCCAATATGGAGCCAAGTTCCTCCTTAATAGCCGGAACGTTGAAACTCTAGACGGCGATTGGCACCCTTCCGGCGTCGTAGTCGTGGAATTTGAGACCTATGAACTAGCAAAAAAGTTCTATGACTCGCCCGAATATCAGGCTGTGATTAAACAGCG
>CEVJ01017647.1_pt1 | contig 12828 bp, 11 predicted proteins | sample 531491 | NCBI WGS metagenome assembly CEVJ01 (sample SAMEA2623693, study PRJEB7988) | marine metagenome | biome: marine biome (ENVO:00000447); feature: mesopelagic zone (ENVO:00000213); material: "saline water (ENVO:00002010), including plankton (ENVO:xxxxxxxx)" | depth 640 m
TGTTTCAATCCTAGTTTCTATTTGGATGCATCTGGAAGTCGGCCTGCGTGTACCTCCCGGAGTCGAGCATACGTTGTTTCAATCCTAGTTTCTATTTGGATGCATCTGGAAGAGACTCTTTTAATTGTCGCTGTGTCTTCTCAAGCTTGTTTCAATCCTAGTTTCTATTTGGATGCATCTGGAAGTTAGTCGTGCCTCCGGTAGCTGTGTATATGCTTATGTTTCAATCCTAGTTTCTATTTGGATGCATCTGGAAGAAAAAGTTTATGGCCGCTTACGGCATTACCGATATGTTTCAATCCTAGTTTCTATTTGGATGCATCTGGAAGTCGATAAGCTCCAGATGTGTACGGTTTATAATGCCTAAGCGTAATTCTTCAACTTTTACTTGCTTAATTTTCAATATGTCAAAGAACGGTTTTATAATCATTTTCAATACGTTTCCGTATTGCTGAAGTTCCGATTTGCCTGACATAGATGCTAATTTTACTCGTTTATAAAATAAATTGTTACCCGGAATCTTATTTTATACAGATGTTACGATAGGTACAATTTAGGCATCTTTTTTTATATGTCGTCGCTTTAGGGAATTTATTCCCCTCTATGATTTCAAGCATCTTGCCGGTGCTTTCCAACACCTCATTTTTTGAATCTTCGTCAATAGGTATTTCTACCAATTTATGCTTACTACGCGTGTAAACCAAAAAGCCCTTATTGACCCTGGCTCCAAAGATTTCTTCAATCAATAGTGCGTAGCAGTAAAGCTGTTGTTTGTAGGTTTCAAAAACCCTGTCTTTCCACACTGCAAACTTATAATCCAGCGGGGCGTAACTACCATCTTCCAGCAACAAGACTTCATCTACCTTACCCCGAAGTTGGGCACTTCCCATATAGTGGTCGGTCCATTTTTGCTGTACCCCTATTTTTTTACGTAAATAGGCTTTATTTTGCTCCAACTTCTCATCGTGTACTTCGCGACCACGTTGCACTTTATGGTATTTATCTTCATTCTGAGGAATGCGCAATACATATTCAAAGTAGGTATAGCGCGGACAATACAAATATTCTATAACCTGGGATGGATAAAAACTGGTCATTAAAAAAACAGGGCTTTTACTTCGTCGGTCACCAGCTTTTCATCAAAAGCCTGCCCCAGCATACTACAATCTTTTAATTGTTCTTTGTTCATCCTAAACAGGTAAACCTTATCGGTTTCTTCATTGATCACTTTTTCAATTTGTAACTCCAGGCTGTCTTTTTCGTTGGCATTTAAAGTCCCTAAAAAACAAGAGTATTGTACCCGGTACAGGCCAGCGTGCTTACAGGCTTTTGAAACATAGCTGCGTGCGGCGTTGTTCTTGATATCGTAAAGTACCCAAGTGATCATGATTTTTCAATTAAGGTGTTTGCAAAACGGTGTGCTTCGAGCTGTGTGGCATTCAGACGGGTCTGTAACCGGCCTTTGTATTTGATTTTATCGCTATCCAGATATTCAAGATATTCGGGTACAAAAAAGGCTTTCCCATCCTGATTGAGGCTTACGCCTCCTTCAAATACCTCAAAATAGGATTTGTTCATCTTTTTGGACGAAAAGGATTTAAACACGAAGCGCTCCGCATAAATACGGTAAGGCTCTATAAAATCATAAACCAGACTTTTGGAATTGTAATCATCGCGATGCATAAAACCCACAAATGGATCCAGACCGGCCAGCATTAAAGCCCGTTCTACCCTACTGTATAAAATGCCGTAAGCATAATTGAGCAAGGCATTAAATTCGTCCTGAGCCGGGCGGAAGCTACGACCTTTAAAGGAATAAGCGTCGGGAATACAGGTTGCAAGGGCTTCAAAATAATGCCTTCCTGCTGAACCCTCCCAACCCCTGAAACTTTCAGCTAACTGATTGATGCCACCCCCTTTGGCTTCCTTGATTTTCTTCCTAAAACCGAGTATCGCAGCTGATTTCTCATCCAGATATTCATTAAGGTTTTTACGGTGCTTTTTAAGATCGTTTAAATAATCGACCTGATTTTCCAATTTTTGAGAAAGCCATTCTTTAATCCAGTAAACACCTGTCTGATTTAGCGATGCTACCAGTTGCTGCTTTCTGATTTTGGTGGTACTGCCTAATTTGCTGTGCCAAAAGCGTCCCATAGGGTGCCCGTTGTTTTCTACAATTACGATATCGATATTATGTTTTAAAGCGAGGGCAATAGCATCTGTAGTGAGTGCGGCACCTTTTGAAACAATAAAGGAAGTTACCTTGTGGGCAGCAATATGATTTACCCTAAAAGGTTGCTTCTTATCCTCACGCACTTTGATCTCAAACATATCGTCTTTAACATGAAGGTAGGTACCGTATGTATTGATAAAAATTTGCATCAGGCGGGTATTAGGGTGCCAAAGCCACGGCTTACGGACTTGCCCAGACCAATTTCTGAAGGTAAAAGAGCATTGACTACAAAACTGCCAGAAAAGGCGATCATGCGGTTTTCTTTAAACAGGGTACTTTTTTCCTGAACGGCAACTTTAGCCATCAGGCGCTCGTTTGCAGTAAGTTCAATTCCTGTATTCCGAAAAAAGCTGAGTATATGCCCCACTAAAATCGCGTTGAGCATGGCTTCTTTTTCGGCTTCTGTTTTTAGGTTTTGGTATTTGGAATAGTTCTTTTGGTTTAAAGCCATCCAAAGCGTTTCAAACTTATATTGGTGCAGTTGATCGCTGTAGCCCGTATTATCATTGCGCAACTCAATATTTTTACTGCTGACTGGATATGATTTCCCGGAAATATCCAATTCTTTTATTTTAAGAAAGAGTTGGGGTAATAAAGCAGCCCCTTCATTGATGCCTATCAACGTGGGTACCTTATTAATTACTTTATACTGTACACTGGGGTATTTATACCGAAACCGGCCATCCTCATAATGGTTGTGCAGGATTGGAGATTGTTGCTTAAATAAATTGCCAAAATAGCCCCGCAGTTTATGGGCGTCACGGGTTTGTAATTGAATTTCCGGGAATTTGATACGGCAAATTTGCAGTACCTGGGTTGTGGTGGATGTAGTCATAGGTGCTCCTTGTTTTAGTGGATGGATGGGCTGATCTTAAAAGACCAGACTTTTATTTTCATCTTTTTCTTTAAAAGTTAATCCTTTTTTAAGATCATAATTTGCATTAATAAATTGAAATTGTACGGGGCCAGAAATTATTCTGGCTTGCTTATATTTTATTGTTTCTCTTCTAAGAGATAATTCGTGATTACTAAGCTTATCTCGGTCTTCACTATTGTAAAGTTCAGGGTAAAATTGATCTGGTATGACTGAAATTGTATCTAGACCTTCTCGTGTAAACACTTTTTCATCTGTGGTTAAATCTTTGATAAAATTGTACTTATATTGAATATCTACATGTTTGTTTAAGCCTTCTATATATTTATCATTAGATTCAATGTCCAGGTCTTTATAAACCACATCCACCAATTCGTTTAACTTGTTTTCAGTTAGTCTTTGCCCATCTAATTTTTTGAAATGCTTGAACGTATTTTCTAAGACTCCCTTTACATCGTAAATTTTCTCGCTTATTTCATAATGTTGAAAAAGAATAACTTTAGTATCTTCTTTTTGACGTTTACGATTAACCCTTCCGGCTCTTTGAATAATCGCATCAATTGGGGCATTTTCCGTATAAAGAATATCAAAATCAATATCTAGGGAAACTTCTACGACTTGAGTAGCAATTAAAACACCTCCTTTATTCTTTTTGTCCAAGGCAAAAATTTCTTTCTCTTTTACGAACCGATCTTTTTTAATAAAACGCGAATGATAACAGATTGCATCAACACCTGAACCTTCTGCAAAACTTTTTAACTTTTCGTAAAGTTCTATTGCTTTATCAACTGTATTCACGACAATCAAAACCTTTTTTCCTTCTTCTATTTTAAGCTTAATTTCTTCAAGAGATTCTTCAATTAAATTATCCCGGCATTCAAATTCGTTTCTAGCCTCGTTTAAAAGCTCCTTGTCTTGTATAAGTGATACATTTCCTAAAGTTTTTTCTAATAAAAGCTGCAATTTCACAGGCATTGTTGCTGTCATAATATAAAAGCGAGTATTAAAATTCTCTTTCAAATAGGTTATTGTAGAGATAATTAGGCCTAATGTATATGGCCTGTATAAATGTATTTCATCAATAATTATTCGAGCATTGAGAAGGTGAAAGGTTTTTACTTCCCAGAAACCCAGATTAAAGCCGAGCGTCAACAATTGATCAATCGTGCAGATATTTATATTTTTAAAGAAGGATTTGTCCCTAAAATATTTCTTTTGGTCATAAGAATTATCAAATTGTTCTTTGATGTATTGGCGTGCTGAAGAATGGATTAGCTGAGTATATTCTTCTCCAAAATAATCGGTTAATCTGCTGTAAATTGCATTGGAAGTTACTCGAGTGGGTAATAAATACACAATACGCTCCCAATCTTTTTTTGACGAAGACCAGATCAAAGCTGCTTCTGTTTTGCCGCTTCCGGTAGGTGCAATAGCAATTACATTTTCCTCGGTTAAACTTTCCTGCTGAAAGTTTTTAAACTGAAATTTATCGGCTATTTCATTCTTGCCATCTGCTCTAAGTTTAGCAATAATCTTATCTGCCAAATCTTTTATGGTATACGCTTTACTTTTTTCAAGCTTGAGGTGTCCAGAAGCCGTCCAATCTGAAATATTTAGTATTGCTTTATGATAAATATAGTTCTTTCTATTTTTAGCATTCAAATTTCCCTCTTCACTCAATTGGCCGTAAATTCTTTGTTTATACAATTGCAGTAAGATTTCATAGGGTTTATTTACAGCATATTTAAATTTGCCGTCTAGAATTAAATGCTCGACCTTTTTTTGAGCGCCAATGTGATTTGTGAATTTCACAAATTGATCAATAAGTTTTTCTTCGAGATCGAATGAAATGGTCCTATTTCTGGATATGTGGTCATTAAAACCTTCGTCATTAAATGCTTTATGATGTGAAAAAACAGCGATTAGGCTTTCAGGATGCTGTTCATAGAATTTAATATTATTAAGATATAGGAACATTCCAGAAAAAAACTCGTGACGTATGCGCTCATCATCATTAAAAGCTCTTTTTCCTTTAATGGTTTCTTGAAAAATATTGCAAATCTTACCGAAGTCATGATATGCCACAGCATTAAAGGAAGTATTCCAAAATTGCTCGTCTTCAATTTCTTCAAAATATCTTTCTTTTAATTCAAACCAAGTTTGAAGAACTTTTTTAGTGTGTTGCGTTAATGTCTCAACTGGTTTCGATTTTGCCCATATTTCTTCGAGTCCGTTCATATTGAGAATAAGGGGATAAAATTGTTTTTATATAACAGGCCTTTTAAGTTATAATTGATCTTCATTTGATCGCCAATTAGTGAATAGGTTTCGATTTTAGAAACAGTTCGTCTTCCATAGTCATTCTCATACTCAAACCGTATGGGTAAATCATAGGTTAATGTATCTTTAGTATAAATGGAAAAGCCAAAATTTCCGCTACCCGCTAAACTCATCACTTCGTTAACAACATTTCCTTGAACGAAACAATTTTCAATTTTATCTGCTTCAGTAATGTCTAGGTTTTTTTCAATATTTTTTATAGAGGCAAGAGAATCACTATTGCCCATTGTTAGCGCATAAATGGGATACGAGAAAGCTTTATAAAGTTGTTCAATAGCTTCCTCATTATTACACGAAAAAGCAATCATGAAGGTTGAAAAAATTAAAAATTCTTTTTGAATAATACTTCCGTCCAATCCAGGATCATATAATCGCATATCGCGAATTCCTTTGTTATATTTCCAAGTATCTTTACATTTCCCCAGATAAGTACCATAGATTCCAATTTCAAATTCCGACTCATCAAAAAACTCCTGAGCTCTTAATGGACTGTATCCTAATGCTGCTCCAGCTAACCCAATTATTGTAGTAGGAGGTGGCAATTCTAAAGATTTATGAAAGTTTTGAAAATCAGGATTTCTAAAAGAGGCTGTTTGACATTGTATTTCGATGATAAAATTCTTCATCTTTTATTAATTTATTCCGTAATACGTATTTACCCAATTTTCAAGCTTAGCAAACCCTTCTTTCAAACTAACCGTGCCCTCTTCCTTTTTAAAAACAGCTTCTTGAACGGCAAATACGTGATCTTCCATAAACTTTCCGTAGTCTGACAAAACAGTATTCAGCTTGTCTATGTTTACATTTCCTTCCTCAGTAAGCTCAACAGCTTCTAAGAAAATTGGATTTTTTGATTTCATTAATCCCGCTGCTATAAACTTAGGAGATATATCAGCTAAAAAACGGGTCTGCCTGCCTTGACTCCAAAGCATTTGTAGCGCATTCAAAAAACTAGTAACCCTGGCTGCTTTTTCTTTGTTATCGACTAAATCTACCGTTTCTAGTTCTCTGGTTTTCTCATCTTTTAATTTCGTTTCTTTCCCTATTCGGTCCAGTTCAATAAGAATAGTTCCTCTATAAACTCCTGAATGTATTTCGGTCTCAAAAATATTGGCATTCAATTCAATTTTCTTTCCCATAAAATTGGTGGCATAGTCTAAATCTCCTTTATAAGTGGCTAATGCCAACAAAGATTCCACACGTATGGGAGATGTCCTCACAGTAGATGTTCCTGCTGCACCGTCCTTACCTTTGGATGCATCCATGTATCCAAATAAATCGTCGTCAATATATTTAATTGGATTCATTTCGGTTTTGGGAGCTCCTTTATCGGTGCTGGAAGTTCCAACGGGAGAAATATCACTTCCCAATTCTTCTAATTTGTCTCGAAGTGCCCGGCGAATTGCTTGAGACGAAACATAAGGTAATTCCTCGCCATTTTGCAGGGTGACTTTTTTTATAGGGTTAATATTATCTACTTCTTTATCGCCACCATTTAGGCTGGCAAAAGATACTTTTGATAGATACGTAAGGGTAATACTGTTCACTTTCATTTTAAGATTCTTTTTGATTAGACAAAACAACGTTCAAACTATTTAAAGCACCTATTTGTGCATACTGTTTAATTGCTACGTAATTCTTTTCATTTAAACTTTCTATAATTTCATTGGCAACGGAAACCTGGTATTTACGCTGAATTCTAATTAAGGTTTCCCTGAACTGTTCTATAGTTCGTGCCTTATGAAGGCCTATTAAGTATTTTCTTCCATTTTTGGCATTGGCTTTTTTTTCATTATCACTTTTAGGATTGTCGTAATTTATAATGGCGTAGCCTATGCTCTTTCCTAAACCAATTGCCCTTTGCTGTAGTGATTCTTCCATAATTGTAGTTCCAAAATTGATTGATTGTTCATATATTTTTAAAAATTCTAAGATAAGATCGTATCTTCTATAACGTGGGTTATCTCCATTTGCCAATAACAAAAAGCTTTTTTGAAATAGAGATTCAATAACAGTCAAAATTGATTTTCCTTTCAGGATGTGATCTATTACATTAATCCTGACTAGCCGTTGCAGCTTCAGTTTTTTATTATAATCCTTAATAGCTTCAGTTTTTGAAGTCTTGAAAATTAATCCCCGCCACAGTTCTCCAATGGGAACTCGTTTTTCCTTATTAGTTTCCAGTTTATGAATAAGCTGAATAATAAACTTCACGTTAGTATATTCCTCATAAAAATTAGGTCTAAGTGTTGAAGCAAATTTGTCGGCTTTAAATGTTACCAGACTAATAGGACTCTTCTCAATTTCAAGTAATCCTAAAAGCTCGTCAGCATTCACTTCCTCAATGTTTTTTAATGAAAGTTCATCTGCAAATTTCTTCTTGTAAAAAGTAAGTAATATCAAAAAAGTGATTTCTTGCGGAGAAAATGAATCCTCACCGGAATCTATAGCGTAGTTATCGTTGTCTTTTTTGGCGAATTGAAAATTATGAAGTTTGATATTTCTCTTAAACGGCATTTTCCAAGTCTGCATAATTTCATTCTCGTAAAAAAATTCATCATTATATAAACTATTGATTTTCTTTAAAGAGTTTGAATTAAAAAAAGTAGAAATGAACGAGTCATATCCGTTGTAATAGCTGTACATTGATAAAGCCGGAGAAAACCGTAGAAGGTATAAGGCCTTTTGGCTGACCTTCCCGTCCGAAGTATTCAAAAATGAATTAAATGAAGATAATCCTTTTATGAAAGGAGAAATGTTAATCGCATTATCTAGAGTTTTAAAACCTTCTCCTAATAATGGACATTTTTTTTTTCCTTCTTTCCAAAATTTCACCTCTAAATCGAGAGTAGTGATTTTTGTATAAGGTTCGTTCAGATATACTTTGGACAATAGTTTTAGGTTATTTTTTTTAAAATATTCTTTGATTTTAGAGGCGATCTGTGGTTGCTCTTTTTCTAAATTTTTAATTTTTGGGGAATTTGCCTTTATTTTCGTGGTTCCTTGAGCATTATTAGTGATAAGTGATGCTAGACCATAAGTGTTCATTTTAGGAAACCTATGAAACTCTTCTTTTTCAACATCATAATAAACATTATCGAGCTTATCTTCCTGTTTTTTTGAAGAAGTATCATAAATATCTTTCCCCATCAAATAATAGACTTCTTCTAGTAGATTTAAAACATCCTCAGCATCAACAACTAAATTGCTGTCATTAAGTTGATAACTGAATTCGAAGGCAGGATGTTTTCTATCATATTTTAACAAATACCTGTATATAGCAACTATTCCAGTATTAATAAAAATATTCGAGGATTTATTAAATATTATTTTGTTCATCTAATTTTTTATTTTTTAAAATTATTCGAGTAAACTTATTCAAACTCTGAAATTTGGTAATATTCTATTATCTCCAAAAAATAAAGAAGTAGACGTTACTTTACAGAGTAAATTGTAATTAGATATTACTCTTGGAATTCTATCAACTATAATCCTTGATTTAAAAGTAGTTAAAAGATTTAAAGAAATTTTACAGAATCCCGTAAAGTATAGTTTTTTGTATATATTATTTCTAGCGCTCTTTCTCAATCATAAAAATCACCAAAATAATGGATTTAGGTAAGGGGAGTAAACCCCATTTCCCTCCATTCCGCAAAAAGCTCCATTTTAGGAAAAACGGTTTATTCCAAAATCTTGAACCCAATCCCTGATCCCGATAGCTATCGGGAGGATTGCGTTCGCCTAATCCTGCTGACTTCAAGGTTGCGTTTTACAAGAAACTGTAATCCAACTTCAAACCGGTAGTTCAACATCCTGCACAGCACCCATTTCCTTTTCGCTTAAGCACTAAAATTTAGCCGGAGCCGCTTTGCATAACCAGGCTCACTTCGACGCTGCTCCCTGCAGGCCTCTGCTCGCACTTTTTATAAAAGCGCTTCCTTGCTAAATTTTAAAAAGAAGTCTTCCGAAAAGGAAACGCGATGGCGCTATGGGAAGTAAATGGAACTGCAATCGAGATCCTTTTTTTCGTTGCCCTGATCTCAAAATAGGAGGGAGTTGAAGCGTTCTGCGCCAGGTGAAACGGCAAGAAAAACGCTCCGGATATAATAAGTAAATGGGTTTGCTTCTCATTTAATTTGCAGGCATTTGCAATCAAAATTAATGGGAACTATTTTACTTAACTTCAGGTAAAATAAGTAGCATTTTAGGGAGCGAAGCGGAAGAAAATGTATAGCAAGAGGGTAACACGCTGCGCGATGTTACGGTATACATTTTCTAAATTAAGTTATTGATAATCAGTTCATTGGTAATTTTTATAACCGATTGATCTTCAGATTTTTGCGACAAAAGCTCTGGGAGCCCCTATTTTTAGTGAAGATTTTGCGACAAATCGATTTAATATGCTTGCATTTCAGGTAGCAAATTGCTTTCGGAAAACCAATGGAGTTCCGGATTTTGATGATTAGTTCAAAGCGATAAAAGGCGCTAAAATGAACTGGATGAAATAAGAATTGAGGACTGGGATGGGAAGGGTTTTTAAGTATTTGAGTTTACCATTCACTTATGTACGTTTTACAAGCTTTTGCACCTTTGTTCGTTTATGGGTATCTAATAATCCCTTTTCATTTAATCTTTAAGGGAAGGGTTGTATATGCTGCATGCATTTAGTGAGTGCGATTAAAATACCTCACCTTACGGGTGTACAAGCACCCTCTATTTGAGTTTAAAATTCAAAAGTTTTCAGTTCAACGTTATCTTCCAGATTAAGTACAAAAACCTAACCTATCACTAGCTCAATCCCTGCTTTGTTGGCTTTGTATTCTATTTTCTTGGTTAATTCATAATAATTCCAGTTTCTAAGCACAAAAGCTTCTTGCTGTGCGGTCTCGATTTTAGCTTCCTGATCAAGTAGAATTAAGGTGCCGGCCTGTTGTTTGACACAAAAATCAATGAGCTTTCGGCTGTAAACGTGCAAGCGGTTGCTTACATAGTTTTTTTCCAGTTCGTAAAATGTTTTTACTGCTTTTGTTTTGCGTTTATAGCCTTTTCCCGGTCTGCAAAAGGTGGCACCGCTTTGAGCTCTTTTTTGAGCAGCTTGTATCGCCAGCCTTCTGTATAGAAATTCTTCCCTGTTGCCAATACAAAGTGTAGCGTTCCCTGATTTCACGGTAATAGGGTATTCCAGAGATAAAGAAGCTTCTGCAACGACTTCCGGTTTGAGACCATGTTTTTCTTTTTGAAATTCAAAGGTGGCTAGCCAATAAATTTTTTGCTTCTTCAGCTGGATTCTGGAAGTACATAGTTTGATTTCTCCTGCAACTAACTGTTCCAGCAGTTTTCGTTTATCGGTATGATCTTTCCCTAAATAGGTTTTTAAGGGAATGGAAAACAACCGAAAACAAAATGCATTTTGCTCTTCATTATAGGACAATCCGTGAATGGCTACCGGTCCAAAGGGGAAGGCTATATTCTTTTTGAAATTTGCAAGGGAACGTTCTCCCCTACTATATTCCGGCAGGTTATTTCGAAAATTATTGATAATGGTATTGTTTAGGTTGGCTAAAATATTAGTAGGGATTTCCCCTTTAAAACGATCGGATACCACCCGATAGGTGCAGTTCATTTTAGACCGATTGAGTATGCCCTCTTCTGTTTTTTTTTCATCGGCTAACTTATAGCGTATTCCTTCAGATAAGTAAAAGAATTCTTTGATTCGCTCCTGAACGTACAAATGTGAAATAATAAGATTGGCCGCTCTAAAGCTGCGGTTCTGCCAGCGGTACAGCGTGTCGTAGACCACTGTCTTTTCCGCTTTGGTAGGGGTATCTACCTTGAGCTGGATCTTTCGGGTGAGTTTTATGGTTTCTTTTCCCATGACTAAGCTGATTGTGGCTGATCCTGTTTAAGCTGTACCCATTTGTAGGCAATCATAAATTCATGATGCACTTCCTTAAGTGAACGGTTCAGTTCTGTAGCAATGACAGCAAAAGAATAGTGTTTTTCCATACGCAGGTTTAAGATTTTTTCCTGTTCCGGGGTCATAGTACCCTGATTTTTTAAAGCCCGGATCGGTTTGGCCTTAGCTGTGGGTGTACATCCACTACCAAGAATATTCTTAATATCTTCAATCGCGGCTTTTATTTCGATACTGGTTTTGGCGGTGCTGGTTCCCATTGCCTGAGCAATGGCTTTATACTGAAAGCCGTATTTTAAGCACAGTTCGACCAGAAGCTTTCTTTTACTACCGAGTAAGGGAAGTAACTTTTGAATCTGGTCTAAGGCCTGCTGATCTGCATTCTGCTTCATTAGGTGGGCATCTTGTTCATCCCTTTCATAGCCCCATAAATAATCCTGATAATTCTCGAAATACTCTAGTCTGCTTAGGTTTCGCTGAAACGCATTCCGTGGCTTGCTATACTGGTAAATACATTCGCTTTTCATTACAAAGTGAACGAACGCATGTAGATGCTCCAGGGATTGTATCCGGTCTCTTTTTTGCCATAAAATGAGAAAGGTATCCTGCAGGATATTTTCAACTGTATAGACATCCTTAAGTATGCTCCTGCCCATCCAGTAAACACTACGGTGATACTGCCTGTAAATCGCTTCAAATGCGTGTGGACACCCCTTTTTGAAGGCTTCATAATTGGTATTAGGTTGAAATTGTTTCATAAACCAGGTCTTCTGTATTTCGTTACATTCTATTTTTTTAGGGTGTTTAGTTTTTAGCCGTATACTTTCCAGAAACCGGCTTCCAGGCATTTAGGCTTCCTAAAAGTTTAATAGCTCCGGTAAGGCAACCTCTTTTCCAGGTGTCAAATTATTTTTTTATTCTGTACAGCTGTATAACGTAACCCATCGTTTTAATTAAGCTCAAGCCTTCCCGCCGGACGCCAATCACAACCGGGAAGGTTTTTGAACTTAACAGCTTCTCTTTTTCGCAGCCCCTAAGGTCTACAGCTCTTTTTTATGGCTAATTCACCGGTGTGCTTAACCTATCCGGTATAAGCCCAGGCCGCTGTTAAAGCGGCGTTTCCCACCCAACTACAGGTTACTTCGTAGGGAAATAACCCATAACCCACGGGTGACTTAGCGGATTATGACGTGTACCCGTAAACACGTGCTTTTTACATAGGCATTAGGCTTTAACTGTTAGTCAATTACAACTCATACGAGTTGCCGGCCATTTTGGCTCTAATGTTTGTGTAGGGGGTTAAAAGGGGTGCGAAGCTTTATAAAGAAGAATACAAAGGCTTTGAAAGCTGAAGTAAAAGCCCAATACAAAAAGGCGCAGGTCTCAACTTATCGAATCTGGGTACTGGTATACCTAACAGCAATAAGTGAGAGCCCACGCCCGGGTCGTGAGCATCCCGGCTTATCC
>CEVJ01028477.1_pt1 | contig 12807 bp, 11 predicted proteins | sample 531491 | NCBI WGS metagenome assembly CEVJ01 (sample SAMEA2623693, study PRJEB7988) | marine metagenome | biome: marine biome (ENVO:00000447); feature: mesopelagic zone (ENVO:00000213); material: "saline water (ENVO:00002010), including plankton (ENVO:xxxxxxxx)" | depth 640 m
GGTACCCACGCCATCAGCGTCACAGCTGGTAGCGTCACAGCCAGTAGTTCGATTGAAGTTGTATCGACCGTATCCGCAGCCGCATCGGTGAGCACCGAAACGCAGGATGTCTTTGCCGACAGCATCGCAGCTGACAACTTGGTACGTGTCTGGAAGTTCAGCAATGCTGACCAGTCGTGGAGCTTCTACGACCCACGGGAAGCATTCGCAGCAGCGAACACTCTAGCCAACACCGTCACTGGTGATATCGTCTGGGTGAATGTGACTGCCGAGGAGTCATTCCAAAGCGGAACCTTGTACCCAGGTTGGAACCTGATCGCCCTAGACTAAGGATAGGATCTGATCAACACTAGGCCGCCAACGAAATTTGGCGGCCTAGGAATGCCAACCACAATAAGACAAGGAGGACCGAATGACCAAAACTAGATTCTTAACCTTAGTAATGGCACTAGCGCTATTACTAGCGATTCCCACAGCCGTGTTCGCCCAGCGTGTTCCTCCCCACGTATTCGTAGGGACAGTCACTCTGGACGGAGCAACGGCGGTCGACGGTGCAGCCGTCACAGCATGGATAGATGGAGAACAAATTGCCGCTACCAACGCGGCCGGTGGTTCGTACAGCCTGATTGTTGACCAAGGAGACTCATCCTACGCAGGTAAAACGGTTTCCTTTAAGGTCAGTGGTGCGAACTCAGACCAATCCGCTGAATGGGCCCAAGGAGGAGGAGACGAATTGAACCTCGTCGCTTCGACTTCCAGCGGTGGTGGTGAAGCTGGAGAACAAGGCGAGGCTGGTCTCCAGGGTTACAGAGGTGACACTGGTCCCGCCGGAGCTACTGGCCCTGCTGGCCCTGCTGGCCCTGCTGGGGCTGATGGCAAAGCAGGCGCTAACGGTAAAGCCGGCGCAGCTGGTTCGGCTGGGTCTGACGGCGCAGCTGGCGCGGATGGCGCAGCTGGCCCGGCAGGTGCAGACGGTGGTGGTGGAGCCTTAGGCGTCATCGCTCTCATCGTAGGCATCGTAGCCTTAGTTGCGGCGGGCGGATCCATTATGATGGGTAGGCGCTCCTAAGCTAACTAAGAAGCCACAAGCAACACTTAGAAGAGGGGGTCTCGAATCAAGAGGCCCCCTCTTTCTTATGGTTCCAGAAACTTCGTAAAAGCGTTTGCCAATCCTGTTGCAACGACAGACTCTATGATTCACGATATATGGGCGGGTGGCTCGGAATCTTTGACGAGGTTGAAAGCGGTTAAAGAAAAAAGACCGTTGATTACGCCAGCTGTGGTTTGATCGAGGGGTGTGTGGTGAGGCGGTATTTCGGAAACATTTTCTCGACTATAGGGCTGGCAGTTGTTGCTTTCACTTGGATGGGAGCTGGGCCACAGCAGGCTGAACGCCCCCCGCAACCATTCTTCCAGGATTTCTTCTCGGGTTCCGTGTTACTTCAAGGGACGCCACCACCAGATGGCACATTGCTTATAGCCTGCATCGACGGTTGTGAAAACGGATTTGAAAGTTCCCCATACGTTCTCGATGTGGACGGTACTTTTGATCAGCTTGAAGTGAACCCCGACAATGAAGGGCTTGTTGGACACCTAATAACTTTCTATCTGGCGAATGATTTTGGAAGAATTCAGGCTGTTGAGACGAGGCCATACATCGGTGTATTCGATTTTTACGTTCAAGACCTAACATTTGTCGATCCCATGCCAGTCCCCCCACCGACTCCTCTGCCTAATCCGCCGAGCCCGACGCTCAGTCCAACTCCTGCAGCTTCATTGCCGGTGGCAGGAGATCCGTCCGTGACGCTTCTACCGAAGATTGCGCTGGTGGCCGGTATGGTAATTGGGTTGTCTGGAGGAAGTTTGATGTTCGTAGCAAGACGCCGATTGCCCTAGGGTTGTGAATGAACTTACTCCGGCCCGGAGTTGAACGCCGAAGGATTGCATGGACCGCCTAGGACGAGATCGGATAAGCTGGGATTGAAGCTGGGCGTTGGCAGATGCGATCTAGTGGGCAGGAAAGGTTGAATCTCTAGAGAGGCTAGAGCTAAGTGAGGGAGCAGGAAGGCGTGGTTTTCAACGCGGCCTTCCCTGGTTGGTCATTACGACTACACGCATGTCCGTTCCTAAATTGGTGCTTGTAACAACCAATCTCGGCTGAGCCTGAATCTCGTCTAATCCCATCCGGCGCACGAAATTATCGATAGAATCGACGTCCACGTTTATCCCTTCGGTCTTGTAGTGCATTGGAATCACAATCTTGGCGTCGAGATCTTGTAAGGTCTGATAAACCTGGTCCATGTCGATAGTACAGTGGCCGCCAGTGGGCACTAAAACTACGTCTACTGGTTTCAATTCATCGATCAGACGGGTGGTCAACGGGATGGATATGTCGCCCAGATGGCAGACGTTGATGGCGCCGATCTCGATGGAAAACGCCACGTTTCGTTCCTCTTGGGGTTGTCCGTCTGCCAAAGGCGTCATTACGCCCCGTACAGTTACCCCGTTGTACTCGTACTCACCAGGATTGCTGAACACTTTTGGATCGCCTTCGATGCTCTCGGCGTTGTTGTGATTAGGATGAGCGTTGCTCACAGTCACCACTGACGCCGGGCGGTTATCAATCCTCAGTCCGACTGAGGTGGGATAAGGGTCAGTTACCACTACCATATCAGCGTCGTGCAGGCGGAAGCAGGAATGTCCCAGCCAGGTTATATCCATGTATCATCGTCTCGTTCTTGTGTTAGATTGAAGAGGCCCCAAGCGGCAGGCACGGATATGGCTGCGATGTACAGTTTAATCATGTCTCCTGCGATGAAGGGGTAAAGCCCGTATTCCATCACTTTGTTATCTGGAACGAAGAAAGAAAGCTGAACCAGGCCTGGAACGTACAAGACCACATTGCCGGCCAGCATTGCAACCATTATCCAGGACTTGGTATCCCAACCACGCTCGCAGAGAAAACCGACCACGAAAGCAGCTGGTATGAAGCCAACTATGTAACCTCCGGAGGCTAGATTCCACAAGAAGCCTGACGATCCGGAAGTGATTCCGAGGATGTAGCCGCTCGACCCTGCCTGCCAATGGAAAACGGCATCGCTGCCACCGGCGAAGATGTTAAATTGGCTGCCGCCGACCGCATAGAGGACCATTGCGGCGGCGCCGCGGCGGCTGCCCAGAGTCGCTCCTGCCAAGAGCACGGCCAATGTTTGGCCAGTGATGGGCACAGGGGTAAATGGCAGATGTACTGAGATGCGGGCAGCAGCAGCGGTTATCAGGGTGAAGAGGATTATCAGGGTTACATCCCGAGAGATGCGGGAATAGTAGCCGTCTACCGGGATTACAACATCGATTATGGACCGAGTTCCAGTCTGAGCAACCACGTCTATCCCCACCCACCTGTTCAAACTAATTAAACCCCGGAATATGTCCGGTTAAGCTCTGGCTGAGTATAATTGGATAGGTGCGACGGGTCAACGTTTGACACCGCCCAGAAAGCTATGTTAACTTCCGAAAATAGCCTCCCTAGCCTCAAATCGAAGGGTATAAGCAGTGCTGACGGGACCGATGCTCAGCGATCGACCAGCAACAGTACTTAACGTCCTACTCGACGAATACCTCAAATCCGATACTCCGGTAGCGTCGGATGAGATTGCTCGTAGCCTCGGTCAATAGATAAGCTCTGCCACTGTCCGCAATACCAAGGTGCGGCTTCAAGGAGAACCTGGTTATCGTCACTGTACCGAAAGCCCAGGTCCCACCATTGCAACAGATCCAACTGGCCTTTCTTCATGAGTCAGGTGGTCTATGGCATTCAAGGCGACTCCACTGATTGATCACCTATGTCTCTCACCAACCAACAGATAGCTGAACTTTTGGAGAACATGGGCTCCCTTCTGGAGATGAAGGGGGACACCGTATTCAAGATTCGCGCCTACCAGCGGGCCGCTCGTACCATCGAGCACCTGCCCGTACCCCTGGCTGAATCCATAGATAGTGGCGAAGACATCACCAAAATTCCAGGTATCGGCAAAGCGATTAGCGAAAAGATAGCCGAGTTTATTGGCACGGGCAAGGTAGCTGCCTTCCAAAAACTACTGGGAGAGTTGCCGCCAGGTGTGCTTGACCTGAAGAACATTCCAGGCATAGGCCCTAAGACAGCGATGGCCATCGGTCAAGAACTGTGCATCAGTACGGTGGAAGGGGTTGCCGAGGCCGCTGCAGACGGACGCCTAGCGTCGCTGCCACGGATGGGACAGAAAGCCGCTGATGGTATCCTGAGACACATCCAAGCCTTCCATGCCATGGGCAGCCGCACGCCCATCGGCCAGGCGTTGCCAGTGGCTGAAGAGATTATAGCGGCACTGCGGGAACAATGTCCGGACATCGGTCTTCTATTTCCGGCCGGTAGTCTAAGGCGCTGGGAAGAGACGATTGGCGATATAGACTTAATCGGCACTGCGCCTGACCCGGAATCGGTCGGCGACGTTCTCGTCAGACTACCTATGGTCAAAGACGTGCTTGTCCATGGCCCTAAGAAGACGAGCGTGATTGTTGACTCTGGGATGCAGATAGACCTGCGTATGGGCGAGCCCGGGTCGTTTGGGGCCTTGCTCCAGTATTTTACTGGTAGTCAACAGCACAACGTCCGACTTCGCGACTACGCTAATCGCCAAGGCCTTTCGCTGAACGAGTACGGCATAACTAATATTGAAACAGGACAGATTGAAGAGTTCCGCGACGAAGAGAGTTTCTACGCACGGCTCGGCTTACCCTGGATGGCTCCTGAGCTCCGCACTGGGTTATATGAAGTAGATGCTGGTCTCGAATCTCGTCTGCCCCGGTTGGTCGAGGAATCGGACCTGAACGGCGATCTGCATCTTCACAGCGAATGGAGCGACGGTAACGACCCCATGGAAATGATGGTCGAAGCTGCAACAGCTCAGGGCTACGGATATATGGCCCTCACCGACCACTCGGCCGGCTTGGGTGTGGCAAACGGCCTCACCAGCGAACGGCTGGAGTCACAGATCAGATTGCTGAGAACCATGCAAGATAAGTACGACATCACCATCCTCTGTGGTTCGGAATGCGATATCCGGGCCTCTGGAGAGTTGGACTATCCCGACGAGATTCTGGCCCGATTAGATGTGGTGGTGGCTTCGGTCCACTCGGCAATGGGTCAAGACCAAGCAACCATGACCGCCCGGATGATCAAGGCTATGGAGCATCCGGCAGTCACCATCATCGGACATCTCACCACCCGGTTACTGGGCCAGCGGGAGCCAGTGGAGTTTGATTTGGAGGCCGTGCTTCAAACCGCTCGTGATACGGGAACAGCACTGGAGATAAACGCCTCTCCGGAGCGAATGGACCTGCGAGATACCCACGCCTACCGAGCCAGAGAATTGGGAGTGCCGCTGGTGATTAATACGGACTCCCACCACCACACCCATCTGGACAAGCGCCGCTTTGGCGTGGCGGTGGCCCGCCGGGCCTGGTGCCGGCCGGAAGACATCTTGAACACCATGTCCAGACAGGACTTCTTGGAGTTTGTCCAGACCCCCAAACCCCAGCGCATCGCCGTCTTTGACCGTCGACGAAATGACATGGCCTCTGCATGACTCAGCAGGTAAATGGGGAGCAGGCAGACGACTCGCCGCCGGTCATAGAGTCGTTTAAAGATACAGCTATCGTCCAGGCGATGCCGGAAGCTCTTTTGCATCTACGAACTGCTCTTGCCGCCGGAGCTCCCTGGCAGAGAGCGATACTCGAAGCCATTGGACGCTGGACGATAGCCGAGGAAACTCTTGATGGCCGGGAATACCGGTACTTGCTCCAAGGCGAAGCATTTGACTGGCTATTGCTGGCGGAACGGCTCTGTGCAGACGTTGATGGAGCCATTCCAGCGGAAGAGAAAGAACGCTTCCTATTCAGCGGTCAGATACCCGGCGCCGTCGATGAAGAGCAGTTCCGCGATTACTTAGGTCCCAGCAAGTTCCGTGCTTATATGAACTTCCGTTATGGCGTCGTCTTGGAGGAGACGTTGCAGTTGGTCGCCGAAGAGGAGGTCCGAAAACTGCATATGTCCCGCAGCTATTCTGATAATGACGAACTGATAGATGAAGCTTACGTTCATCTTTACCAGAAGTCTCGTCCCGAACTTCTTAAGACATTTCAGAAAGAAACCAAGATGGACCGCCGCCGTAACCTGACCCTCTCCGACCTCAAAGAGTTCACCTACTGGCTCCACAAACGCCGCATCAACCTCTGGGATCCGGCTCGGGTTGCCAGTGACACCACAAAAGCCATTAGACAGCTGGACCTGTTGCAACGTGGATATCATCATACCGATTCCCCAAAACAATAAGGTCCTAAAATTCTATGCATATCCACGTTCACCCTCAAACCCCAGTAAATCGCTATAAAAGGTGATTTTTGCTTTTTAGGAATGGAGGAGCACGGGTCAGTTTCGATTCATTACAGCTCGCTTCAATGGACGGTCAACAACGGCGAATGATATATTTGCTAGAGTTCGTTTGAGGCAAACTCCCCTCGGCCATCAAATTTCACGGAGAAACATCCCGGCAATGACTTCCGCCCAGATGCCTAGCGCCTACAACGCCGCCGACGTCGAACAACGTATCTACAAAGAGTGGCAATCCAAAGGCTACTTCAACGCCAAGATTGAGAAGGGTAAAGAGCCCTACGTGATCATCATGCCCCCGCCCAACGTCACGGGGGAGCTGCATTTGGGCCATGCCCTAGAAAAGGCGATAGAAGATGCCCTGGTTCGCTGGCGACGGATGAGCGGAGTACCGACTCTTTGGCTGCCGGGCACTGATCACGCGGGTATCGCCACCCAGTGGGCGGTGGAGCGCCGACTGGCCTCTGAAGAAGGAACCAGCCGCCACGATCTGGGCCGGGACACCTTCGTAGAGACGGTGTGGGAGCACGTCCGCAAATTTGGTGGCATCATCCACGAACAATCCCGCCGGTTAGGTATATCCGCCGATTGGGAACGCCATCGTTTCACCTTGGATCCAGGCCCCTCCAAGGCAGTGCGCACCACCTTCGTTAACCTATATAAGAAAGACCGCATATACCGCCACGAGCGAATCATCAATTGGTGCACTCGCTGCGCTACGGCCTTAAGTGACCTGGAAGTTGATTACCAGGACGTTGACGGTCACCTATATCACCTTCGCTATCCTTTAGAAGACGCCCCTGGGTCTTTCATAACCGTGGCTACGACCAGGCCTGAGACCATGCTGGGCGATACCGGAGTAGCTGTTCACCCGGAGGACGATAGGTACGCCAACATCATTGGCAAGAATGCCGTACTACCCATCATGGAACGACCTATCCCGGTTGTTGGTGACGAGGCGATTGACCGGGAGTTCGGAACAGGGGCGTTGAAGGTCACTCCTGCTCATGACCCCATAGATTTCGAGATTGGCGAGCGTCACGGCCTGGAAGTCTTCAATGTTATTGGGTTAGACGGTAACCTTACTGCCGCCGGCGGGAAGTATGAGGGAGTCGAACGCACCGAAGCGCGCCAGAAAGTAGTTGAAGAGCTTGACCAACTGGGTTTCTTAGAGAAAATAGAGGACCACCGTCACTCAGTTGGACATTGTCAACGTTGCAGCTCTGTGGTCGAGCCTCTGGTCAGCCTCCAGTGGTTCGTCAACCTCGGTGGTCCGGACCAACCAGATAGCATTGCCGGCAAGGCCCATGCTGCCGTGGCGGACGGAGATATCAGGATCGTTCCCGAGCGGTTCCGACGTGTCTATCTCAATTGGCTGGAGAATATCCGTGACTGGTGCATTAGCCGCCAGCTCTGGTGGGGGCACCGCATACCAGTCTGGTATTGCGCATCTTGTCAGTACATGACGGTGACTGTTGATGATCCTGATGAGTGCGAGAGTTGCGGTAGCAAAGAGATCGAACAGGACGCCGACGTTCTGGACACCTGGTTCAGTTCTGGGCTCTGGCCTCATTCGACTTTGGGGTGGCCTGAAGAAACTGACGATTTGAACTATTTCTATCCAACGGCCGTGTTGGAAACGGGTTACGACATCCTGTTCTTTTGGGTTGCCCGGATGATTATGATGGGCATCGAGAACACCAACCAAGTCCCATTCCGCACCGTGTTCCTTCATGGTTTGATACGGGATGCCACCGGCGCTAAGATGAGCAAGACACGGGGCAATACCATGGACCCTTTGGAGCTTATTGACCAATACGGCACGGACGCCCTGCGCTTTGCTCTCACCACCGGTACCGCGCCAGGCAACGACCTGCGTTTTGGCGAGAACCGTTTGGAAGCAGCACGCAACTTTGCCAACAAGGTCTGGAATGCCTCCAGGTTCGTTATCTCCGGTCTGGAAGGCGAATCCGGCCTTGAAGGTTGGCACGACCTGCCCAAAATCGAACATCGTGAGGATCGTTGGATCGTCAGCCGACTTGATCGGGTAACAACCGAGGTCAACGAATCTCTGCGCGATTTCGAGCTAGGTGACGCTCAGCAAAAGCTCTATGACTTCTTCTGGAACGATTACTGCGATTGGTACATCGAAATGGCCAAGCTCCGGCTCCGGTCTGCCGATGGCCCGTCGCCGCTTCCTACCTTGGCCCACGTTCTTGAACGCACGCTGAGGCTGCTGCATCCCTTTATGCCCTTCATTACCGAAGAGGTCTGGCAGAATCTGTGCTCCAAACTTCCTCAGGAAGGCGCCAACGTCGAATCGATCATGGTTGCAGAATACCCCAGCGCCGATGCTCCCCGACATGACGCCTCAGCTGAGGTAGAGATTGGCTTGGTCATGTTGGCCATCCGGGCCGTTCGGAACACCCGATCCCAACTGCATATCCCAGCTGGGCAACGCCTCGAAGCTCAGATCGAGGCCAACGGTATGCAAGGCCCCATCGAAGAAGAGGCAGAGGTCATTCGCGCCCTTTCAAAGGTTGAGCCGCTACACATTGTTAATGGCGATTCCAAAGACGCGGACCTACCCAGGGGTGTCACTCTAGTGGTAAACCCGTTGATTATTCACCTGCCGTTGGAAGGCGTCGTTGACCTGTCCGTTGAAGAAGCGCGTCTGCGCTCAGAACTAGACGACTGCCTCAAGAACATGGACCGGGTGGAAAAACTAGTTTCCAATTCCAATTTCTTGGAGAAAGCCAAGCCTGAGGTCGTGGAGACCGAACATGCCCGTCTTCAGGACCTGAAAGAACGCCAGCAACACCTGAATGAGATTTTGGAACAGTTGGCCGGTTAGGACTATCAACTTCCTCATGACTAAACGCCTAGGAATAATCGGCCATCCCATTGGCCATTCCATATCGCCAATCTTCCAGCAGGCGGCGTTGGATCACATAGGCATCGACGCTACCTATGAGAAATGGGAAGTCACGCCTGAAAGCGTGAGGGATTTCGTTAACAGTCTGCGCGCTCCAGACACGTTGGGCATCAATATCACCTTACCTCATAAGCAAGCGGTGATCCCATTCTTGGATGAAGTTGACGAATGGGCGACCTCAGCGGGCGCTGTGAACACCATCGTCAACCACGATGGGCGACTGAGCGGGCACAACACCGATGGTCCTGGGTTCCTGCAGGCTTTACTGGTTGAGACCGGCTACGACCCCAAAGGCACTCGTGCGTTGATACTGGGTGCCGGAGGCGCTGCCCGAGGCATTCTGCTGGCTCTGATTAGGGGTGGAGTAGATTCGCTGGTTATCGCAAATCGGACATTGGAGCGGGCGGAAAACCTGGCACAACTGTCCCAGGACAACGGAGTTGGTTCGGAAGCCATTTCTCTTTCGGGAGATGCCTTGACTGAATCCGCTGCGTCCGCAGACCTGATCGTAAACTGTACAAGCATGGGTATGTCCCACGGGCCGGCCGAGCATGGCTCTCCTTTATCTGCAGCCCAGATTCCGGCTACGGCCATCGTAAATGACGTGGTGTATACTCCGATTCTGACTCCCATACTCAAAGAAACTGCCGAAGCAGGGGCTATTGCTCTAGGTGGGCTTCACATGCTGATCTACCAAGGGGCCCTGTCCTTCAAGATGTGGACAGGCCAGGACCCTCCTGTAGACGTGATGCTGGAAGCAGCGACCCGTGAAATGGTTTCCCGGGGCGCCTAGGCAGAACGCCTCCACAGGAATTCCATGGTAAGATTTTTCACCGCAGGTGAGTCCCACGGACAGGGCTTAGTCATAATATTGGAAGGCGTCCCCGCAGGACTGCCTATCAGCGAAGATTATATTGGCGTGCATCTGGCCCGACGGCAGAAAGGCTACGGCAGGGGCGGGCGAATGCTTATTGAGCAAGACCGGGCTAAAATCATCTCCGGAGTACGCCACGGCCAGACCCTCGGCAGCCCTATCGGCATGACCTTAGAGAACAAAGACTGGGCGAACTGGGGAGAGGCGATGGCAGTCGATCCACTGACAAGCCCGCCCCAGAGCCCCCGCACGCGGCGTATCACGCGCATCAGGCCAGGCCATGCAGACCTGCCTGGGGCTATGAAATACGGCTTTGACGACGTGCGCAATGTGCTAGAGCGCTCCAGCGCCCGCGAGACTGCAGGGCGGGTGGCCGCTGGAGCCATCGCGATTAAGCTGCTGGAAGAATTCGGCATCCGGGTACATAGCCACGTGATATCCATCGGTTCTATCAACGCCAAGATTCCAGAAAGTATTGACTGGGAATCTGTGGAGGAATCCCCTGTGCGCTGCGCCGACCCTGGTGCTGCGCTGAAGATGGCAGCCGAGATAGACGCCACTAAAGAGGCAGGTGATACCGTCGGCGGCACCTGCGAGATCATCGTGGAGAACGTACCTATTGGCTTGGGATCCCACGTAAGTTGGGACCGGAAGATAGACGCTCTGGTAGCCCAGGCGCTGATGTCCATTAACGCGGTGAAAGCAGTATCCATTGGCCCAGGCTGGGAAGTATCCAGTCAACGTGGCTCACAGGTGCAAGACGTCATACAGCCGGTGACTGACATGGACCGGCCCTGGCAGCGGAACACTAATAAGCTAGGCGGGACGGAAGGCGGCATGACCAATGGGATGCCATTAGTCGCGCGGTTCGGCATAAAACCCATTCCCACCATGGTCACTCCTCTGCCATCGGTGGACTTAGACACGGGCGAAGAGGTGCTCTCTCATTTTGAGCGTTCCGACGTCTGTCAGGCGCCTCCGGCCTGCGTAGTCGGAGAAGCGATGGTTGCCCTGGTTGTTGCTGATGCTTTCATGGAGAAGTTCGGCGGCGATTCTGTGCCGGAAACTAGGCGCAACTTCGAGGGTTACGTCAAAACTGTGGGACCCCGCAAGGTTTACCAGTAGACCCGCTCCCTGGTTAATCATGGTTTGGCGGAGAGGTGAACTTTGGCAGATGGCCAATATACCGGTGCCGGTAACGGACCACTTTAACTCCGGTCTGCGCGGCCCGGGAGCCCTTGGAGTCATGCTCAGACTCTGCATCATCAGGTACACTTTCACCAATTTTAAGAAATCTGGCCATCCCGGCAGATCCGAATTGGCCGGTAGCAATGTCTCTAGCAAGGAACGGGTATGAAATTTGGAGTCGGCATCGTTCCACATAACTTGGACGAAACAGCGGTCAGCGCCAAGCTGGCAGAGGATCAGGGGTTCGATTACATTGGGATACCGGACTCACAATCGCTCTGGCGTGAGCTGTACCTGAGCCTAAGTGTAGTAGCTAATGCGACCAGCAAAGTCCGGATCGGCCCAACGGTTACAAATGCCCTGACGCGTCACCCCGCTGTGACTGCTTCGGCCATCGCCACCCTGAACGAGATATCAAGTGGGCGCGCTTTCTTGGGCGTTGGCAGCGGCGATAGCGCCGTCCTGAACCTGGGCTTGCGTCCGGCAAAAATGGCCGATATGCGGGAATATATTCAGGCGGTACGCACCATACTTTTAGGTCAGCCTTACGACTACAGAGGACGTCCCATTCATGTCCAATGGTCGGAGAATCCAGTACCCATCGTGATGTCGGCTGAAGGGCCCGAAACCCTGGTTATGGCCGGAGAGATCGCCGATGCCGTTATCGTTCACTCAGGACTAACGAAGGACGTCTTGGCCGATACTGTCGCCAGGATCAGGGAAGGAGAGGAATCTGGCGGTCGGCCGGAAGGCTCAGCCGAGATTTGGGCTTTCGCCAAGTGCAATATATCCGATGATCATGAAGAGGCCATCGACGAAATCAAGATGGCTCTGGCTGCGTCGGGTCATCATGCATTTCGGTTCACTCTAGAGGGTAAGAATGTGCCTGAAGAGCTTGAGGAGGCTGTTATGGCACTCCAAGGCGAGTATGTTCCTGCGGAGCATGAGCAGTTGGGCGAAACCCGTAATGCGGCTCTCAGCGATGAATTGGGCCTAACCGATTTCCTCGCCGACCGCTTCGCCGTGGCAGGCACGCCAGACGAGTGCTTAGAGAAGGTGCGTGTCATCCAGGATGCCGGGGTGGATAACTTAATTATCTTGGCTATAAGCTCCGATTCAGACAACATTATTCGACGCTTTGGCCAAGAGGTGATTGCCCGCTTGTAGCGACATATCAGCCTGGTCACGCCCGAGGAATTCGTGGACTATAGCGGGTTTGTATCTGATTTGGGTTGACTTGGCGACGTTATGCGCTAAACTAGTGTTAGCCAAATCAAGGACTATTCGGAGGAACCAAATGGAAGGGAAGTTCCAGATAGAGATTACCTACTGCGTAAGTTGACAGCACCACGCTGTCGCCACGTGGATGGCGAATGAATTTTT
>CEVJ01015199.1_pt1 | contig 12800 bp, 11 predicted proteins | sample 531491 | NCBI WGS metagenome assembly CEVJ01 (sample SAMEA2623693, study PRJEB7988) | marine metagenome | biome: marine biome (ENVO:00000447); feature: mesopelagic zone (ENVO:00000213); material: "saline water (ENVO:00002010), including plankton (ENVO:xxxxxxxx)" | depth 640 m
TTCAACCCACTAGAGCACGAAGCCGTGGGCACTGAAGAAACAACCGAAATTGAAGCGGGTTACGTCACCCAGATACTGAGACCAGGTTTCCGGTTGCACGACCGGATTATTCGCCCGGCCCAGGTCATGGTAGCCATGGCCCCCAAAGTTACATAGCACCAACCAACCCTGATCCAACGATATCAATATAGTCACCAGCAGGTGAGTAGTTAGGAGAAACCAAATGGCTAAAGTTCTGGGAATCGACCTCGGGACCACAAACTCGGTAGCGGCAATCATAGAAGCTGGTGAACCCGTAGTCGTAGAGAACGCTGAAGGCGGCCGGATAACTCCGTCCGTCGTAGCACTGAACATCAAGACTGGGGAGCGCTATGTAGGCCAAGTCGCCAAGCGTCAGGCTGTAACCAACCCGGAGAACACCCTTTTCTCGGTGAAACGGCTCATGGGCCGGAGTTTCAAGGACCCAGAGATTCAGAACGCCATGACTAAACTGCCCTACAAGATCGTGGCTGGGCCCGACGGCGATGCCATGGTGCAATTGGGCGAAAACAGCCACGCTCCACCCCAAATCTCGTCATTCGTGCTGCAGAAGATTAAGCAAGACGCTGAAGCCAAGTTGGGCGAGAAGATCTCCCAAGCCGTCATCACAGTCCCAGCTTACTTTAACGACGCCCAACGCCAGGCCACCAAGGACGCAGGCACCATCGCCGGACTGGAAGTACTTCGCATCATCAACGAACCCACAGCGTCTTCCCTGGCCTACGGTCTGGACAAGACCAATACCGAGTCCACAGTGGCGGTTTTTGACCTTGGCGGCGGCACTTTCGACATCACAATTCTTCAGATGGGCGATGGCGTTTTCGAAGTAAAGTCGACCAATGGAGACACTTTCTTAGGCGGCGACGACTTTGACCAGCTGATTCTAGAATGGATGATCGGTGAGTTCAAACAAGAGACGGGCATCGACCTGGCTTCCGACCGTATGGCCCTCCAGCGGCTACGCGATTCTGCTGAGCGAGCCAAGGTGGAGTTGTCCAGCGTCCTCGAGACCGAAATCAACCTACCCTTCATCACCGCTGACGCCAGTGGCCCCCAACACATGGTCAAGACCTTGAGCAGGGCCAGACTAGAGCAGTTGGTATCGGACCTGGTTGACCGAACCGATGGCCCGTGCCGTCAAGCATTGACCGATTCCGGTCTGAACGCGAGCGAAATAGATGAGGTCATCATGGTGGGCGGAATGAGCCGCATGCCCGCTGTGCAGGAAAAGGTCAAGCAGGTTTTCGGCAAAGAACCCAACCGGAACGTTAACCCAGACGAGGCGGTCGCCATGGGCGCCGCCATTCAAGCGGGCGTTCTGGCCGGTGATGTTGATGACATCGTACTTTTAGACGTAACTCCTCTAACATTGGGTCTGGAAACTCTGGGGAGTGTGATGACCACGCTCATCGCCCGTAACACAACCATACCAACCAAGAAGAATGAAACATTTACCACCGCCTCCGAAAACCAGACCACGGTGGACATCCACGTCCTACAGGGCGAACGCTCTATGGCCGCAGATAACAAGTCCATCGGACGATTCATGCTGGACGGTCTGCTACCTGCTCCCCGGGGCATTCCCCAGATCGAGGTTACCTTTGACATTGACGCCAACGGTATCCTGAGCGTGTCTGCCCAGGATAAAGGGACCGGCAAAGAACAAAAGATAGTCATCCAGTCAGGGTCTGGTCTGGAGAAAGAAGACATCGAGCGCATGGTGGACGAAGCGGCCCAGAATGAGGAGGCCGACCAGGTGCGGCGCGCCGAGGTTGAGACGCGCAACCAGGCTGATTCACTGGTCTACAGCAGCGAGAAGCTGCTGGAGGACAACGTCGACAAAGTGCCTGAGGAGCTCAAGGCCGAGGTACAAGGCAAGATCGACGCACTGAAAGCGGCCATAGCAAGCAATAGCACTCCTGAGATGCAAACGGCCACTACCGAACTAAATAGCGCCTTACAACGCCTCGGCGAAGTAGTATATAGCCAAAGTGCCGGGCCAGAAGACGGCGGGGCTGCCTCTGGTAGCGATGCTCCAGGATCCGATGACGCTGCGGAAGGACCTTCCGACGAAGAAGGAACTGTAGAAGGAGAATTCCGGGAAGTTTAACCTCGGTCCAGACCTGCCGGCTTGATAAGCAGGTTGACCCTAGCTCTGAGCTTGGCCAAAAATTATAGTAATAAACAGGTTTAAATATTGGATGAACACCGTATGGAAATCCAGCGCGCCCCACAATATGGCATCTATATTATGTTCGTTAAGGAACTCGGTCTGCTATAATCATTGCGGCGCCACGGGTTCTTTGGGAACTAAATAGACACCCCAATTTGACCTGCCTCTGAGGAATCGGAGGCAAAGGCCGATGGAGGTAGCATGAGCGAACAAGATCAGGCAGACCCGGAAGTCCTAGGCAATGACAAGACCGAAGAGGTAATGCCTAGCATAGACCCTGAAATAGACACACCCGTTGCTGACAACGAGTGGCGGTTAGCAAGTATCGACAAGGATCTGACGCCACTCCAGTATCATTACTTGAGCCTCCTGCAACGCTTGGTATCTCTGAAGAACTCCTATCAGACGGACACTGACTATGAGGCATGGATGATGGGCGCTTTGAACAAGTCTGTCTACTCCACTTTGCGCGACTGCATTGAGGCCAATGTAGGCGACGAGGCTAAAGAATTGCTCAACCGCGAACAGCACGTAAACTAGCTTTCAGTAACCGGATACAAAAAGAGAGCGGTGGTTTAAACCACCGCTCTCTTTTTGTATTTCACCTTAAATCTGGTTGATGTCGACGTCCTTGCAAAGTGGTGTATTAGGTTACTATCACGCCTAAAATAATCAGAACTTCGGAAAACCCCACCCAAAACCAGTCAGGTCTGCCGCCAGGTGAAGAAAAATCGGCTATAGGCCGTCGGGCTTAACGCGAGTGGATAAGCCACCATATTAGTGCAGCTCTAAAAGGACAGGTAGCGGAGTTGGATGAGCGGGCAGAACCATGCTCTCAGCCCACCATTTGGACGATTCCATGAGCTAGAGCCCTGAACCTTTGATGTTACGCTCATCGAAGAATTCGCCGAATTTCCCCAAGTGGTGAGATTCGTCCTTATCGGGTTCCTGCGGGAACTGAGACTGACTAGTACTCACCTATAAGATCGCATAGTAGACAAATCAACGTAACCGCTGGGTTTCGTACGATTTTGTTACCGCCTTAATGTTTTAAAGCCATCTAACACCGATGATATATGCTTTCAGCCGGCGAAGCCATCAGCGGGACATTTAGAGCCCCCGGCGGTGTATTGACGGCCGGTTACAACCCATGCAAAGGGAATATCTGCTGGCGAATCGCCCCTACTGTTTCTTCCAGATACCTTCGAGCCTCTAATTTTATTTCTGAAGGAATCTCCGGACTCAGCTGATCGCGCAGACGTCCTGCTCCGTGCTCTTGAACGAACGCCGTTGGCAGCTGGTCTGGCCATTCAACATCAAGCATCACTCCGTAGACCAAGGTCCACGCCCTAGCTACGGCGTTAACGTCGTAGCCGCCTCCTCCCAATGCCAGCCACGGTAACCCTAGGCCTGCCAACTGCCGTACCGCTTCTATGTAACCTTCCGTGGTCACTTGCAAATGAGTCAGGGGGTCACTGTAGTAGCTGTCGATTCCCAGTTGAGTTACCAGCACGTCCGGAGCGAAGGCCTTGATCAGCGGAGGTACTACTTGGCCAAATGCCTCAACATAGTCGTCATCACTGGTGTAGGGGTATAGCGGTAAATTGACAGAGAAGCCGCGGCCCTCGCCTTCTCCTAACTCGGCCACTGATCCTGTACCTGGGAACAACCACTGGCCCGATTCGTGAACCGAGATCGTAAGCACCCGGTCATTGTCGTAGAAGGCCTCTTGCACACCGTCTCCGTGATGGGCGTCGATATCCACATAAGCGACCCGTTTGCCCTGGCTCAAGAAATATTGGACCGCCAGGGCCGGGTCGTTGAACACGCAGAACCCAGAGGCGTGGCTCGCGGCGGCGTGGTGCAGGCCGCCTGAAATGTTAAACGCCGCGGCCACTTTCTTGCTGGCGACCAGTTCGGCAGCAAGCAAAGACCCTCCAGCGCTCAGCGCCGCAGCTTCGAACATCTTCGGGTATACGGGGTTATCACCTTGGCCGCTGAATCCGAACCGAGCGGCGTCAATACTGACAGGTGATCCAGAGCCTAGGACTTTCACGGCGGCCACGTACTCTGCAGTGTGCAGCCAAGCTAGTTCCTCATCGGTGGCAGACCTAGGGTTCAGCAGAACCGCATCCGGATGATCAAAGGCGGCGTATTCCTGGAGCAATTCATACGTGTAACGCAGCCGCACCGGACGCATGGGGTGATCCGACCGCAACTCGTGACGAGAAAGGGCATCTTCGTAGATAAATGCAGCGCGACTCATCTTTCTTGACCGCCTGATAAACCAAGTTGAACAAGATGGGAATTATGCCATTGGAGTCTATTCAAGGCGTCCACGTGGGTCAAGGCAGGCGGAAACCGGTCCCGAAATACCCAAAATCTGCATTAGGCTAAGCACGGGCAGTTGGGCTTCGCTCGTTATCATGGCTAAATGGGGTAATGGTTTCATTGCCCTCATCGCGTGCACACAATTGGATTGATTCATCCAAGCATTCCAAAGGGCTGCACCCATAGAATTAGGAGCAATCGATATGGTCAACATCAACGGCATCAACGACAACTTCCAGGAGCGCCTTAGGCAGGCAGAATCTGCCGAAAGTGAGGTGCAAAGGCTACAACCCTTGGCTGCGGAAGCCCCCCAGTTACGTCTGCAAAAAGCTAAAGCCCAGAAAGAAGAGGAACGCCGACGGACCAAAGAGGAATCCATCTTGAAGGCTACACAGGCAGCCCAATCTGCGGCTGACAAGCAGGTCCGGATGTCGGATGTGCTAGGCCACACTGCCAATGCGGTAATCGAACTCTACACGCTTTTGAAAGACGTCGACAGTTCCCGGCAGCGAGCGCTGGAAGCTTTGGCCATCGCCGACCGCATCGACTATGACATCGAGCTGGAAGAAAGCGAGGAGCACGAGCGCTCTCTGGACCGGGACACACGTGGGCTCGCCTATGCGTTAGCCGCCCGTCATGGTGACGTCAAGGTCCAGCAGATGCTGGAAGAACTCGACCCCGATTTCTCTATGATGCGGGGCTGCAACCTAGACGAACCCCTATACCGTGACGTGGCAAATTTCGTGATGCGGCATGCCGTGCCCAAAGAAGAACTCCTTCAGCCAATAATCAGTCAGCCCGCATCAGAATCATCTGTCGGGCCAGCATCCACCAACACGCCCGTAGGTCCATCCCTGTCACAGCCAGATGCCAAAGAATATGCCAACGAGACCAATGGCACCGACGGGGCAGACAACTTCTTGCTCTGACCAATACGCGTACTTCAACTCCTTTCATCAGCAATTCTGGACCCGGCACCATACACGGGAGATATCATTATGGCTTCTCTTGACCAATACGCCGATAAGTATCCCAGCATCAAGATGGAGCGGCACAACGGCATCCTGCAGATGACGTTCCATACCGACGACGGCCCTCTGCAATGGGGCGGCAGCCCGCATCAAGAGTTTTCCCAGGTCTTCGTGGACGTAGGCTCCGACACAGAAAACCGGATAATCATAATGACCGGCACCGGAGACTCATTCACCGGGCCACAGGGCACTGCCGCCGGTACCCCTAAACGGCCTCCCCGTGAATGGGACCAAACCTATTGGGAAGGCAAGCGCATCCTCACCAGCCTGTTGGATGTTGAAGTTCCGATGATTAGTGCCATCAATGGCCCAGCACTTCGTCACTCCGAGATTCCTCTCCTCTGCGACATCGTTCTGGCCTCTGATACCGCCGCTTTTCAGGACTCAGGCCATTTCATGAGCGGCCTGGTGCCAGGGGATGGCATGCACATCGTCTACCCGCTTCTGCTGGGCGTGAACCGAGGACGCTACTTCCTTCTCACCGGACAGCGGATTGAGGCTGCAGAAGCCAAGACTCTAGGCCTCGTGAACGAAGTCATGCCCCAAGCCGACCTGCTGCCACGCGCTTGGAAGTTGGCAGAACAGATGTCTCGGCAGTCAGACATCGTATTGCGCTATAGCCGGGTGGCCATGACTTTAGTAATCAAGCGTCAGATTCACGACCTGCTGGGCTACGGTCTGGCCTTGGAAGGACTGGGTTCGGCCGACACCATGCTGAATCAGTAACCGCCGTGCCTATTCCCGCCTGGATGATTCCGGGCTCTAAGGCGTATCGGGACTTGAAAACTCGAAGCTAATCTGGGAAGATGGGCCTATGCAAATCGGCGCTTTTGAACTGAACGAACCACTCCCCGAACTGAGAGACCCCCACGTATTCGCGATGGTCCGCCCTTGGGTGGACGTGGGCAGCGTGGGAACTCTCACACTTAACCGACTGGAACGGTTCATGGGTTCCAAGGAATTGGGACGCCTATCGCGTCCCGGCACCTTCTTTGACTTCACGCGCTACCGGCCTAACATGCGACTGGTAGACGGCAAGCGCGAGGTCAAAATACCCAACAGCATCATTCGCTACGCCATCACTGACGATGGACCTGATTATCTGTTTCTTCATCTGATGGAGCCACACTCAAATGGAGAGGACTACACTGATTCAATCCTTGAAGTGGTAAACCACTTCAAGGTAAAGCGCTACTGTCGCCTAGGCGCCATGTATGACGCAGTACCTCACACCCGGCCACTTTTGGTAACAGGAAGTCTCGGCGACGTCCCCCAGAACCGGCCGGTGCCGAATTTCAAGGTGCGCCAAAGTACCTACCAGGGCCCGACGACAATCATGAACCTCCTCTCAGAAGGTGTCGAGAAAGCAGACATAGAGTCCATCAACTTCATGGTTCACTTGCCCCAGTATGTACAACTGGAAGAGGACTACGCCGGCACCTCACGGATGATTGAAGTGTTGTCATCCGTCTACAACAATATCCCAGCCGACCTGGCTCCGATACGACGGGGACAGCGCCAATACCGGGAACTTAACTCCACTCTTGAGCGGAATACCGAGCTGAAGACGCTCATCCAGCAGATGGAAGCCTACTACGATGCTCAGTTAGATTCGGAAGAAACTTCGGCCGCCGATTCCAAAGAGACTCCTACCTCCGCCACCCAACTTTCGCCTGAGATTGAGCAGTTTCTCAATGAATTGGGCGGTCGCTTAGACTCCGAGCCTGAAGAATAACGGCCCCGTAAGATCGTTTTCTTTAGACCTCGCTGATAAATAGGCCTCTTCCTACTCCTTTGACCTACTTCGCTGTTTTGCGTATCTTCTCGCTACAATTGGCAGTCTATTCGGCTCAGGCAGGTGATTTACTCTTGGAACTAAAGGTCTTTGTTCAGGGCTGTTTCGAGCAGCACTACAACTCGATGATGCGTTCCGTTGACAGCCTTACTCCTGCCGAGATGGCTTGGAGCCCCAACACCGAGTGTTCCTCAATCGCATTCTTAGTATGGCACTACGGCCGTACCTTGGACCGCTGGCTTCACACCAGACTCAGGGGCGACGCCCAAGTGTGGGAAAGCGGAGACTGGGCCGAACGACTTGGAAGAGCCCCAGCCGCAGGTGGTGACACTGGCTATGGCTTCACCATAGAGGACCTGAAAGCCTACAAAGCCCCGGACACCACCGCGCTGTTGGAATACGTCGCGGCAGTCCGCCAAGAAAGCGTCGAATACTTCGATTCTCTAAGCCCGACCGATTTCGACGACCTAGTGGTAACCAATCCCAGGGGCGGAACGATCAACCTAGCAATCATGTGCCAGCAACTGCTTTGGGAGTTCAACCAGCACGGCGGCCAGATAGGGTATTTGCGCGGCGAACAACGCGGGTTGGAAGACCCTGGATATTCCGGTGGTCTGCTGGAGTCGCACGCAAAGAAGTCAGGTTAAAACTGATTCCATCGCTCTTTCAACCTTGCTGCCCATATCACCTTATGCTAAACTTTTTTTGTTCCAACAGGCGTGAAATTCGCCGAATCTATGCGTGATTCAGGGTCATGACTCAACCAGCCAATACTAGTCATAAAGGTGTGATATTCTCCGGCATGCGGCCTACTGGGCTGCTCCATCTGGGCAACTACATGGGTGCCCTCCAAAACTGGGTCACCATGCAGCAGGACTACAGTTGCATCTACTGCGCCGTGGACATTCATGCGCTGACGACCCTCGAGTCAGGCGATGAAGTCGACCAAATCAAGCCCAACATCGAGGACATGGTCTTGGACTGGCTAGCGGCCGGCATCGACCCGGAAAAAAGCACTGTGTTCGTCCAGTCCCACGTTCCTGAAGTCATGACTCTCCACACCCTCCTTAGCATGGTCACTCCTCTGGGTTGGCTGACCCGGGTGCCGACCTTCAAGGACAAAGTGCGTCAGATGGACGAGACCGAGGAGACAGTCAATTACGGATTGGTGGGCTATCCGGTACTCCAGACCGCCGATATCATCTTGTACAAAGCCGACACTGTGCCTGTGGGTCAGGATCAAGTGCCTCACATCGAACTCTCCCGAGAGATCGTCCGCCGCTTCAACAACATGTTCGGAGAGACCTTTCCCGAACCCCAGGCCAAACTCACTGAAGCGCCGTTGCTAATCGGTCTAGACGGCCAGAACAAAATGTCCAAAACTATGGGCAACCACCTCGACCTGGCTGCCACTCCAGAGGAGACTACCAAACGGGTACTGACCGCATATACAGACCCGCAGAGGCTGCGCCGGGACGACCCCGGACGCCCGGAGGTTTGCAATATCTACTCGCTGCATAAAATCTTCACTGGGGCGGAGGCAACAGCCACGGTCCACCAAGAATGCACCACCGCTACACGAGGCTGTGTCGACTGCAAGCGCCACCTGGCCGATAACATCAATGACTATCTTAGGGAACTTAGAGAACGGCGCGAAGACATCAAGGCCCGTCCCGGCTACGTACAAGAGATACTACACGAGGGCGGCAAGCGGGCTAGAGCTATCGCACAGGAGACCATCGCCGAGGTCTACGACAAGATGGGATTGGTGTAACAGCCGATAGTTTTCAGCGAGCAGCTTTCGGCCGTTTTCGGATTATTTTCTCTAGTTAGTAGGTTTTTATGCCTGAAGAATTGCCTGTATCAAAGAATGGACGCGGAGCCATGGATGTTGCTTTGCAGGCTGCCCGGGCCGCCGGGCAGATCATACGCGACCGGTTTAGCTCCGAGCACGAGGTCCATTTTAAGGGCCGATCGGACATCGTGACCGAGGTCGACCTGGCCGCCGAGGAGACCATTCTTAACCTGCTCACCGGCGAGTTCCCAGAGTTCAGCATACTAGCCGAAGAATCCAAGCCCATGGACGGCGACTCCCCTTACAAATGGGTAGTGGACCCTTTGGACGGCACCCGAAACTACGCCCACGGCATCCCTCACTTCTGCACCATAATCGCCTTAGCCAAAGACGACCACATCATGGCCGGCCTGACCTACGACCCGGTGCGCGAAGAGATGTTCACGGCCATCGAAGGCCAAGGAGCGTTCCTAAACGGCACGAAAATCACCGCTTCAAAGACCACTGAACTTAGCCGCAGCCTATTATGTTGCGACCTTGGCTATGTTGACGAGAAGGCCGGATTCGCGTTGGATTTGGTGCGATCGCTCTGGCCTGGGATGTACAGCATTCGCTTCATGGGTTCGTCTGGTCTAGGATTGGCTTACGCTGCCGCAGGACGCGTCGACCTGTATTTCCACCACTCTCTGATGCCCTGGGACTTGGCCGGTGGCTTGGTCCTCGCCCAAGAAGCCGGCGCCAAAGTAGTGGACCGCCAAGGCAACGACGGCGCCCTCTTCACCCCCAGCGTAATCGTCTCCAGCCCCATCCTGGTGGAAGAATTCCTCAAAGCCACGGAAGGTCAGCCGTGGCGAACAGCTGGTTAGCTGCGGCTATTCCGATTCCAGGCTTGGCGGAAGTTCACAATTTCCTTTTTGGCCACCGCCACCACATAATTATTTTGTTCGGCGTTCGCAACGGTCTTCACGATGCAGGCCATCTATAGGTGTCAACCATATGCTCCACGGAACCTGACTCAAAAAACCGGCGAATGCATTCGTCGGTTCGTCTGGCCTAAGTAATGCTATCGCTGTGCACCTGGTCCTTGGTTCCCTAGCACCACTCCCCCTACGACCAATTCATCCACCTCGGCCTGACTGAAGCCATGTTCCAGCAGCACTTCGACAGAGTGTTCTCCGAGCATGGGGGCTCGTGTGCGTATCTGGCCGGGGGTGGTCGACAGCTTCACAGGAATACCAATGTTATGCACGGTACCCAGGTCAGGGTCTTCGAGATCGACCAGCATGTTCCGGGCCAGCACCTGAGGGTCTTTGTAGACCTGTTCCATGTTGTAGATTGGTCCGGCTACGACCCCCGCCTCTTCCAGCATTTTGAGCCAGTTAGCGGTGGTGTCAGTTGTAAAAGTCTCTTCCAACAGAACGGCAAGTTCGTCTTGATAATTCTTGCGGTCGCCGGCCAGTTTGAAACGCGAATCATCGATCAGATCCTCGGCCCCAATGGCTCGGCACAACTGCTCCCAGGTGGGCTGAGTAGCGGCGCCGATGTTCAGGTAGCCGTCGGCGGTGCGCAGGGCTTGATACGGAGCTGAGACACGGTGAGCCGAACCCAGAGGGCCCGGTATCTCACCATCGGAGAAGTAGACCGAGGACTCCCACACGGTATACGCCAAGCCAGCTTCCATCAGCGATGTGTCCACCTGCTGGCCTTGACCGGTCTTAAGGACGTGAATGTAGGCACAAAGTATGCCGTTAGCCGAAAGCAGCCCGGCAGAGATGTCCGTAATCGGCACCCCTACTTTTGCAGGTGGCATCTCCGGGTGTCCGGTAATGCTCATCAGTCCGCTCACGCCTTGAGCAACCAAGTCGAACCCACCCTTGGCGGCATCGGGGCCGGTATTGCCGAATCCAGACACCGAACAATAGACCAGGCTGGGTTTGATTTCAGCCAGGCACTCATAGCCCAAGCCAAGACGGGCCATTACGCCTGGCCGAAAATTTTCCACCACGGCGTCGGCCCCTTCAACCAAACGCTTGAACATGGTCCGGCCAGCCTCACTGCGAAGGTCGACAGCCAGACTGCGCTTGTTGCGGTTCAAGGCGAGGAAGCCGGCCGACCAGTTCTTGATAAAGGGTGGACCCATGCGGCGATTATCGTCGCCTCCATTGAGTTTCTCCACTTTTATCACATCGGCTCCCATGTCAGCCAGCACCATAGTGCAAAACGGGCCGGCCATTATTTGGGTTAGATCTAGAACCACCATGCCGGACAGTGCAGATTGGGTCGTCATTGGTTCTCCTAAGGTGTTAACAATCCCTATGTGAAACACAAACAAGACTTTTGAATCTATTGAATGTGAGATACATCCGAAGTATACAAGACGCCGCACGAGTGAAAGTTGTTAGGCAAGCTCGCGGCGTATTCGGAATTTTAGCCCATGATTGAGGTTTTGGTTAAAGGGAGTCCGATGGAAAGTTCGCCAGGCCTGATGTTCAAGTTTAGGAAGCCGTTGGAAACATACGGACCAGGCTACTGCCGGTACGTTGGAGAAAAACAGGGCTAATGCTTTGTTTCCGCTATTAGACTCCTATCCTCATACTCGTTGGCTGGTATATGATTGAAACAGAAGATACCAATGCCTTCTTCCGTACTGAGAACACCATCAACTACATGTTTCTTCCGTCTCCTAACACCTAAGCTACTGGCTAAAGACTGTCCTTCATGATTAACGGCCTTCTAATCGTCCAAAACATAATTCTGGCCATCATCGCCGGGTATTTCCTAGGTGCGTTACCATTCGCTCAGATCGCATCCCGCATCAGGGGTGTTGACGTCTTTTCCACTGGCAGTACTCTGGCTGGCACAGCCAATGTCTTCTTCAACGTGGGACACCGCACCGGGGCACTTGTGTTCATCGGAGACGTGGCCAAAGGTGCCACAGCCGTCTTCACGGCCTGGGCGCTGGACGTGCCGCCAACATTAATACTTGTGGCCGGCGGAGCATCTGTAGTTGGGCATTGGAAGTCGGTGTTCACAAGGTTCCGAGGCGGCGACGGCATGGCCCCACTGATGGGGGTCTCCTTAGCTCTGTTACCGGCTCTAGCCGCACTCGGCGTTGCCACGGGCCTTGCAACCATCGTACTCATGCGCCATTCGTCGCTGCGGTCCACCTGGGGAATCGCAGTCTGTTTTACGATGATGATGGCGTTCAGCCAGTACTATCAAATTGAGCGCGACTTGGTTACAGGACTGGTAATCTTGGCATCGTTGGTTCTGCTAAGAACCATGTTCACCCGCCGGAAGAGACTGTTCTTAGCATCCCGCCCGGTCTACCAGGGCGCGGGCGAATACGATGACTTGGAAGATGACCAAGTTGTTGAGGCTGGCCATGAATCCAACCTCGGGCAGGCTACCTCCGGCCAACACTAAAGGACCGGACTAACCCTCGGAGTTGTCGTGCTCCCCTTTGTCCCCGCGGAGATTCCGCATATCAAGAGCCCACTTCAGATGCTCGTCATGAGCTACGTCTTCAGCCCATTGCGGCTCAATCTGCAGCACCTGGTCTATATGCTTCAGGCATGATGCGACATCTCCATTCCTAGAATAGAGACGCGCCAGGTTGTAGTGGGCGGAGGCCAG
>CEVJ01093819.1_pt1 | contig 12647 bp, 11 predicted proteins | sample 531491 | NCBI WGS metagenome assembly CEVJ01 (sample SAMEA2623693, study PRJEB7988) | marine metagenome | biome: marine biome (ENVO:00000447); feature: mesopelagic zone (ENVO:00000213); material: "saline water (ENVO:00002010), including plankton (ENVO:xxxxxxxx)" | depth 640 m
TCTCCGCCAAGCATGCTCAAGCTTCACGATTTTTGCAACAGAGCCATCGGATGCATAGCGCCCCTGCCCGATCGGGTGGCGGCCGCAGCGACCGCTCGGATTGCGCAGGAACAGGCGCAATTCGACATGCGGATTGTGCATCGAATATTCGTCCAGTTCATCGAGGAAGGCGACATTCTCCCGCTCGCGGCAATAATAGAGCAGAAGGATGCGCGGTGGCGCGCCTTCGCCTTCGCCCGGCAGCGAGCGCAGATAGGAGATGAACGGCGTGATGCCGATGCCGCCCGCGATCATCACCACGGGGAATTCATTGCGCTGCGGAATGACGAACCGCCCGGTCGGCGCCCCCAGTTCCACCACATCGCCTATCGCAAGCGTGTCGACGATGGCCGGGGACACCGCGCCGTCATCGATACGGCGCACGGCGATGGTGAAGCTGTCAGACCCATTGTGCAGGGGGGGCGACGTCAGCGAGTAGGACCGCTGCCCCTCCGGCAGCGCGATGGTGATCGACTGTCCGGCCAGGAACGGCGGCACATGCGCGCCATCCACCGTCGCCAGTTCGATGCTGGCGATCTCGGGCGTGACGAGCTGCTTGTCGCGGACGCGGAACGGCCGCAGCCCCTGCCATCCGGCCGACGCCAGCTTTTCCACCCGGCAGCGGGTGGACCGCAGCGGCAGGCCGCCGCTCACGGGATCGCGCTCGCGGTCCGGGATCACTTCGTTATAGCTCGTCGCGCCGGGCAGCGGGCTGGTGCCGACCGCGCCCAGCCCCAGATCATTGGCCGGTTCCCACCAGCCATAATCGCTCGCCAGCGTGTCGCGCGCGATGGTTGCGTCAAGCTGGGCCTTGATCTGGAAGTGGCCGCGCTTGGTCGTCACCTTGATCCAGTCGCCATCGGCGATACCCTGCCGCGCGGCGGTATCCGGGTGAAGCGCGGCCAGCGGATCGGGCCGCCGGGTGCGCAGGCTGGCGATGCCGCGCTGCTGGCTGTGGCAGAAATAGCCGTTGTTCACCGAGAACATCATGATCGGATAATCGTCGCCGGCATCGACCGGCGGCACGAATTGCGGCACCGCCGGATAGCCATGGCGGTGGAGCTTCTCCGAATAGAATTCGACCCGGCCCGTCTCGGTCATGAAGCCGGTTTTCTGGTATTTCTGATAGGCCCTGGGCAACGGCATCCGGACGCCGCCGGGCTTGCCGCGCAGATCCTCCATGGTAAGGCCAAGCGGCGAGAGGATGTGATTGTTGCCCGCCTCGATATCGCCGCCGAAGAAGGCTTCTTCCATGCCGAGGCGCAGCGCCAGCGCGAAGACGATCTCGGTATCCGACCGGCATTCGCCAAGGCGCGGGATCATCGGGCGGCGAAGCTGGATCATTTCCTGCGCTTCGTGCGAAATCTCGAAGCCGACGCGCAGCCCCTCATTCTCCCACGGCACGCTCACCGGCAGGATGATGTCCGCATATTCGGCGGTGGGGTTCATGAACATGTTGCAGTGAACATGGAAATCGAGCGCTTCCAGCGCCTGCCGCCCGCGCCCGCCATGCGGCTGCGACACCAGCAGGTTGGAACCGAATGAGAACAGCGCGCGCACCGCATAGGGCTGTTCATCCAGCACCGCGTCGCAGAAATCGGTGCCGGTGATCCAGCCTTCGGTCGGCGGGCCGAGCGGGCGCCTGTCCAGCCCCAGCGCCTTTTTACGGGTTTCTTCCGGGATCATCGACACATCGTGCATCTTCGACACCGGATGCGCCGGATGGCGGACATTGCCGCCGGGTTTGTCGAAGCTGTCGGTCAGCGCATAGAGCGTGGCGATCGACCGTTCGATCTGCGTCGCGTTGCGATGGTGCGCCACGCCCGTCCAGGCGTGATAGGCGATCGCGCCCGCCGCGCCCAGCATCTCCGCCAGCGCCGGTATCTGCTCGCGCCTGACCCCGCAGATGCGCTCGACCGTTTCGGGGTCATAGGGTTCGACCGCTTCGGCGAAATGGTCGAACGCGGTGCGGCAGGCGATCGTCCCGTCCACCCCGGCAATCGCACGCGGCCCGGACCGTTCCAGGAAGGTTTCGTCAGAATGCGTGCCGAGCGGCACGGCGCGTCCCTCGTCCGCGTTCCACACCATATAGGCGCCGGGCTTTTCAGCATTCCCCACATCGCACCCGCGCAGGAACAGGCCGTTGTCCTCCCGCACCAGCAGCGCCGCGTTTGAATAGTCGCGCACGAAATCGTGGTTGAACAACCCGCGCGCGATCATTTCCCGCGACACGCCCATGGCCAGCGCCGCATCGGTGCCGGGCTTCACCTGAAGCCACAGGTCGGCGGTGCGGGCCGTCGCGGTCTGGCGCGGATCGATGACGACGATGCGCGCTCCCCGCGCCTGCGCGGCGCTGATCGCCTCGGCCTGCGCCAGCCAGACGTTGGAAGGGTTATGGCCCCACAGGATCACCACATCGGCGTTGCGATAATCCGCCGTCGGCGTCGGGCAGCCGAAGGTGAAGGCGTGGGCATAATCCTTGTGCCAGTTGCACAATTCGGTGGAGAAGATGGCGTTGGGGCTGCCGAACGTGCGGATGAAGCGCCATATCCAGTCATAATTGTCCGACACGGTCGAGGATGACGGCGAGGTCACGCTGAAGGCAACGCTCTCCGCCCCGCTTTCCGCCTTGATCGCGGACAGGCGCCCGGCCACCGTATCCAACGCCTCTTCCCACGAAATCGGCACGAAACCGGGGTCTTTCGCGCCGCGGGGCGCAGTGCGTTTGAGCGGGGTCGTCAGCCTGCGGGCAGAATGGGCGATTTCCGGCGCCGCGCGGCCCTTGAGGCAGGTGGCCTTGCCGGTCGGATGATCCGGGTTGTTCTTCACCGCGACCAGCCGCCCGTTCTCGACGACATTCATCGTCCCGCAGCGCGACCGGCACAGCGTACAATAGCCCGGTATTTCCTGCCGCAACATCGTCATCCCCCTCATTCCCGCGTCGCACAATAGGCTCGAACAAGCCTGCCCGGACACGACGCCTTTGTAATTGACATGCGTCAAATCCCCCGCGTTTGAAGGTCCTGACCCTACGCAGCCGTCCAGCCGCCATCGACGGACAGGTTCGCGCCGGTAATGTTGCTGGCGGCATCAGAGCACAGAAACAGCGCAGTCGCGGCAACCTGCTCGGCAGTGACGAACTGCTTGGTCGGCTGGCTTTCCAGCAGCACATCGTTGATGACCTGTTCGCGCGTCAGCCCGCGCGCCTTCATCGTGTCTGGAATCTGGCTTTCGACCAACGGCGTCCAGACGTAGCCCGGCGAAATGCAGTTGGCCGTGACGCCAAAGGTCGCCAGTTCCAGCGCGATCGTCTTGGTAAAACCGGCCAGCCCATGCTTGGCGGTGACATAGGCGCTTTTGAACGGTGATGCGACGAGGCTGTGGGCGGATGCCGTCTGGATGATCCGGCCCCACTTCTTCTGCTTCATGTAAGGCACGCCAAGCCGCGTCGTATGGAAGGCGGCTTCGAGGTTCAGCTTGAGGATGAGGCTCCACTTGTCGAGCGGAAAATCCTCGACCGGCGCGACATGCTGCATCCCGGCATTGTTGATGAGGATATCGACGCCGCCGAACGCATCGGCTGCCTCGCGCATCATGGCCTCGATTTCTTCCACTTTCGTAAGATCGTGACCGGAATAGAGCGCTTTCGCACCGCTCGCCTGTTCCAGCGCGAGGCGTTCCTGTTCGATCGCATCCTTGTCACCGAACCCGTTGATGACGATGTTCGCGCCTTCGGCCGCCAGCGCCTTTGCATAGGCCAGGCCGATGCCGGAGGTGGAGCCGGTGATGAGCGCCGTCTTGCCAGCGAGGGTCATGCCTGTTTCTCCTTGATCTGGCCGGACCGCCCAAGATCGAACGTAGCGGTGCGGCCGTGGGTGATGTTGTTGGCGATAAGCTGGTTGCCCCTGGCGACCACCGCGGACACCGCCTCGCGTCCCTGCGCCCAGTGATCGAGCATCGTACAGCGCGAAAATTCGAAATCGCGCGCGCCGCTTTCCCATGCCCGCGCCCGGTAGATGAGGTGGACGATGTTCACCGCGCTTTCGTCGATCATGCCGGCGGCGGCCTGCGCCTGCGCCGTCTGCATAAGGTCGGGCGGCAGGAGGTTCAGCAGATCACGGATGGTCTGATGCTGGCGGCGTTCGCGCAGATACTGGTCCGTCACCTGACGCGTCCGGCTGGAATATTGAATGTCCTTCTGCCGCGCCCAGATATCGGTGAGTTCGCGCGGCAACGGCCCTTCGGCGGGGAAAAGATCGACCTGAAAGATCAGCAGATCGTCCGACTGGTGATCCATCACATGCGAAAGCGGCGTGTTGGAAACAAGGCCCCCGTCCCAATAATGTCGTCCGTCGATCTCCACCGGCGGCAGGCCGGGCGGCAGCGCGCCCGACGCCATGACATGGCGCGCATCGATCCGGCCCTGCCAGGCGGGGTCGCGATTGTCGAAATAGATGAAGTTGCCGCTCTCGATATCGACCGCGCCGACCGAGAAACGCATGGGGCCGTTGTTCACCCGTTCCCAATCGACCAGTTCGTCAAGCGTCTGCCTCAGGCCGGAGGTGTCGTAAAAACTGAGCGCACCGGGCGATCCTGCCGGCGCCCACCAGGCAGGCAGAACGCGCGGGGTGAAGAAGCCGGGAACACCCCATGCCGCGACCGTCGCCGCGGCGGCAAGATGTTCCACCTCACGCAGATTGTCGCTGTGCGTGAGGCACAGATTGGGCATGCCGCCGGTCACGCGCTGCCAGAAGGCGGTGAGTTTCTCCAGCCATTGCTCACGCGGATTGCCGGCGATGATCGCCGCGTTCACCGCGCCGATCGAAATACCGGCGACCCAGTCGACCTCGATGCTGAGCAGGGCCAGTTCCTCGATGACACCGGCCTGAAAAGATCCAAGCGCGCCGCCGCCCTGAAGGACCAGCGCCACGGATTGCGGCAACGGCAGCGGCGCCTTGTCGCGCAAGGATTTCGGGCCAGACATGAACAACTACTCCAATGCAGCGGATGGGTCGGCCGCTTCTATGCGCCAAGTGCGACAGCCCCGTGATCGCCACGGCCGGCCCGTAAGGAGGGGCCGCTGCCGACGCCATCCACGTCGCCAAGGAAGACCACATCAGGCTGGACTGTCGTCGCCCCCGCCTGCGGCAGGCTGCTCGCGGCAACTCGCGGTGAGTAGGGTGGTGCATGATGCGAGAACCTCCGCGCAGGCCTTCTGCCACTCGAGCGCGGCATCCTTCATCCCCGCCAGAGCGACCGTTCGCACCTCCGCGAGATCCTGGACCAGCCCCGCAACGGCCTCGCGGCTTGCATCGGGCGCTTGGCCGGAAGGCGTATCCCGCGATTGATCGCCAATCGGGACCATGAAACCCCGGCCGATCTGAAGCTCTCGCTCCCAACCGGCCCGCGAAATCTCGGTCAGTCTCACGAACAGCCTGCCATTGGCCTGCGCGAGCGCAAGCATCTGCTCGAAAGGATAAGTCATACCGGCCTCATTGATGTCGGCGCGCGATCGCCGCGCCCCTATGCGGCCGTGCCGGCGGTCGTCTCGACATGGGCATGACCGCCCCGCGTGCCGCTGTCCGTCTTTCCGAGCAGCTTTTTCAGCTTGCCCTCAAGCGCGGTGTCCGTTTCCCAAAGTTCCGCGCAATCGATATCGACGCGCAGCAGGGCGAGGTCGGGATCGCTCTTGCCGCCCGGAAACCATGTTTCCGCGTCCTTCGCCCAGAGCTTGTCGAGCATTACCTTGTCCTCGACGACTTGCGCCATGCCCGCCAGACAGGCAAAATAATCATGCCCTTTGGACACGAACTGCGCCATCGCTCGCCCACCCTTGGCCAGGCGGCTGTTCCGGCCCACGAAAAACCAGAGCGTATCGACCTGATCGGGGTCCAACCGCGCCGTGAGCGGCTCACTATGCTCGGGAGCCTCGACCAGACCGACCATCAGGATCGGACTGACCTCCATGCGGGTCCACAGATTGCGCTTCATGCGGGCTTCATCGGTCATGATCGACTCCTGCTATCAGTTTGTCAATCAAACCTAGCCATCAGAAGAAAAACTTCAAGATCGATTAAATAATTTTCGACGTTACGAAATACCGTATCAAGAAAATACAATGATCATGATGATGCGCGATAGAATCGAGATTTACGCTTTAACTACATATTTCATATTTTAGTATATGTTATTATTTACCAGAACCTGGATTTTTTGAAAAGAATTTCTCAAATTTATCGGGGACACCCTTGAAGTTGTCAGCATCAAGTGGCGGCACTCCCTTGAGCGTAATATTCGGCCATTTCGGTGCGAAGGCGGCGTTGAGGTCCAGCCATTTCTCAAGCCCAGGCTCCGTATCAGGGAGAATTGCCTCCACCGGACATTCGGGTTCGCATACCCCGCAATCGATGCATTCCGCCGGGTTGATGACAAGCATATTTTCACCCTCGTAAAAGCAGTCCACCGGACAAACCTCGACACAATCCATATATTTGCATCTGATACACTGCTCAGTGACGACATAGGTCATGTCTGCAATTCCTCACGAGGCCCCGATTGTGCGATTTGCCGAACGCCGGTTCCACAGGATCCATCGCCGTCACCGCTGAAACCAAAATTGCCTCCTCTTAGCAATTTTGCTAAGTCCGGCCAATGCCGCGAACAACCCGCCCCTTGTCGAGTCGCTCGGTCTCCGAGGACAGCGCGGTCGTCGCGGCCCAGTGCGCGCGCTGTCTTTGTGAGCTTCGGCAATCGACAGGAGAGACACAGAAGCAGTTCGCCGAACGGATCGGCATGACCGAATCCATGATCTCCCGCCTCGAAAAGGGAGATCATATGCCGACGCTGGCGACACTGAGCCGGATCGCCGCCGGATTCGGGCGCCGGATCGAGATTGTCTTCCATGCGCATGACCATGAACATGCGGACGGGACGCGTCATTCGCATCGTCATGGTCACGGCGACCTCGACCACCATAACCAGCATGCGCTGACGGCGGCATCCTCTTCTTCGGGACTTTCCAGTCAGCGCAAGGTCAGGGGAAAATCGGCATGCGATGTTTAGCACTCCGCCGATCTGATCGACACGGCATCGGGAAACCGCATCCCGCGCGCCGCGGCGACGGCATATCGCCCCGCCTTTCCGGCCTGCGCATCGATGCTGCGGCGGCCCGGTGCGGTTTCTTTGACCCAGCCTCCACCGCCCGGGGGTCATTGAGCAGATGACCCGATCAGCGCTTCTTCATTCGGAGATGATCCATGAAGCGGTGCTTTCCAGCCGAAGCGCGGCGATATCCCCTCTGGCCGCCTCCTGGTGCAGATCCGCGCTTCATCACCAACTCGACCCTGCAAGTGCCTCGCGGCGCGATCGCCTGGACGGGCGGAGTCTTTCGGACAGGCGCGACGCTCATGGCGCCCTGCTGGCCGTCACCCGGCCCGTTCTCGATCAACTGTTTCAGGCGGTCGGGCGTTCAGGCTGCGGCGTTTTCCTGAGCGACGCCACGGGCGCCATTTTCGAAAGCCGGGTCGGCGATGGCGACATGCCGGACTTTGCCCGCGCCGGACTTGTCGATGGCGGGCGCTGGAGCGAAGCGCTCGAAGGCACCAACGGCATCGGAACCTGTCTCGTGGAAGACAGGCCCGTCATCATCCATCGCGAACAGCATTTCTCCAGCCGCAATATCGCCATCAGTTGCATGGACGCGCCCGTCCATGATGCGAAGGGGCGGCTCGTCGCGGCCCTCGACGTATCGAGCTGCCGCAACGATCATGGCACGGCCATGGCGGAAATGACCGTGGCCCTGGTGCGTGAGGCCGCCCGGCGGATCGAACGCGCCCTTTTCCACGAACACTTCCACAACGCTCGCATCCTTTTCCTCGGCGATGCGCCAGGCGGCAGCGAACTTCTCGCGGTCGATGCCGATGATCTCGTGATCGGGGTCAGTTGGGCGGCACGGCAGCGGCTGGGCCTGACGGAGGCGCAGATAAGCGGCACATCCGTCACGCTGGATGCGTTGACCGGACAAAATGCCGAGCCTTCTTTCAGGAAGGCGGACCGCACCGTGCTCCGCCAAGCGCTCGCCCGCGCCGGCGGCAATGTCAGTGCGGCGGCGCGGATGCTCGGTATCGCCCGCGCAACACTCTACAGGCGCCTCATGCGTGCGGGCCTGCACAAATAGGCACCGGGACCTGTCTCGAAACTGCGACAGGTCGCTTGTCCTGACGAACACCCACGCCTTCCATTGGCGCCGTGACCATGGAAAGCTGCCGCCACAATCGCGCGACATGCAGAAGCGCGGAAGTGAGGATGCCTGACCAATGAACATACATGCCCAGAACCGGGCCGATGCTTTGCAATCGCCCTTTGCCGCCCGCTATGACAACTTCATCGGCGGAAAATGGACCGCGCCGGGCGCCGGACGCTATTTCGACAATATATCCCCGATCAATGGCAAGGTGGTCTGCGAAATCGCGCGATCGGATGCCAGCGACGTCAATCTTGCGCTGGACGCCGCCCATGCCGCGAAGGATGGCTGGGGCCGCACATCCGTCACCGAACGGGCGCTCATCCTCAACCGCATCGCCGACCGGATGGAAGCCAATCTGGAAAAGCTGGCCATTGTCGAGACATGGGATAACGGCAAGCCGATCCGCGAGACGATGGCGGCCGACCTGCCGCTCGCCATCGACCATTTCCGCTATTTCGCCGGCGCGATCCGCGCGCAGGAGGGAACACTGGGCGAAATCGATGAGGACATGGTCGCCTATCATTTCCATGAACCGCTGGGCGTGGTCGGCCAGATCATCCCATGGAATTTTCCGTTGCTCATGGCCTGCTGGAAACTGGCCCCGGCACTGGCCGCGGGCAATTGCGTGGTGCTCAAGCCGGCCGAACAGACACCGGCCTCGATCATGGTCTGGGCCGAACTGATCGGCGACCTGCTGCCGCCGGGCGTACTCAACATCGTCAACGGTTTCGGGCTGGAATGCGGCAAGCCGCTCGCCTCATCCCCCCGCATCGCCAAGATCGCCTTCACCGGCGAGACGACGACCGGCCGGCTCATCATGCAATATGCCAGCGAGAACCTTATCCCGGTCACGCTGGAACTGGGCGGCAAATCGCCCAACATCTTTCTGGAGGATGTCGCCCGCGAGGATGACGACTATTTCGACAAGGCGATCGAAGGCTTCGTCATGTTCGCGCTCAATCAGGGCGAGGTCTGCACCTGCCCCAGCCGGGCCCTGATCCATGAAAAGATATATGACCGTTTCATGGAACGCGCCCTGAAACGCGTGCAGGCGATCGTGCAGGGCAACCCGCTCGATCCCGCCACGATGATCGGCGCGCAGGCGTCGTCCGAGCAACGCGCGAAGATTCTCTCCTATTTCGACATCGGCCGTCAGGAAGGCGCGGAAGTGCTGACCGGCGGGGCGGCCGCCGAACTGGGCGGCGAACTGGCGGGCGGCTATTATGTCCAGCCGACCGTATTCCGGGGCCACAACAGGATGCGGATATTTCAGGAGGAGATTTTCGGCCCGGTCGTTTCCGTCACCACCTTCAAGGACGAGGCAGAGGCGCTCGAGATCGCCAACGACACGCTTTATGGCCTGGGCGCGGGTGTCTGGAGCCGCGAGGCGAACAGTTGCTACCGGCTGGGCCGGGCGATCAAGGCCGGTCGCGTGTGGACCAACTGCTATCATGCCTATCCCGCACATGCGGCCTTTGGCGGATACAAGCAGTCCGGCATCGGCCGGGAAAACCACAAGATGATGCTCGGCCACTATCAGCAGACCAAGAATCTGCTCGTCAGCTACAGCCCGAAGAAGCTCGGCTTCTTCTAACCCTTCCCCCCGTCGGCGCGCTGCCCTGTTCCCCTCCCTCCAGCGCGCCGGCACCCCATCAGGAGCGATTGTCTCATGGCGAAAACAATGAAAGCCGCTGTCGTCCGCGCGTTCGGAGAGCCGCTGACCATCGATGAAGTGCCCGTTCCCGAAGTCGGGCCGGGCCAGATCCAGGTCGCGATCCACGCCTCCGGCGTCTGTCACACCGATTTGCACGCCGCCGAAGGGGATTGGCCGGTCAAGCCCAACCCGCCTTTCATTCCGGGGCATGAAGGCGTCGGCTTCGTGTCGGCGGTCGGCGCCGGGGTGAAGCATGTGAAGGAAGGCGACCGGGTCGGCGTGCCGTGGCTCTATACGGCCTGCGGCCATTGCGTGCATTGCCTTGGCGGATGGGAAACGCTGTGCGTCGATCAGCTCAACACCGGCTATTCGATCAATGGCGGCTTTGCCGACTATGTCATCGCCGACCCGAATTATGTCGGCCATCTGCCTGACAATGTGAGTTTCGAAGAGATTGCGCCGGTCCTCTGCGCGGGCGTCACGGTCTATAAGGGCCTCAAGATGACCGACACAAAGGCCGGCGACTATGTCGCGATCAGCGGTATTGGCGGCCTTGGCCATATGGCCGTGCAATATGCCGTGGCCATGGGCCTGAATGTCGCGGCGATCGATATCGACGATGCAAAGCTGGACCTTGCCCGCCGGCTTGGCGCGACATTGACGGTCAATGCCCGGAACGAAGACCCCGCGACCGTCATCAAGCGCGAAACCGGGGGCGGCGTCAACGGCGTGCTGGTCACGGCCGTCAGTGAAAAAGCGTTCGAACAGGCGGTCGGCGTCGTGGCGCGCGGCGGCACGGTGGCGCTCAACGGCCTTCCGCCCGGCGATTTTCCGCTCAACATCTTCGGCATGGTGCTGAACGGCATCACGGTGCGCGGTTCGATCGTCGGCACGCGCCTCGACCTTCAGGAAAGCATCGCCTTCGCGGCGGACGGCAAGGTGAAGGCAACGGTGGAAACAGCCAAGCTGGAAGAGGTCAACACCATCTTCGACCGGATGAAGAAGGGACAGATCGAAGGGCGCGTCGTCCTCGACCTCACAGATTGATCAGGGACCGATTGAACAGAGAAAGCAGCGCCGATGCCCGATGGACATGAAAAGGTCGCCCGCGTGACCGCCACGCCAGCGGCATTGGCGCTGATCGACGAATTGAAAGCAGAATATGGCCCCCTGCTGTTCCATCAGTCCGGGGGCTGCTGCGATGGATCTTCGCCCATGTGTTACCCGGCAGACGAATTTCGCATCGGCGACAACGACATCCTGCTGGGCCAGGTCGGCGGCGTGCCCGTCTATATCGGGCGCGCGCAGGGCGAAGCCTGGGCGCACACCCAGCTTATCCTTGACGTCGTGCCGGGCCGTGGCGGCATGTTCAGCCTCGACAATGGCCGCGAGGTCCGTTTCCTGACCCGCGGCCGGGTGTTCAGCGAAACGGAAATGGGGCAGCTAGGGCCAGGACCCCTTAATTCCGCGTTCGAGGTTTGAAGCGATTTCGTTCAGGCCGAGGAGGAAAGGCGTAGGAATATGAATATATTTCAAGGCCTTATGACGAAGGCCTGGGCGAAATCGGTCAAATCCCGCCGGGACGCCGAAATGGCTTCGATCTCGGGCCCGTGCGGCCTTGCGGGTTAAGTGAAGCAACATCCCTTCAACCTCACGAAGGCAGCGGTTCCAGCCCGAGCTGATGCGAACGATGGCGTTCACCGCCGCAGGTTTGTCCGCGCCAGTTCGAGAGCTTCGTCCCCGCGCCCGTTGATGATCGCCTTGAGCATGTAGGGGCTAACCCCTTCGCCTGTTCGAGCTGGATCTTTGGCGGGACGACAAGCTCCTGCCTCGCGGTCAGGACATCGAGATGATGACGTCCACCCAACACCGCCGACAAAGCTTGGCGGGCTGATGCGCAAGGCTTTCAACCGCGGGATATACTGGCAGGGCAAGCGGTTCGACAATGTCGTCGATCTGCTGTCGCTCGTTTCGGACGGTGTCGCCATGGTCGACGATGCGATGGTCCAGAAGCTGATGAAGACCGGGCTGCCTTGAACGGTTCCTGCAGGGCGAGGAAGCGGATTTTCCTGCGCGCTGGGAGGCTCTGACGATATTTCGCGCCGCCCGCGCGCTGTCCGCCCGGCATGGTTCGACTCTCCTGCCGCTTCCGCATTGCGGACGCATTGGCGGAAGCCACACCAGAGCTGGAATAGGGAAGCGGTTTCACCGTGCGCGTCTGATGGCGTTTTTTCCGTCACCTGCACCGCACGTTGAACAACAGCAGGCCCAGGGGCACAGGATAGTCCCTGCGAGGACGGCTGATCTGAGCGTCAGGCTTCGCAAAGTTCGATGTTTGGATGCTCCGCAATGATCTCGCGGATAATCTCGAAATAGGTGGGGCCGACTCCAGCCTCGATCGCCTCAATGTCCTGTTCGATACGCGCGCGATCATAGATATCCGGGCGGTCGAGCTTCGCGCGGTAATGCTCACGCGTCGCGTCCAGTCCCAGCGCTGTTCGGCTTTGCGCGATATTGTTCCAGACCAGCGTCACCGGTTCTGCGCCATCGATCGCGCCAAAGCCGCCATAAAACAGATCGTTCAGGGCATCGAGGCTCGGCCCGAGCGTCCAATCCTCATGCCCCATGAACACCCGGTTGATCTCGTCGTAGAAGGACGCGAGGCTCTGTTGCAAAGATTGGCGGCAGTCAGAGGTAGGCTGTCGCTCT
>CEVJ01021883.1_pt1 | contig 12032 bp, 9 predicted proteins | sample 531491 | NCBI WGS metagenome assembly CEVJ01 (sample SAMEA2623693, study PRJEB7988) | marine metagenome | biome: marine biome (ENVO:00000447); feature: mesopelagic zone (ENVO:00000213); material: "saline water (ENVO:00002010), including plankton (ENVO:xxxxxxxx)" | depth 640 m
TACTTATAATTCTTAGTTCGGTTTTTTTCAGTGCTATATGCGTAGTATTTTTGTTGATGCGCCAACTATATAACGTACGAGTAGGTGAAGTGGCTGTAAAAGAACGATTGGCGGCCAAGCAAATCGACATATCTAACCTCCAAAGCTCCCTGTCTAAAGCAGAAGAGCAGAATGATTCTCTAAAACTAGACATACAATCATACAAGGAACAGCTCGCTACGATCAGGACTAGCCTGGATCTGGAACGTAAGCAGTTTGAGGATAAGCTGGCATTACTAAATGATTCGCGAGAGCAGTTGAGTGCTGCTTTCAAGAATATCGCTAATGAAATTTTTGAAGATAAAACCCGAAAATTTACAGCTAACAGCAAAGAAACATTGGCTACGGTATTAAATCCACTTCAGGAAAAGATACGACAATTCGAAAAGCGAGTTGAAGAAACCTACGATAAAGAATCTAAGGAAAGGTTTTCTCTAGCCAAGGAGATCAAAAACCTTCAAGAACTTAATAGCCGAATTAGCGAGGATGCAATTAATCTAACCAATGCTCTTAAAGGAGATAATAAAACGCAGGGAAGCTGGGGCGAGTTTGTTCTTGAATCTATACTAGAGAAATCAGGTCTGGTTAAAGGCCGTGAATATGAGCTCCAGGTAAGCTTGAAGGGAGAGGATGGTTTGAGAGCTCAACCGGATGTCATCCTTCACCTACCGGAGTCAAGAGACATTATTATAGATTCGAAAGTATCCTTGAAAGCATGGGAAGGGGTATGTTCTAGTGAAGATGAAGCCAAAAAATTAGAATTACTAAAACAACATATTCAATCAGTGCGCGCCCATGTTAAGAATCTGTCGGGGAAGGATTATCAGAACCTAGTAGGAATCAATTCTCTGGATTATGTATTCCTTTTTATGCCTATCGAAGCTGCGTATTCAGCGGCTATTCAGAATGACCCAGAGCTTAACCATTATGCTTTTGAGCGTAACATTATCTTTGTAGGTCCAACCACCTTACTTACTACGCTAAAGACTGTGCAGAATTTGTGGCGCCTGGCTCAACAAAATCAGAATGCGAATAAAATAGCGGAGCAAGCCGGCAGTCTTTACGATAAGTTTGTAGCCTTTGTAAACGACCTCGATGAAGTAGGGCAACGTATTGATGCATCCAAGAAGAGTTTCGAAAAAGCTCACAACAAACTGTTATCGGGTCGTGGCAACCTAGTGAAACGCGCAGAAAGTTTGAAACAACTTGGTGCTAGGGCGTCGAAGAAACACAAACCAGACGTACTGGACTCGGCTATGCAATCCGATGCGGATACATTGACACCGTCGTCCGATTCGGAAGATGTCAAGGCTTTGGAGAAAAAGACACGGCATTGAGGCTGTTATCGGTAATTTTATGAATGCTATTTTGCAATTTCTTCCTTGTGAAACACCTGAAGCATGGCTGGAATCAGCCCTTATCAATCAATCACTGCTGCTAATAGATCATGCCAATTGTGAAAAGAAAGCGGCCGCTACCGCAATAAATCTCATACATCGCTATACGTTGAAGCCTGATTTGTTAAACACGATGTCACGGCTTGCCCGTGAAGAATTACTTCATTTTCAACAGGTGGCGAAAATCATGGCCGACCGAGGCGTTGCTTATGTAAGACTCAGTCCGTCTCGATACGCAGCGGGTTTGCACTCATTAATTAGACAAACGCAACACGAGCAATTAGTGGACATGCTAATTGTCGGAGCTTACATTGAGGCGCGCTCGTGTGAACGATTCGCTAAATTGGCCTCTAGATTAGATCGTGAATTAGCACAGTTCTATAAGAAATTACTAAAGTCAGAGGCACGGCATTTCGAAGATTACTTGAAATTTGCCGCGAAATACGCGGAAGAAGATGTCTCCGCCCGAATAGAAGAATTTGCCGAAAAAGAAAAGAAACTAATAACTACTCCGGATCGACATTTCCGTTTCCACAGCGGAATACCACTTATTAAGAAATCCAATTACCGCTAATTTTTGCATGTTTCAGGGGGCGTTAGATTGCCTTTGAATTGTTCTCGCAGTAATTGAATTTGGTTACAGGGAATCTCATTGTTACCCAACAAACTGACAGATGTTAGGCTGGCGATATTTAAGAGCGGACCAATATCAGTAACAAGATTTTCACTTAAGTTAATACCCCCGAGTTGTTGAAGCTCCTCGAGTGGTGTGATGTTGGTTATGCTATTGTTGGCTAGATCTAAAAAACGCAACTGAACTAGCTGCCCAATTCGCTCAAGATTGCTGATTCCAGAATTTGCGCATGATAGTACTGTCAGTTCTGTAGGATCGGCTACATTCTGTTGGCGTAAAGCCAGATTAATACAACCTTGTAATTCAGCGTTTATAACTTCATCACTAATAAGTCTACCGGTGGGATCATAGACTGGTTGGTTGTTGACGGAGACCGTAAAAGGCTGGGAGCACGATACATAAAGTGCTATCAGTGATATTAATAGAATTCTAAAATCCCTAACTATACGGTGTTTCATAGCTCTTTTGACTAGCTGGTAATTAATGTTTATCCCAGTTAGTATGCGCAACCTATTGTTTGTAAAAAGATTACAGGCTATTGTCTAACGAATCCAAGGAAATTGGTATGAAAACACTAAAACATGCGACGTTGGTATTCTTCTCGCTTGTAGCCCTTTTAATCAGTTTCTATTCTCTTGGCCAAGATAGTGTGGATTTAGAAGATGAAGATGAACGCATAGCTTATTCGCTTGGTGCCAATATAGGACAGAATTTAGTCGCTCAAGAGCTAATCGAAGGAATCGATGTGCAAATTTTTGTCGCAGGTATGTTAGACGCCTTTTCTGACGACCTCAAACTTCAGCCAGCTGAAATGATGGCTGCAATACAAACCTATATGGAGCGGCAAGCTGATGCTGATCAGTTAGCATTGTCTGAGAACCTTACTATGAGTGCAGAATTTCTTGAACAGAATTCACAGAATGACGGAGTAGTTACTTTAGATTCTGGATTGCAGTACTTGGTTCTCGAATCAGGTCCAGAAGGAGGGACATCACCGACCCCCAGTGATTCAGTACTGGCTCATTATCATGGTACATTGATAGATGGTAATGTATTCGATTCATCGGTTGATCGCGGTGAGCCGGCATCTTTTGGAGTATCTCAAGTTATCTCTGGCTGGACCGAAGCATTGCAACTCATGAAAACCGGTGATAAGTGGCGTCTTTTTATTCCGCCTGACATGGCTTATGGAGAGTCTTCACCTACTCCCGCTATACCGCCAAATTCTGCATTAATCTTTGACGTGGAACTTTTGGAAGTCCGATAAAATTTGGCAATACCCTATCGCAATCGATGAGCAAAGATGGCTCGACAAGTTTAAACGAAGAGCTGTTGCAATTCTTGCAGCAGTCACCAACGCCCTTTCACGCAGTATGCAATATGACCAATATGCTCGAGCAGGCTGGTTTTCAGCGGCTTGACGAAGTATCTACCTGGGAGCTTAAAAAGAACGGTTCCTTTTTTGTGGTCCGTAATGATTCAGCTCTGATTGCCTTCAATGTCGGAAACGGATTGCTGCTCGATGGTGGCCTAAGGCTTTTGGGAGCACACACCGATAGTCCGTGCCTAAAGGTCAAGCCTGTACCAGAGATAAATAGGCACGGTTACGTGCAGTTGGGTGTCGAAGTTTATGGAGGGGCTCTGTTGAAGCCTTGGTTTGATCGAGATCTTTCAATAGCAGGCAAGGTGGAATTTCAAACCAAGGAAGGTAAGCTCAATAATACCCTCATAGATTTTCGAGAGCCGGTTGCATTTATTCCTAGCCTAGCCATACATTTAGATCGGAAAGCTAATGATGGACATAAAATAAATTCTCAGAAGGAATTACACCCCATCATATTGCAGTCACAAAATACAGAGAAATTTAAGTTAGATGAGTTGTTATTAGAGCTAGTTCGTAAGGAGAGTAGGGGCAAGTCAGCAAAGCAAGTGCTATCACACGAGCTGTTCCTTTATGACACACAGCCGGCGCATTTGGTTGGTCTTGAGAAACAATTTGTTGCTTCTGCACGGCTTGATAATTTGGTCAGTTGTTATCTTGGTTGTAAAAGTTTAATAGCTAGTAACAGAATTCATGGCAGTGTGCTGGTATGTAATGATCATGAAGAGGTGGGAAGTGCTTCTATCACTGGGGCGCAGGGTCCTTTTCTTAAGTCTGTCTTAAAAAGATTAATTAGAGAATTCCATAAAGAGGATGATGCATTCCAAAGGGTCACTCACCAGTCAGTTTGTCTTTCCGTAGATAATGCGCATGGTGTGCACCCAAATTTTCCCGAAAAACATGACGATCAACATTGTGCCTTTCTTAATCGAGGACCAGTAATCAAAATAAATGCGAATCAACGTTATGCAAGTAACAGCCAATCTATTGCACTCTTTAAATCACTCTGCAATAAGCTGTCGATTCCGTATCAGTCATTTGTCATGCGAAATGATATGGCGTGTGGCAGTACTATCGGTCCGATTACGGCTACACAGCTCGGAATCACTACCGTGGATGTAGGGGTCGCTAGTTTCGGTATGCATTCAATTCGAGAACTAGCTGGTATCGAAGATGTTAAATCGATGGCTGAAGTGGCAACGTTATTTTTTGATCGCTAGTATAAGCACTAACGCTTCTTTTTCATCTCTCGTAGTACGAAGCGCATTGGATCTAGTGTGTTCATTAATTCATGGCTAAAAGGAGACATCTCATGATTGATCATGCTTGCCAGGTATTCGCTGCTCAGCGGGCACGTCGCCAAACCAGTAGAGCCATGAGCTGCGGAGATATATAGCCCGGAGAAATAGTGGCCATTATGAATCTTTTTAGTTTCTCTAAAGCGTGTTCTTGATAGAAAGTGATCTTGTACCACGGCCACATTTGGTACTTTTCCTACTACAGGGTAGTTATCTTTTGCATTGCAACGGACGCTAATTTGGGCTGATTGTATTGCCCGAGAAAGGTAGTCTCCCTCAAAGCAAGCCTGAGCACCTTCTAAATTTTGCCTATCGTCCTCTGCTTTAATTGTCCCATCGACTATCCCTCTTCGATAACTTGCTGACAGATTATGTTGATTATCTTTAGCTGGAAACACCGTACGAATGCCGCAGACTACAGTGGCTAACGAAAGACTCTGAGCAGTTGTGTCTATAATTGTGGATTGCCCTGTTATTGACTGAAGGGGTAGTTGGGAAGTTTGCTCAAATCCTGAAGCCTTATAACCGTTTGCGATTACTACTATTGGCGCCCGTGCTATTTCTTGCCCGTCTTTATCTAACAACTGCCATTGGTTGTCGTCTTGCTTTAATGAGGTAATATTTTGGTCTGTAATTAGCTCAATGTTAGGATGTTCAAGATAAAGGTTACACAGTAAAGAACCGTCAACCCAGCCGCCTAACGGGAAATAGTAGGCTGCTTCTGTCAGTTGAGAGTTCGCGAGCTTGCTAGCTGCTTTAATATCGAGAACTTGCATGACCTGTTTGTCATAGAGTTGCTGTAGTCTTCTCGCATCTAGATCCTTTCGTTTATTCATTGCGCCGACGAGCTGAAGAACACCGCAATTGTGAAAATTTAGGTTGCTATGTTTTGTGAATTGGTGAAGCTGTCGCTGGGCATAAAGGAAACTCTGTAGGTAAAACTGAGCTAACTCTGACTCTGACTGAAACAAGCGGCACCGAAGTGCTAGCTGTGCATTACCTGAAGCACCGGAGGCAGCCTGTGAGGCCTGGTCAACTAACTTAATTTGCCAATTACGCCGGGAAAGGCTATGGGCCATGCTACAGCCCGCTAAACCCGCTCCAATTATGAGAGCCGAACGGGAATATGCATTATGCGCTGTATACCCGATAGATTTCCCAGCGCTGGTAGGGTGGCTCGAAGCTGCTTTGCTAGTTGAACCTTGCACACCTTTCTGGCTGGCAAAAAGCATGTTACGTTTTCGAGCGTGACCCGGACGTTTTTCTACCACAAATTCCGCTGCCTGCAAGTTCCTGCGAACATTGCCGGCTACACTATAAGAGGTAAGGGTGGCGCCGGATTTGCTACGGTTAGCTATCTCGTGAAATAACTGGGGCTGCCACATTTCTGGATTTAGTCTTGGGGCGAACCCGTCCAGATACCAGGCATCGATTAGCCTATGGCTAGGGAGATTTGCCAACTGAGATAGAGTGTCACCGAAATGCAAATCCAATAAAATCTCATTGTCCAGATGGAGACGATGACAACCTCTGCTATGGTCGGAATATGAAATCCTGAATTCTTCACTAAGTTTTGCTAGAGAAGGCCAACGGCTATGGACCCGAGCCAAGTCACCGCAGGAGAGAGGATATTTTTCAAATCCAATGTAATGTAGCCTATCTGGTTTATATTGAGTCTCCCGAAACAATTGGCAGGTCTGTAGGAAATTCAAGCCAGCCCCGAACCCGATTTCGGCGATAGTAAAAGACGAATCCCGGTCAGCCTTTTCTCTCCACTGCGCAGATAATTCGCTACCCGCAATGAAGACATGTTGGCTCTCCTCTAGCTCGTTTTCGCTGGAGTAATAGATGTCCTTATAGTATCTGGAAAACGGGAGATTCGAATCGATCCAGCGTAACCAGGCGTTTTCGATTTTCACGGGAAGAATTAATTCTAAAATTCCGAATACATTAAGTAGAGTTAGCCTACTATAAGCACATTGCAGTTTATAGTAATACGATGGAAGCCACCTAAGCGATTAGACTAGCGCTGGAATAAACCGGCTATTGGGGTAAAATGCGCGTTTTCTCGTGAACGTCATGGGTTTTTAAAGATGCTGGAGATCAATAGCCAATTGGCAAAGCTAAAGGAATTAAACTCCCGAACTGATAGTCTCAGGGGGTATCTTTGACTATGAGGGAAAGCGTGAGCGTTTGACTGAGGTGGAACTGGAGCTTGGAGAAGCTTCTGTCTGGGAAAAACCTGAATACGCTCAGGCGCTGGGTAAAGAACGATCCAATTTGGAAACAGTTGTTCGCACCATCGATAAACTTTATAGCGGCATCGAGGAGCTCGAAGAACTTCTTGCCTTGGCTCAAGAGGAGTCCGATCAGGAATTATTCGCAGCCGCCAGCAAAGATCTTAATAAGCTCCAGGAAGGATTGGAGTTATTAGAATTCCGACGTATGTTTTCTGGCGCAATGGACTCAGCAAATGCTTATTTGGACATCCAAGCGGGTTCAGGTGGAACGGAAGCCCAGGACTGGGCGGAGATGTTGTTGCGCATGTACCTGCGCTGGGGCGAGGACAAGGGATTTCAGACCGACCTTGTGGAAGTGTCTGGGGGCGATATCGCTGGTATAAAAAGTGCTACCATTTATTTCACTGGAGAGTTCGCATTTGGTTGGTTAAGGACTGAAACAGGAGTGCATCGATTAGTAAGAAAATCACCCTTCGATTCGGGGAATCGACGACATACGTCTTTTGCGTCTATCTTTGTATCTCCAGAAATAAATGATGAAATCGAAGTGAATCTCGACATGTCTGACATTAGGATTGATACCTATCGGTCTAGTGGTGCTGGTGGCCAACATGTTAACAAAACTGATTCAGCCGTTAGGTTAACCCATGAACCAAGTGGTATTGTGGTCCAGTGTCAGAGCCAACGTTCACAGCATAAAAATAAGGATATGGCTATTAAGCAATTAAAGGCGAAATTATACGAGCTTGAAGAACTGAAACGTAAGGAAGAAATGCAGTCCATTGAAGAATCCAAGGTCGATATAGGCTGGGGTAATCAGATCAGGTCTTATGTACTGGATTCTTCCCGCATTAAAGATCTTAGAACAAATATAGAAGTTACAAATACCGCTGCAGTGCTGGACGGGGACTTAGATAAATTTATCGAAGCTACTTTAAAAATGGGATTGTAGACTAGAGTTAAAATGTCAGAGCAAGATGAAAATAAGCTGATCGCCCAGCGTCGTGTGAAGCTCGATGCTATACGCAGCGAGCGGCAGGCATTTCCTAATGGGTTCGCTAGGCGAAATATTGCTGCGGAGTTGCATTCTCTATGTGATGGTAAAAGCCAAGCAGAATTGGAGGAACTTGCACTAGAAACTGCTATTGCTGGACGTATTGTGCGTATGCGCGGACCTTTTGTTGTGATAAAGGATGCGAGTGGCCAAATGCAGTTGTATATGAACAATAAATTTTTTTCGGAAGATCTGGCGCGAGAACTCAAGTCATTGGACCTCGGCGACATAATTGGAGTGAAGGGCGAAGTATTTAAAACAGGGAAGGACGAACTTTCAGTGCGGGTCGCAGACTTTAAATTATTAACCAAGTCTTTGCGGCCACTGCCAGATAAGTATCGTGGGTTTACAGATACGGAGGCTCGCTATAGGAGACGTTATGTTGACTTGATAGTAAATGAAGAATCTCGAACAGTGTTTGAAACACGATCTCGTATTATTAGGTTTATAAGAAAATATTTTGAAGAGCTGGGCTTTATGGAAGTCGAAACACCAATGATGCAGATTATTCCAGGTGGTGCGACCGCGCGTCCGTTTGTTACCCATCATAATGCTCTCGATCAAGATATGTATCTTCGGGTTGCCCCCGAACTTTTTTTGAAACGCCTGATAGTAGGTGGTTTTGAAAAAGTCTTCGAGCTCAATCGTAATTTTCGTAATGAGGGTCTATCGACTCGCCATAATCCTGAATTCACTATGCTGGAATTTTATCAGGCCTATGCACGTTACCAAGATTTAATGGATTTGACAGAGGACTTATTCAGGAAAATTAGTCAAGAAGTCCTAGATAGCACGACAGTCAATTATCAAGGTTCAAGTTATGATCTTGCTAAACCTTTCGCCCGCAAGACTCTTATAGAGGCTATCCAAGAATACTGCGATGCCAAAGAACAAGAATTTGAAAGCAAAGATTCAGTTATTAAATTGGCGAAAAATCTCGATGTGCATTTTGACGAGGCGTGGGGAAAAGGAAAGATCGTTATGGAGGTTTTTGAGCAGAAAGTAGAAGCTAAACTAGATCAGCCGACCTTTATCACCGAATATCCACTGGAGGTATCACCTTTAGCTAGGCTAAATGAAGACAATCCAGAAGTAACTGATCGGTTCGAATTGATAATTGGCGGTCGAGAACTGGCCAACGGTTTTTCCGAACTTAATGACCCAGAAGATCAGGTCAATCGGTTCAAAGCTCAGGTTGTTCAGAAAGAATCGGGTGATAAGGAAGCAATGCATTTCGATAATGATTACGTCACGGCACTAGAATATGGAATGCCACCCACTGCAGGCGAGGGGATAGGCATTGATCGGCTTATCATGTTGTTTACCGATTCGCCTTCCATCAAGGACGTATTGTTGTTTCCTCACATGCGCCCACGGCATGATGGCGACTGAAAACGCAATAAATACTCAGCGGTCGATAAAGCTTGAAGATTCTTGGAAGAAGTTACTATTTGAAGAATTTGGCGAGTCGTATATGCAGAGTCTCCGGCAGTTTCTTTTTGATGAAAAAGCTAAAGGTAAACGAATCTTCCCTCCAGGTGAGGAAATATTTAATGCTCTAAATACTACTGCCTTCGATAATGCTAATGTCGTTATTCTTGGACAGGATCCTTATCATGGTGCCAGGCAGGCTCACGGGCTCTGTTTTTCTGTAAAGCCCGGCATAGAAATACCTCCCTCCCTTGTAAATATCTACAAGGAGCTAGAGACCGATTTAAGCTTTATGCGACCGACCCACGGGTGTTTGACTTATTGGGCAGAACAGGGTGTTCTACTTTTAAATGCAGTACTTACGGTTGAATCAGGGAGAGCGGGTTCTCATCAAGGAAAAGGCTGGGAGCGATTTACTGACAAGATTATTGCGTTACTTAACGAAAATAAGCGAGGTATAGTTTTTATTTTGTGGGGGAGTTACGCGCAGAAGAAAGGTGCGATTATAGACAGACAGAAGCACATGGTGCTGCAATCGCCACACCCGTCCCCTTTGTCTGCGAGTAAAGGGTTTTTTGGAAATCATCATTTTTCCAAGACAAATGACTACTTGAAAAGCCAAGGAAAGGCTTCAATTGATTGGCAATTGCCTCAGAATTGCTAGAAAAATAGATTTGGAAATAAATGCATGAGTAATAAGATATGCATCGTGATAGGCGCGAGTCATGCCGGTGTTACGCTGGGCCTACAACTTCGAAAAGAAGGTTGGGAGGGAGCTATCAAGCTTGTTGGGGCGGAGAACGAGATGCCTTATCATCGCCCTCCATTGTCCAAAGAGCATCTGGCCGGTGATAAGGAATTGGACGCTATGCGCCTGCGGCCTGCAAAAGTTTTTGAGGACAACGGTATAGAATTATTACTGGGCAGTACTGCGCTAGAGTTAGATCGGGCTAATAAGGTTGTACATTTGGATGATGGGGAAACCCTTCATTATGATAAGTTGGCCATCTGTACAGGATCATTAGTTAAAACCCTACCTTTCGATTCGGAATATGCGAATATTTTTTACATCCGCACTGGCTCCGACGTGGCTAAGTTAAAGGAGCAAGTGCAAGTAGGTAAAAAGGTATTAATCATTGGCGCTGGATATATAGGTCTTGAAGTGGCAGCGGTCCTGCGAACACAAGGATTAGAGGTCACAGTCATTGAAATGGCTGATCGCATTTTGAAAAGGGTTACGAGTGAACAGATGTCGCAATACATGACTGAATTACACTGTAGCCATGGTGTTGAGATTAAAACAGCAACCCAGATAAAGGACATAACCGGTGATGGCGCAATTGAGAGCGTTTATTGTGATGATGGTATTCAATACCTAGTGGATTTTGTTGTTGTCGGAATTGGGGTTAGTCCAAATGTTTGCTTAGCTAAGCAAGCAGGCCTGGAGATAAACGAAGGTATTTTGGTTGATGAATTCTCCTGCACTAGTGATCCAGATATCTTTGCTGCTGGGGATTGCACGCGTCATCCAAGTAGTATTTATGACCGGTTAATTCGTTTGGAATCTGTGCAAAATGCGAATGATCAAGCACGTATAGCTGCAGCTAACATCTGCGGTAAAGAAGTGGTCTACAACATGGTACCCTGGTTCTGGTCTGACCAGTACAAAGTCAAATTGCAGATGGTGGGCCTTAGTGATGGCTATGACGAAGTAGTATGCCGTGGAAATCCTGATCAGGCTGCACAAAAAGGCTTCGCTCTGTTTTACCTGAAAAATTCATCCTTAATAGCTGTAGATTGTGTGGGTCGCCCAAAGGAGTTCGTGGCGGGCAAGCAGCTGGTGAAAGCAGGAATTAGGGTAAAGACTGCATTATTAATTGATGAAAGCGTGGAGCCTGCAGATTTCGCCCAAGAGAATTCAGCCTAATTAATCGCCGGTATAACGGCAACCACTTGTACAGGTTTCCCTTATTTCTATTTCAAAGAGCTGTGGTAAATTGGGTTTGAGCCGCTCCCAGATCCAACGGACAATGTTTTCACTGGTTGGGTTTTCCAATCCTTTTATTTCGTTGAGGTAGCAGTGGTCCAGTTCTTTCTGGATAGGGTTGAATGCGGAGCTTATATCTGCGAAATCCATTACCCAGCCGCTATTATCTCCAACTTCGCCCTCAACATAGATTCTAACTGCAAATGAATGACCATGAAGCCTAGCGCACTTGTGATCCGGGGGTACATTGGGTAGAAGATGAGCTGCTTCAAAGGAAAATTCCTTAAATGTTTTCATGATCTAGAGTTATATCTGTGTTTTAAGGCGGCCAATGGTACAAAGCTTTGTATATAGTGTACAGAATAGAAATACAGCATCCCGATAGCAAAAAAGATAGTAATATTTTTCTGTGCATAATTACTCTATACAATTTTAGTCTGTCGTAATTCGGCTAACTACAGCACGCAAGTTAGAAATGTATTTGACCTGCAGCCCGCGAATTTGTTGACATGTAGACCTAAGTCGGTACAATTCGCGTCTCTCCTGCGTTGGGTGGTTAGCTCAGTTGGGA
>CEVJ01010806.1_pt1 | contig 11868 bp, 13 predicted proteins | sample 531491 | NCBI WGS metagenome assembly CEVJ01 (sample SAMEA2623693, study PRJEB7988) | marine metagenome | biome: marine biome (ENVO:00000447); feature: mesopelagic zone (ENVO:00000213); material: "saline water (ENVO:00002010), including plankton (ENVO:xxxxxxxx)" | depth 640 m
GAGTAGAGTTCTGTACCGGTTCTGGCTACTTCCCTGCCCCAGGTCGCCCCGCCTAGACAGCGCATCCGCGTGTACAACCGGGCTTTCATAAGGAGCTTGATCGGCACCATTGGGAAGTTAGGTTGCCGTTGAAAATTTAGGAGAGACAGTGTTCGAGAAGATTCAACATATGGGGTATGTAACCCCTGACCTGGACCGAGCCGTGGCTTGGTTCGAAGAGTCGTTCGGCGCCGTTAAGGGTGGCGGTGGGCCTTTGAACCCTGGCTATGCTATGCCCAGCGGCGGCCGCAATGCTTATGTACAATTCGGTAGCGCTGAGGCCGAACTGCTGGAGCCCACCGACAAGACGGGGCTCTCCAGCGAGGTTCTGACTATGCACCACGTTGGCTACGTGGTGCTCGACATCAACCGGGCCATCGATGAGCTGACTGCTCGTGGGTTTAAGTTTGCCGCCGACAAGCCCAACGTGAACGTATTGGGTCAGACGTTGCTCTACTTCGACTCCACGACCACCAATGGCGTGAAGATGCACATCACCCAACTCCCCGGCGAACCGCCGCCGTCCAACAATGGACTGGAGATTGAGCGCATCGTCCATGCCGGCTACCGGGTTAAAGACTTGGAAGAAGCTATCAAGTGGTATGTGGATAAATTTGACGGCTCGCATATCGGTGGTGGGCCTTCCCGCACCGGCGGCCGCAATGCATTCGTAAACTTCGGCCAGGTGCAGGTTGAATTGATCGAGCCGACGGACCCGGACACCATGGGCGGAGACCACATCATGGATCACGTGGGATACGCCGTAGGCGATATCCCTTCCTGCATCGGTGAATGCGAGTCCCACGGACTGAAGTTCGTGGCCGATACGCCCAACACGAACGCAGTTGGCCAGCAGGTCCTGTACTTCGAGACTGACACCAGTATGGGCTCGAGGATGCACTTGACCCGGCTGCCGGACTAGTTTCCGGCTGGTGGGGCGGCAAACCCAAGCAATATGCAGTCAGATCAAGTTCGTAACATAATCCTGGTGGGATTCATGGCTTCTGGGAAGAGCAGTGTGGGTAGAGCCTTGGCCCGCCGCACCGGCTGGATTAGGGTTGATGCCGATGAAGAGATCGTTTCCAGGGCCGGTAAGCCGATCGCGGATATCTTTCGAGACGCCGGCGAAGATGCTTTCAGGCAGCTTGAACGAGAAGTTACGACCGACATCTGCAAAGAAAGCGGACGTATCATCGCTGCGGGTGGAGGGTCGTTCATTGACGACCAGAACCGTCGAATCATGCTGGAATTTGGGACGGTTTTCTACCTAAGCGCCCGTCCTGATACCATCCATCATAGGGTGACTAGAGGCAACCCCCGCGCACCGGCGCGGCCTATGCTGGCAGGTGGAGACCCACTAGAGCGCATCACTGAACTGCTGGCGCAGCGGGCTCCGGCCTATGCCAATGCTCATTATGCGGTGGAAACGGACGGTTTATCCCCAGAACAGGTAGCCCAGGCCATTATCAAAATATGCGGACCCGGAATCGCGAAAAAGAGTAAATGACGGAGACCTGATCATGGCAAACCAAGACTTGGCGGCAGAAGTGCATCATTCTGGAGGGTCCTATCCGGTTGTTGCTGGCTGGGGGTTGATAAATAGCCTGGGCGACCGGTTTACAGATTTGGGGCTGACCGGCACAGCCTACATCATCACTGATGAGAACGTTATGAACCTTTATGCCCGTAACGTTCAGAGGGCGCTCCAGAGCCGGAATGTAGCCGCCCACTGTTTCATAATCCCCGCCGGAGAGACCAGCAAGAGTTTCGAACTAGCACAGGCGATATACAGCTGGCTGGCTAATCTCAAGGCTGAGCGCGGCCATACCATAATCAGTGTTGGTGGGGGTGTCGCCGGGGATTTGGGCGGGTTTATAGCGGCTACTTACCTGCGAGGTATGGCCTGGGTACAGGTGCCTACCAGTATGGCGGCCATGGTGGATGCCTCAATCGGTGGTAAGGTAGCCGTTAACTTGCCCCAGGCTAAGAATTTGGTAGGGGCCTTCTACCAGCCCAAGGGCGTGTTCGCCGACGTGCAGAGCCTGTCCACTCTCGGAAAAAGAGAACTCAGTGAAGGTTGGGCTGAAGCCATCAAACACGGGTTTATCCTGGATGCCAGCCTGGTTGATGTGTTTGAAGAGCACGCCGAAGCCCTTATGGACGTGGAACCCGAGATCTCTACGGAAGTAATCCGTCGCAGCATGGCAATCAAGGCGAATGTGGTCAGCCAGGATGAGAGAGAAACCCTAGGCATTCGTATCATGCTGAACTACGGGCACACCATCGGCCATGCTCTGGAGTCGTCCACCGAATACGGCCAGTTCTTTCACGGTGAAGGCGTTTCGGTCGGCATGATGGGTGCCGCATCTATGGCCCAAGAGATGGGGTTACATTCACAGGATATAGTTGACCGGCAGCGGCGCTTGTTAGACCGGTTCAATCTGCCGACGTCGGCCAAAGGCGTCAACGTGGATGACATCCTCAAAGGAATGTCTCTTGATAAGAAAGTCCAGGACGGCTCAAAACGCTGGGTGATGCTAGAAGAGGTTGGCCGGTCGGTGGTCAGGACCGATGTGCCCGAAGAGCTAGTGCAGAAGACAGTAAGAGAGCTGGTCAGCTAGTAGTCCGTCGGGGCCAGCTGTCGATCTTCCCGCTGGCGCCTAATCATCATCGTGGCAATGATTAGGCACATGGTCCCTGCTACGCTCAAAAGGACTACCGAGGCCAATGTGGACAGAAATTCCAAGCTATCGGAGTAGGTCGACATCTGGTCTAGGGCCACAGATAGACAGCCACCCAAGATAGTCACTCCGTAGAGGATGCGGATTCGGGCGGCGTTCACGTACCTAGTGGCTGTAGTGCCCAGTTGAGAGCCCACTGATGCCGCACCTAGCATTATGATGGCCATCAGCGGGTCAACGTTGTGGGACAGGGCGTAGATGAATGTTCCCCATGACCCGGTTGCGATGATTTGGAATAGGTCGGTGCCTATGGCTACAGTGGTCGGAACACCCATCCCAAATATCAGGACTGGCATGAGCAGGAACCCCCCTCCCGCTCCCAGTAGTCCGGCGAAAAAGCCTACGCTGAATCCTACCATCACGGGGATAAACACAGATAACTGGTCTATCCCTGAGACGGGCAGAGAAATATAGGTTGGTACTTTTCTAAAGCCTGGTAGCCATATCGCGTGAGGCGGGATGCGCATCCTTTGGACCCGCCGGGCCAAAGACGCCGTAGACACCTCTTCTTTTACAGTCGACGCACTGTGCCGTTGTTTCAGGTGGTCGTAAACGATGAACCCGCCGAGTGCGGCTAGGAATACTATGTACACATAGCGGATTACCGGTCCGATTAGTCCTGACTCTTCTAGCGTCGAGTTCAATTGCTCGGCCAGGTATACACCCGGCAAAGTCCCGATCAGCATTATCAGTCCCAGCCTCAGGTCCACATTTCCGAGGTGACGGTGCTTCAGGGTGTTGATGATTGAAGAACCCATGATCAAGGCGAGGCCGGTACCAACGGCGAATACCGGAGGTACGCCGAACACCAACAATCCGCCGGTGATCAAGAACCCGCCTCCCACGCCAAAGAACCCGCTAAGGGTGCCAACCATGACACCGAGAAGCAGTAGGAGAGCTGGATTGACGGAGACTTCAGCGCTGGGGAACCACATGGTCAGTGGTTGGCCTCATACCGTTTGACCTGGAATCTGCGTAGGCTGGCAATAGACCTCAGCAATACGCTCCAAAAAATGTGAAGAGCGATGGCCGACACTGCCATTGTGCCGATGATGAACAATGCCCAGAGGAAAGTATAGTTGGTGCTAAACTCGGTTAAGAATTCGTTCATGACTGGTCAGCGGGCCACAAGCTGGCCTGCCATTGATTATTCGTCGCTTGAAGGTATGAGCGAGTGGAGGATACCATAAGAATGATTTCATCGGGCCCATAGCCAGGCCGCCGCTCGCGGTGGGAGTTGATTTCAAAGATCGGCGTTTTAGTCATAGTTCGCCCTGAGTTTCGCCGAAGGCCGCACATTGGTCGAATTCCGATTTAGGATGAGCAGTTACAGCAGTTCACCATGAGCGAATCTCATTTAGTTTGTTGCAGGCAATAACACCTACCTGAATATGACAGAACTCAGATTCAATTTTCAATTGCAGCACACCGACGGCATCGCGAGAGCAGGGGAACTTGAGACGCCCCACGGTAAGGCGCTCACGCCGTTCTTTATGCCTGTCGCCACTCAGGCGACTGTCAAAGGCTTGACCCCTGAAGAGGTTAGAGCAGTTGGTGCTCAGGTTGTCTTGAGTAATGCCTATCATCTCTATCTGAGGCCTGGTGTGGAAACCGTGGTTAAGTTGGGCGGCTTGCATGGGTTCATGGGCTGGGATGGTCCCATTCTCACCGACAGCGGCGGGTTCCAGGCGTTCAGCATGGGGCCGCTGAGGAAGGTGACGGACGAAGGGATCGGATTCCGATCCCATATTGATGGTAGCAGGCACAACTTCACACCTGAACTGGCTACTGCGAACCAGGAGAGATTGGCCCCTGACATAGCCATGTGCTTCGACCAGTGCATCGCCTACGGAGCAACCGAGAAAGAGGTACTTCAGGCCATGGAGCGCACCCACCGTTGGGCGAAGCAGTGCTTTGATGCCCACCAGTCATCACCTACCGGCGCGGAGGTTGGGCAGGCTTTATTTGGCATCGTTCAAGGCGGCACCTTTCCGGAGTTGCGGGAAGAATCGGCTGGAGTGATTTCTTCCATTCCCTTCCATGGTTATGCGGTGGGCGGATTGGCCGTTGGCGAGAACAAAGAGGAAATGTATCGGTTTACGGGCCAGGTGGCGGAGTTATTGCCTCAATGCAAACCCCGGTACTTGATGGGCGTGGGATCCCCGGAGGATCTCATCGAAGGTGTGGCTAGGGGAATTGATATGTTCGACTGCGCTCTACCGACTAGGGTTGCCCGGAACGGAAGCCTGTTCACGCCGCAAGGGCGGGTGGACATCACTAAGGCGAAGTACGAGGAGCAACAGGGACCGTTGGACGAGAGTTGTGACTGCTATACATGCCAGAACTATTCAGCCGCCTATTTAAGGCACCTGTTTAGAGCCAAAGAATTGCTGGGGTTAAGGCTGGCCAGCATCCACAATCTGAGGTTCGTTTTGGCACTGATGGAGCGAATCAGGAAAGCGATCCTAGAGGACCGGTTCGCCGCTTTCCGCGAAGAGTTTATGGACGTATATCGGCCAGCCGACGAAGCTGCGCGTCAGCGCCAGAAAGAGCAATGGCTGCAAACGCGTGGTGGTTAACAGCCAAGGGCTACCAGTAAACTAGTAGGTTCCATGCGGAGTCCGGAGAGGGTTAGGAACCGCCGGCAACCGCGGGCACGATGCTGATTTCGTCACCAGAGCTGGTCGAGGTATTCAAGCCGTCCATGAACCGGACGTCCTCTCCGTTCAGGTAGATATTAACGAAGTAACGCAGTTCGCCTTCCTCGTCGACCAAACGGTCTTTAAACCCGGGGAACTCGCCGTTCAGCTTCTCTACCAGATCATTGAGATTGGCTGACTCCACCTCCACTTTGTCTTTGCCGTTGGTCATTCGCCGAAGTGGCGTGGGAATCCTGACCATGACGCTCATTTGGAAAACCCTCCTCCGATTCAATCGCCTCTATACAGAGTCAGGGGCAGGAACGAATCCTACCCGTCAATCACATCTCCGCCTAGTGGGTCGACCCTCACACCCGTGGAACTGACCCATTCCAGCCCACTCTTAATCTCTTCTTCATCCCCGTCTAATTCCAGGACCACCCAGCCCACGTCTTCACCCACATCGGCCCGTCGGATGTTGGTCACAAGCTTGAACTTGCGTCCTAACTCGTAAATCACTGGTTGTTTGACCAGGCTTTCCTGAAAGGTGAACTTGACTCTCTGCTTGGCCATCCCCGACACCTCCCGGTTGGTTACCCTGGATATTTCCAGCTACTTGGCTCCTTCGAACACGCTTTCAAAAGAACTGATGCTGGGCTTGATGGAGAGCGGGTTGACCACCTGCTCCACTGCTTCCTGGGTTTTTAGTCCGTTACCGGTGATGTAAACGACGGTCGTTTCGTCGGGTTTGATAGCACCTGACTCAGCCAGGTGTTTGAGCCCAGAGACCGTCACTCCGCCGGCCGTCTCGGTGAAGATTCCTTCAGTTTCGGCCAGCAGTTTTATGCCTTCTACTATATCTGACTCCGGCACAGCGTAGGCAGAACCGCCGGAATTATCAATCACTTTTAGAGCATAGATGCCATCGGCAGGGTTCCCGATGGCCAGTGACTTGGCTAGACTGTCGGGACGCACTGGGATGACCTGGGACTGATTGTTAGCCCAGGCGGTGGCGATGGGCGAACAACCCTCCGCCTGTTGCATGTGCATCTTGGTTGTAACGGCCGGGTGATGGACCGTGTTCTGGTCGATACCGAATGAGCTGGACGGCACCCCATCTAATAGTCCCAGACAGGCCATCTCGTTGAAGCCTTTCCATATCTTGGTGAACATCGCGCCGGAGGCTGATGGCACAACAACGTGGTCCGGCAGCCGCCATTCCAGTTGTTCGGCAACCTCGTAGCCTAGGGTCTTGCTGCCCTCGGCGTAGTATGGGCGCATATTGATGTTAACGAAGGCCCAGGGGTAGTCGTCGGCCAACTCGCTGCAGAGGCGGTTCACCTGGTCGTAGGTACCGTCCACCGCAACCAGTACGGGGTTGTAGATGGCAGCACCGATAATCTTGCCCTTCTCCAGGTCTGAGGGTATGAATACTACGGCCCGGACACCGGCCCGGGCACAATGGGCCGCCACGCTACAGGCCAGGTTGCCGGTAGAAGCGCAGGCTATCGTCTGGTAGCCGAACTCTAGAGCCTTGGTAGCAGCCACTGAGACCACCCGGTCTTTGAAAGAAAACGATGGATTTACGCTGTCATTCTTGATGTACAAGTTGTTCAGGCCAAGGGTTTTGCCCAAACCTCTGGCTTTGATCAAGGGAGTGTACCCCGCCATGATGTCCACCGGGTCGTCGGCCTCGGCGGGAAGTAGGTCTTTGTAGCGCCAGATGCTGAGGGGGCCCTTGGAGATGCTGTCTTGGCTGACCACCTCAGAGATCGTGGCGTAGTCATAGACCACTTCCAGAGGACCGAAGCAGAAATCACACACATTCAATGGGTCTGCCGGGTATTCCCTGCCGCATTCCCGGCATTTGAGTCCGTTTAAGAAAGCCACCGCGGTCGGTTCCTCCTGGCCGAAAACGGCCGGGCCAAAAAATCAAATGGGCCTGGAAAATAGCTTTCCGGGCTGGTCGTGATGGTAACAAAGCCACCATATGATGTCAACTTGAGCCACGCCTGAGAGAGACCCATAGTGAGCCTGGGAATTATAGTCTAGCCTTCGATGATATAATCTCACGAACGTTTGCCCCCTGGGCCTGAAGTACGAAATATAGGATAGCAATCTGATTCGCGCCCACCACATAAACATCCTTCAGCAATACTCGATCCCGCTGATAATCGGTGTGATCGCCGGTCTGGTGTTTGCCAACATCGACATCCATGCCTACGAGGTCATGGTCGACTACCATATCTTCGGTGACGACACCAAGATATTTGGTAAGGCTGTTACGGTTCACTTCTTGGTGAATGAGATATTCATGGTGTTCTTCTTTGGCATAGCGACAAAGGAGATTACCGAGTCGGCCCTACCCGGTGGCTCTCTGAACCCAATCCGCAAGGCCATCAATCCGTTGATGGGTACTCTTGGTGGGGTGTTTGGCCCGGCTGGTCTGTTCTTCCTTTTGGCTTGGGTATTCTATGGCGGGGGAGATGACCTGGGTATCGTTGCCAATGGCTGGGGTATCCCGACCGCCACAGATATTGCCTTGGCCTGGTTAGTGGCTCGAATTGTATTTGGCGCATCGCACCCGGCCGTTAGCTTCTTATTGCTGCTGGCGGTGGCTGACGACGCCATAGGGTTGGGAATCATTGCAGTGTTCTACCCAGACCCGGAGCATCCGGTAGCTCCATCATGGTTGTTGCTGGTCGCGGCGGGTATGGCGGTGGCCTACATCCTGCGTCGTTTCCACGTGTCACAATGGCCAGTCTACATCCTGATAGCCGGTGGGCTCAGTTGGGTCGGGTTGGTCAAGTCGTCGATCGAACCGGCCCTGGCTTTAGTTGTGATTGTCCCCTTCCTGCCTGGTCCCCGTACCAGGCCGGAGCTTTCTGAAGAAGATGGCCGTGAATTCGAGCACGTTCATCCCGGTGGCTCGGAGGCTGTGCGTGCTGAAGAAGGTGAGGAGATCCACCATGGCCACTCGCCACTGGATGCTTTTGAACATCAACTGAAGCGGCCAGTGGACTTCGGGTTGTTCTTCTTTGCTTTTATGAACGCCGGAGTGGCTTTTTCGAGTATCACTCAGGTTACCTTCATGGTCCTGATCTCGCTGATCGTTGGTAAGATGGTGGGCATCACGTTGTTCTCTTGGGTAGCGGACAAAACAGGGTTCCCGTTGCCGGAAGGCATGGAAGTGAAACACCTGTTGGTGGCGGCCATCATTGCGGGATTGGGTCTAACCGTTGCCTTGTTTGTGGCGGGCAAAGCCTACGAAGATCCAGTATTCCAGGACCCTGCCAGGATGGGAGCGGTGCTCAGCGCCAGTGCGGCGGTGGTCGCTTTCATAGTTGGGCGTATCCTCCGGGTCAAAGACGGTTCGGACTAATGCTATACTCGCGCCTACAGACCGTTATTTAGATTCATATTAGGAGCCGCACGCGATGATCGGCGTACTGACACACCATTGGGCGAAACCGGAATTGGTTGAAGCGGCCAAAAAGATGTTGGACGGTAATGGGTTGGCCCAGAGCAAAGCACCCGGGTACGGCCAACGGTTGACCTTCATATCCCAAGAAGACCCCACCAAGATTTCCACCTTGGTCACTTGGGAATCCAACGAGATTTACGACGCTTGGAGAGCCAGTCCAGAGCGGGCTGCGGCCATGGCTGGTGCTGGAGATATGTGGTCCAAACCAGCCGAGAATGAACGCTTCGAGATGGCTGACTAGCCTAGAATAACCAGGAGATAGTCGTGGCCAAGCGAAGTTTCTGGGCCTGGGGTATGGAGGCCGACGAGCCAACCCTCGAGCAGATGAAAACCGCGGCAGAAGAGCTCGCCAGCAGGTACAAAGTCGGCCTAACACCTGTTGCGCCTCCCAGAGCTTCAGACCTTTCTTTGCGCAAACCCCGCATTACACCGCCTTCGTCCTTGGCTTCTATCTGCGGCAGCGACGATTGTGACAGGGCGGTGCACACCTACGGACGTAGTTTCCGCGATCGCATCCGGGCCTTCAACCTAGATTTTCCCAATCCGCCCGATGTTGTGGCCCGGCCCCGCAACGAACAGGAAGTGGAGGCCGTGCTGGAGTGGTGCTCATCCTCCGGCCATGCCGCCATACCTTTTGGCGGCGGTAGCTCAACCGTAGCGGGGTTCGAGCCGCCCGAGGGTTACGACGGCATCGTGACCATAGACCTGGAAGGCCTCGGTCAAGTTTTGGAGATTGACGATGTCTCCAGATCCGCTCGGATACAGGGCGGTATATATGGCCCGGCGTTAGAAGACCAACTGAGGCCCCAGGGATTCACATTACGCCATTATCCTCAAAGCTTCGAGTTCTCAACCCTCGGCGGTTGGATTGCGACTCGTTCCGGAGGACACTACGCTACCAACCAGACCCACATTGACGACATGGTCGAGTCTGTACGGATGATCACTCCAGCCGGCGTGTGGGAGTCGCGGCGCCTTCCGGGTAGCGGCGCCGGGCCCAGCCCAGACCGAATAGCCATCGGCAGCGAGGGCATCTTGGGCATAATCACTGAAGCATGGATGCGTATCCAGGCCAGGCCGGTCTTCCGGGCGTCGGCTGGGGTGGCCTTTCCGACCTTTGCCGCCGGAGCTGAAGCCGCCCGCCGTATCGTGCAGACCAAGCTCTGGCCTGCCAACTGCCGCCTGTTGGATCCGGTGGAAGCTGCGGTTGCTGCAGGTATGGACGGTACTGCGGCCTTATTGGTCCTTGGTTTCGAATCCGCGGAGGTTCCCCAGGGTGAGTTTATCCGGCACGCCGTGGACATCGCCCGCGATGCCGGTGGAACCATAGACGATGCCAACATTCGTGTGGCTGACGGCTCCACAAACAGTTCCGGCGGCGATACTGGTCGCCAGGGCTCGGTGGGGGCGTGGCGCAATTCGTTCTTGAACGCTCCTTATGTTAAGAACCACCAGGCAGGATTAGGGTTCGTCACCGAGACAATGGAGACCGCAGTCACCTGGGACCGCTGGGCCAACCTTGATCAGACGGTCCGAGCTGCGCTCCAAGATGCACTTGACCGGGTTTGCGGAGGAGGTACCGTTTCCTGCCGGTTCACTCACGTCTACACCGACGGGCCGGCCCCTTACTTCACCTTTGAAGGCATGGGCCGTCTGGGCGCCGAGCTTGAGATGTACGCCGAGATCAAGAAGGCGGCCTCTGATGCCATCATGTCGGCTGGCGGCACCATCACTCATCATCATGCCGTGGGACGGCTCCACCGACCTTGGTACGATGAACAGCGTCCCGAGCTGTTCGCCCAGTCATTGAAAGCAATTAAACGAACAGTTGACCCCAACGGCGTGCTAAACCCTGGACTGTTGATAGACGTCTGATAATTACGGCTTTCGGAGCATATCTGCTCTGAGATTGTGAAACCGCAATGACGTTTCAGTGAACCTCATCCCACCACGTTGAACCGCCTCACCTCGACATGTACAATGGGCCCCTGATTGGGAGGGACTGGATGCTCAGGTTCGGACTGAACCCGGCTGGGTTCGCCATCGGAAGGCGCAACGTTCACTACTCGTGGGTCATCGTTGCCGTCGCATCCATCATGTGGATGACTAGTTCCGGCATGCGTTTCGCCGCCAGTTTGTTGGTGGACGAGTTCAACAAACCGGAACAGTTCGGCTGGAGCATCGGGGCCATCACTGTCGGTTTCACAATCCAGTGGGTCATGTCAGGAACCCTTGGCCCGGTATGCGGTTGGCTTGGGGACCGCTACGGGGTGCGGCGGGTAATGTGGGTCGGCGCAGTCCTGTTTATCATCGGCATGGTCCTCACCGCCTTCATGCAGAACCTCTGGCAGTTCTACCTCTATTTCGGGGTGTTATTGGCGGCTGGCATGGCCGCTTTTCAAGTCACGTTGGTATCAGGTGTGACCCTCTGGTTCCGGAAACAGCTTGGTCTGGCCATGGGGATATTGCAGGCGCTCCAAGGATTGGGCACCGCTGCCGCCATCTTGATGGTCTTCATCCTCTTTGGCCTCTTTGGCCTAAGAATGACTTTCTTGATTCCAGGCATAGCCGGCGGCGCGATTTTGCTGTTCCTGGTCAGATACTTCTACAACGAGCCTGCCGATATCGGCCTTCGTCAATGGGGCGCTCCGGATGATGAACCCATCCGGAGCATGCAGAACAATGACATAGCCAAGGTGCGCACCAACGTGTTTCTAAAGCAGGCACAGAGAACTTCGGCCTTCTGGAACCTGGTGGGGATACATTTCTGGGGCTGCGCCGGACACAACGTTATCCTTATTCTGCTGGTTGCCATGGCCACCGACGAAGGTGGGGCCAATTTGGCAAAGGGCACAGCAGTCGCGGTGTACATCACGCTGACCGTGATCAGCACCATTACCAGGTTCGCGGTGCCAGTTTTAGCGGACCGATTCGGTGCCAAGACCATCATGAAGATCTGTTTCTC
>CEVJ01094326.1_pt1 | contig 11823 bp, 10 predicted proteins | sample 531491 | NCBI WGS metagenome assembly CEVJ01 (sample SAMEA2623693, study PRJEB7988) | marine metagenome | biome: marine biome (ENVO:00000447); feature: mesopelagic zone (ENVO:00000213); material: "saline water (ENVO:00002010), including plankton (ENVO:xxxxxxxx)" | depth 640 m
ACGCTGACCATCCGCGACCACGGCTTCAACGCCAACCTCGGCAAGGCCGCCAACCAGGACGATCTGTCCCTGCAGGCCGTCATCCCCTGGGGTCCTAAAGACGCCGCGTAACCTGAAGAATTGGGCCCGACATCGTTCGGGCCCAGTACCCGCAAGTCGATCTTGAACGCGTTCAAGATTAGATCGTTTTGCACTTCACCGCCTCTAATTATACTCCTGAACTCAGGTAGGCGCGTGGTATCTTCCAATTGTGCCCATAATGGTGCTACTATGAGTGGCGAAACGAGTCGAACTCGGAATCAACCGAAGTCGGGGCAGCGATATGAGCGGAAGTCTAGAACAGTTTTTGACCGACCTGTCACGAGGTCTGGAGCGTACAATGGTCGCCGTCAACAAGGAGTTGACGCTGCGCCATCGTATCAAGCGCACATGGTCGATGCGACAGTGCGCTCGCTTCTTGAACGTCAGCATCCAATACTTGACCAAGTTCGCGAATGGCAACGACGACTTCCCAAAGGGTGAGTACGTTGGACGCGAGCGTGTCTTCAACCTTCATGAACTGATGCATATACGCGCTTTGATGGCGGCGTCTGCAAAGCGTCCTTTTGACTATCTTGCGTGGCGCAAGCCCGGCGATCCGCTTCCAGTCATTTCATTTGCCAGCCAAAAGGGCGGCACAGCCAAGAGCCTTAGCGCTGCACATTTCGCACAGTACCTGAGCCTACACTACGGAATGCGCGTTGGCGTGATGGATGCGGACCCGCAGAGCACGATCACACTTTACTTTGTAGGCGGTGAGGGGTTGTCTCAAATGCCTACTGAAGAAACGCCATCGATGGTGGACTTCGCGGGCCTCTTCCAGTCTGAGGAGGCGCCGTACACGGATCACTCTGCGGAGATGCTTGATAGCTTCTTTTTGAAGACTTCTTGGCCGGGGCTTCGATTGGTTCCAGCGCACGGAGAGACCTCTGAGGGCGAAATTCAGATCGCCCGCTTGGTTCGCGAAGCTCCCGCAGGGAAGAGTTTCTACCGCTACCTTCGGGACGCGATTGATCGCTGGAAAGAAGCGCACCCTCCGGCAACAGCTCCCAATGAACCTGCTACGGATGGTAAAGTCGATCCTGTGCGACTTGAACAGGCGCTGAACGAAACGTTGGATTGCATCATCATTGACTATCAACCGGCGCTGACGCTTTTCCAGCTCAACAATGTGATAGCTTCTTCATCCCTCGTCATTCCGCAGACCATGAAGGGGTTCGACATCGCAACGCTGTCGACGTTTGTCACCGGCCTGCTAGGCATGCTGCAGCACATCCTGGCACATGAGCGTATCGATATTGGCTCGGGTGCCAACATGCTTTTGCCAACCATTGTGCAGCGTTCCAACGGTCAGGATCTCAACCACATCGGCAATCTTCTCGAGCACTGCCCCACGGAGATCTTGCCAGTATTCTATCTTCGGTCAGACGCGATTTCGAACGCTTCAGACGTTTATCAGTCGGTCTACGAATATGAGCCTGACACGCCTGGCAAACGAAAAGGTATCAACAGATTTATCGAGAACGCTGACGCGGTGAACGATGCAATCGTCAGCCGTCTGTGGCCAGGCCTCGAACGTGGTTATGCGAATGCTTGGATGGACACGTTCTATGATGACGATGACGGGGAGACCGCAGCATGAAGCGAACTATCCCGAGGTCGCTCGTTTCGAAAGCTTTGAACCAATCACCTGAGCCGAGTGGCAATGGCGACGAGGCAAAGGTCGACACTGCACCGTCTTCTACTACTGCAGCTTTCAAGGGGGCGGGTAGTGCATGGAAGGCCGGCGCGCTTGCCCAATCGCAGGCAGCGGTAGAGCAGGGTCGTGCGCAGCTCGTCGAAGACATTCTGAACGGCCGTCACGAGCTTCAGATTTCACCGGAACAAGTGGAGGATCCGTTAGGTTCAGATCGTCGTGATGACTGGCTGGCACAAGAGGCCTTTCAAACGCTACTTAAGAGCATCCAAATCAACGGCCAAGACACGCCCATCCTTGTTTGGCCAGAGGATCCGAATTGGAAGCCTGACCCGTTGAACCCGACTGACGTCGCGGATGCTCGCTTCATCATGCTGACCGGCAGACGTCGTCATGCTGCGGCGAAGACCTTGGGGCTTAAGCTACGAGCCATCTTGGCCTCCCCAGATAAGCGAGGCGCGGAGAACACGCAGTTCGAGATGCTGTTTCTTCGTTTCCGGGAAAACGAGGAAAGGGAAAACCTTGGCGCTTTCGAGCGCCTGCTGGCTATCGGAGAGATGTACGAGACGCTTCGTGAATCTGGTGAGAAGACGACCGCGGTGGCGTTTGCTGCACGTATTGGTGTCCACGAGAGTATCGTGTCGCGCGCTCGCGCAGTTTTCGGGGCTCGAGATCAAATCTTGAACGCGTTCAAGAACGCTTACGACATGAGCTTCCAGGATCTGCAAAAAGCGCTGGCCAGCCTTGAGGGCAAGCCGAAGAAGCAAGTCAGAAAGCCCGCTCAGAAAATCACCGCCAAGCGCAAAGTAGGGGGTCGCAATCTCTCGCTCACGTCAGCGAACGGCAATCTCTCGATCAAAGCCGCAAGCGTACCGCTGAGCCAAGAGAAGCTTGAGGAGTTGAGCGACCTGATCGCGGACTTCTTGGCAAAGAATAAGGAGATTCCACCGACGGGCTAAAGCCTGAATATCGGTGCATCTCCATACATTGAGGCAACGAGCAAGAAGGAAGAATGTGATCTAAAGGCAAAAGAAAAGCCCCCAAGCTGAGGGCCTGAGAGCTGATCTTATTGGTTTGGTCGCCTTGAAGATAAGTCTCTCTCGAATCACTGTCAACGACGAACGCTTCTGAGCGAACGGCTTTCTTTTGCCTCCACATAACTGGAGGTGAGAAACAGGCATGAAACATACAGGTTGGCGCAAGCCGACACCGGGTCTTGGCATTGCAGAGCAGCTTGCCCAAGCCGGTGAACAGGTGGCTGTACCCAAAACGCGGGCCTTCGTGGCTGTGAAGCGGGTAGGGGCATATATTGGCCTCAAGGCCGGAGACATGATGCTCCTTGATACGCTCGGAGCCTTTACCCAGGCCCAGGATTGGGAGGAGGGGCAGCGTCCGATCGTCTGGGCGTCAAATGCCTATCTGATGGAGCAGACCGGGTTCTCGCTCTCCGCGCTCAAGCGCCATGCACGGCGTCTGGCCGAGATCGGCGTGATTTCCTTCCAGGACAGCCCCAACGGCAAGCGTTGGGGCCGCAGGGACGCCGAGGGGCGCATCGTCGAAGCCTACGGCTTCGATCTGTCGCCGCTGTCGGCGCGTGTCGAGGAGTTCGAGGAGCTCCATGCCGATTTGCAGGCCGAGCGCGAACTCTGTCAGCGCCTGAAGCGCCAGATCACGGTTGCACGCCGTATGATCCGCGCTCGGATCGAGGCGGCCGTCAGCAGCGCTCTACGCGGGCCCTGGACGCAGTTCACGGGTCTCTTCGAGGAGCTTCTGGACCGGCTTCCGCGTCGCCATGAAGCGTCTGAGCAGCTCACACGGCTGCTGAACTGGTTCAAGGAGCTGCAGGACCGTGTCGAGGCGGCCTATCTCAAGGCAACCGAGGTCGTGCAACCTGTGGAAAACACGCCCGAAACCAAGGAGCAAGCTTCTGAGAAGACTCAAGAAATGAACCCCAGGGAGGTCATTTCTGACCCTCATATACTAATTACAAACCAACTTAATCCAGTAACTCGTAATTCCTCAGAAAATGAGGAAATCGCGGCCGTGGTGCCCAATGCTCGGCCCGAAGATCAGGTTGATAGGGAGCTGGAAGAGTGGGTAGCCGAAGTGCGCAAGAAGCGCACGGCACTGGATCTGCCCACAGTGATGCAGGCCTGTCCTGAATTTGCGTCCTGGGCGCGTAATATGGGCGGGTTCCTGAAGGATTGGGGCGATCTACACCGGGTTGCTGGTCAACTCAGGCCGATGATCGGCGTATCTGAGCATGCCTGGAACGTGGCGCAGGACCGTCTAGGCAAACAAGTGGCGACAGCGGCGTTTGCGCTCGTCTTCGAGAAGCATAGTGCCGGTGAGGTTTCCTCGCCGGGCGGCTATCTGCGCGGCATGGTCGAGAAGGCCGGGGCAGGGGAGCTGCATCTCGAGCGCAGCTTCTATGGCAGGCTCAGCGGGCAGGCGGCGTGATGGGGCAGGGGGTCAGAGACCGGCTGCTTTGGTCAGGTTCACCCGGAACCGATCGCGCCGGCGCTGGTAGCGGCGGGTCATCTCGGCCGAGGCGTGTCCCAGTTGTTTCTGAACGTAGCGTTCGTCGACTTCCGCCGAACTGGCGAGGCCGGCGCGCAGCGAGTGGCCAGAGAACAGCGCCAGGCGCTCCTTTTCGGGCAGTTCGGAGCGGATGCCGGCGTCTAGCACCGTGCGCTTAATCAGGCGGGCCACATGTTTGTCGCTGAGCCGCGTTTGCGTGGCGCGGTTGCCATCGCGCGAGGTGCCGACGAAGACCGGGCCGAAGTCGATCTTCGCAAAGTGCAGCCATTGCTCGAGAGCATGCACGGGGCAGGTCTGATCCTTGGAGCCGCGGCCGATCTCGACCTCGCGCCAACCGGTTTTGGCGTTGAGGGTCAGGAGGGCGCCTTTCTCGAAGATCTCGATCCAGCCGCCGGAGTCCGGCGTATCGTCTTTGTGTACGTCGAGGCTGACGATTTCCGAGCGGCGGAGGCCTCCTGCGTAGCCGAGCAACAGGATTGCACGATTTCGTAGCCCGCGCAGGTCGAAAGGAAGGGTGGCCACCATCGCGCGGATGTCGTCGGCCAGAATCGCTTCCTTCTGCACCGGCGGACGCGCATGCTTGCGCTTGATGCCCGCCAGCACCGTGGCGATGTGGCGGTTCTTGCGATCGAGCGTGAATCCGCGCTGCGCGTAATTCCAGGCGAGGCCCGACAGGCGGCGGTCTATGGTCGAGACGGATAGGGCAGGGGAAGGACCTGATCCGGAGGCCAGGTCCGCGAGATAGAGTCCGATCATCTCGGGCGTGGGGGGCAGGGGCTCGGTGCCTTTCATCCGGCACCAGCGCGCGAAATGCGCCCAGTCCTTTGCATAAGCCTTCAGCGTGTTGTCCGACGCGGCCGCGCGGGCGTAGTCACGCGCGGTGTTGACCAGTCGATCGAGCGTGCCGGACCCCGCGACATGGGAGGGCAGGGTGATACTGTCGCTTTCCTCTTGATCTCTCCCATCGAGGGGAACATCATTTGTCGCATCAGAGGGCGCTGACGTCGATTTCTCGGTCTCTGAGGGCATCTTTCCACTGAATCCGGCGGTGACATTGAACTGCTTCCGAGCGTATCTTTTTGCGTCCGATAATGCAAACTTATTGGACGTAACAGAGATCGGCAAAGCGGGGCGGTTTGTTCGCAATTTTCTGGAAGTAAGCGCCGCGTTAACGTAGGCTTCAGGCATGACATTTGCCCGACCGGACCCCATCAGCGACCTTGACACGTTACCCCGGATGCCCGCCTGGGTCACCTCCGCGCGTGGTGAAACCCTTGAAGATGTGGCGTTTTTGTCAGGCGCTGCGCTGAACCATCTGCATCTTGTGTTGGGACGCGCGGAGGTGCCCCAAGCCTTGTTGCGGGACCGGCTGGCGCTGCGCGCAGCGGAGGCCTGTGTTGCGTTTTCGGCGCGCCCGGAGCGGGCAGGGGAGTTGCGCGACGCGGTACACCTGTTGCGGCCTGGTGACCTGCCCGGACCGGCAGGCGAAGCCTATCTTGCCTGGCGGCGCGCGGCGGAGCGGCCGCTGTCGATCAAGGCTTTGGGCCGGGCATTGCCGACCCTTGAGCCGGGCCAGATCGTGACGTGGCTAGATGCGGGGCAGGGGGCGGCCGTTGGCCGAGCGGCGATGGTGCTGGAAGCGGTGCTGACGGAGGCACCGCGCGCAGATGTAGCAGCGCTGATCCTCGCGGATTCGGCCCTCGCCCAAGCGCTCGGTTGGGATCATCTCGTGCCGCTGCTGGCCGCGGGCCTGAAACGCGCTGACCTGCGCAAGCGTGGGGACGACTTGAGACTCGTCTGCCATCGGGCGCTCGTCTCATCTGCGGTCGAGGCCGTTCGGCAGGCCGCCGACCTCGCGCGGCGGGCGGCGCATCTCAAGTCAGTTGCGCCCAAGCTGCGGGCCAAGGGGGCGGGTGACGCGGTCGCGATGTTCCTGACACGCGATGCTGTGGCGCCGTCGGCCTTGCCTTTGCCGGATCGCGCCGCGCGACGGCTCTGCGACCGGTTGGTCGATCTCGGCGCGGTGCGTGAGCTGACCGGACGCGACACGTTCCGGCTCTACGGGGTGTAGCGATGGCAAAGGATCGCTCTGAACCAGACCTGGACCGCGAGCTACCCGACCTGCCGCCTGAGCTGCGCTGGCGGGAATGGATGCGCCGGATCGAGGCGGTGCTCTTTGCCTCTGCCTCGCCCGTCCCGCGCGAGGACCTAGCACGCGTGGTGGGGCAGGGGGCTTCGGTCGACCTTCTGGTCGAGGACCTTGCTGCCGATCTGGAGGGGCGGGCCTTCGAGATCGCCGAGGTCGCTGGCGGCTGGATGTTCCGCACGCGCGCCACCTACGCCCCCGCGATCCGCGCGGCGGCAGATATCGGGGATCAATTGCTGGACCTGAGCGAATTCGACGTCGCGGTCCTGGCCGCCATCGCCTACCACCAGCCCATCACCCGCGACGGGCTCAAGGACATCTTCGGCAAGGAGATCAGCCGTGACCTGATCGGGCGGCTGTATGCGCAGGGTTTGATCGGGACCGGACCGCGATCGCCGCGCCGTGGGGCGCCCTATACCTTCGTGACGACCGAGCAGTTCCTGGTCGCGTTCGGGTTGGAGAGCCTGCATGACCTGCCCGATAGGGAGCAAATGGAGGATGCGGGTTTTCAGGGGGAGCCACCTCAGGTTGGTGTTGGCTGAGTTCCCACTGCTTTTCGCGATTAGTTACTTCCCAATACAGGTTTCGGAAAAAGGGGCTTCGAGCGCCATGCTCGACGGACAGGATGGCGATTTTTCTGGTCCATTGGATGATTTATGTATAGAATCTCAACGTATCGTACGTCGATAAAAAACCTCGAAGAAAGAGCAGCTTAACCGTGGCATCCGCCCAGCAAATCATCGGTCTCGTCAAGAGCCACGCGGAGGGAGACGCCGATCGTTTTTACGATCTGGCGATGCAACTCTCTGCGGCCGAAGAGCAGAAGGGGCATACCAGGCTGGCTGAGCAGTTGCGACAATGGGCTGAAGCGGGGCAGAAGCCGCCTGCGAAGCGAACCCCTGCGATCACTCCTATCGCTACACCCCGCGGTGATCTGGCGGAGTTCCTTGCCGCGTCCTATCCGACCGAGCGCCTCGTCGATGTCATCTTGCCAGACAGGATCGAGAGCGAACTCGCGCATCTCGTTGTTGAGACGCGCATGCGTGAAAAGCTTGAGGCAAAAGGGTTGAAGCCACGGCGGCGCGTCCTCCTCTCCGGTCCTCCCGGAACCGGCAAGACCCTGAGTGCTTCAGCGCTTGCGGGGGAGCTGCAGTACCCCCTCTTTTCGGTCATGCTCCACGGGCTGATCACGAAGTTCATGGGTGAAACAGCGCAGAAGCTGAAGATGATCTTCGATGCAGTCAAGACGACGCGCGGTATCTATCTCTTCGACGAAATCGACGCTTTGGCTGCGGCGCGGGGCGGTGAGAACGACGTCGGCGAGGCCCGGCGGGTTCTGAACTCGTTCCTGCAGTTTCTGGACGAGGATACCGGGCCTTCGATCGTCATTGCCACTACAAACCTGCCGGGAATTCTTGACCGCGCCGTGCTGCGCCGCTTCGATCTCGTTTTGCCATACGTCATGCCCGATGGCCCGGCCATTCGGCAGGCGCTCGAACGTCGCCTGATCGGATTCTCGCTTTCTCGGATGGGATGGAAGCGGGTGACGGATGCGGCCATAGGCCTCTCGACGGCCGATGTTGTGGCGGCGGCGGAAGATGCCGCTCGACGCGCCGTGCTAAATGATACCGACAAGATTGCGACACAGGATTTGCTTGATGCCCTCGAACGCCGACGGTCGCTCCAAGAATTAGGGACCGATGACAATGGCACGAGACCTTCCGCACTTCCACCTTCGCAATCTCGGACAACCTCGCCCGTTCCAAGCAAAGGGCGGGGGCGGGTCCAAAAGACCAAATGATGTCCTCAATCGCGCGGCGCACGCCCAAGCATTGCTTCAGGCCATCGACGCGCTGCCGGATATTCCAGCAGCCGAACTTCCCGGCGTCTATCTGGAAGTCCGCTCCCGAGTAGACGAGCGTCTGAAAAAGGACAGCTTGGACGCCAGCGGCTTGATGCTTCTGCGCATCGAAGATGCTCTAGTTCCCGGCGGTGCCGAAGAGCGCGCGACGGTTTTTGCGACAGCCAAGGGTATCGAAAAGCTGCGCAAGAAGGTCGAGCAGTTTCGGACTGAAGACACGCCTGATCGCGAGAAAGATGGTGAAATCGTCCCGGGTCGTCCGAAGAACGCGGATCTGGTGCAAAGCGTTGCTGCCATCACGGAAGCGGGATTGCGTGCCCTCTGGCGCAGCCCTCCAGGCAAATTTCCCGGAGCGGATGTTGCGACCGTCTGGGAGGTTTGGCTCGAGCCTCAAATGACCGAAGCCTTCGTCGCGGCCGCACCAAACTACGGCGTCACAGTGGGAGCGGATCGGCTGGAGTTTCCCGAAGATACCGTTGTGGTCGTACAGGCCGATCGTAATCAACTCGCTCAGGCCGTCCGCCGACTGGGCGGCGTGCGCGCCCTTGCCGCTCCGACCATCACAGCGGATTTCTTCGACGGTTTGCCGGTGGCCGAACAGGCGCAGTGGGTCGACGAGATCGCGGGCCGTACGACCTACACTGACAATCCAAATCCTGGCTACGTTACGCTTTTGGATACCGGTGTCAGTCGCGCGCATCCTCTCATTCAGCCTGCGCTCAGCGTGGATGACCGACATGCCGCCAACCCGGCCTGGGGACTGGAGGATGTGAAGGGCCATGGCACGGAGATGGGAGGACTGGCGCTCTTTGGAGATCTGACGCCGAAAATGCACCAGGCGAATCCAGTTTCGGTTGTGAACCGTCTGGAATCCGTAAAGCTGTTGCCTGATGCAGGGATGAACCCGCATCATCTCCTCGGCGCGGTGACAAGACAGGCGATCAATGCGGTCGAACAGGTCGGCCCCCGACGCCGGACCTTCACCATGACCACGACGACGGGTGAGGACACCCCGCATGACGGCGCTCCGACGTCCTGGTCGACGGAGGTCGATCAGCTCGCCGCCGGTGTTTCAGGTGAGGTGAAACAACAGCGCCTGGTGCTTGTCTCGGCAGGGAATACCGACAACTTCACCTTTGGTGCAGGAAACTACCTCGACCGATGCGATCACGAGGACAACGAAATCGAGTCGCCGGCCCAAGCGTGGAATGTTCTGTCTGTCGGAGCCTTTACAGAGAAGACCGTACTACCAGACGGAGAGCCGGCCCAAGCGCTTGCACCATTCGGAGACTTGTCGCCAGCTTCGAGAACTGCATCGTGGTCGTCCCATTGGCCGAACAAGCCGGACGTCGTCCTTGAGGGTGGAAACTGGGCGCTAAGTGCCATGCCTCCGCCAATGCGGCACGGATGGTTATCACTCCTTTCGACGCACCACAATTATCCGGTCCGATCCTTCACATTCACCTTCGACACCAGCGCGGCTACAGCGCTTGCCGCGAAGGACGTAACGGAACTCTGGTCCGACTATCCGACGCTTTGGCCCGAGACAGTCCGTGGTCTCTATGTGTCTTCAGCGCGGTGGACGCAGCAGATGCGTGCACATCTGCCGGCCCAGCCGAACAAGGGTCACTACACGCCCCTTTTTCAGCGCTATGGGTATGGTGTGCCGGACATGGCGCGTGCCCGCCGCAGCGCGTCGAACGCTCTGACCCTCATCGTGGAAGACACGATTACGCCTTACGGAATTTCTGAAAAGACCGGCGGTGATGTCCACAATGAAATGAAGCTGTTCGCCCTTCCCTGGCCCGTTGAGGCTTTGCGCGCGCTCGGCAATGCCGATGTGACCTTGCGGGTGGCTCTCAGCAGCTTTATCGCTCCGAACCCGTCCGAAGCCTCGCGCGGCGTTCGGTACCGCTACGCGTCCCACAACTTACGTTTCCAACTCAATCGCGCGGGCGAGAACGAAGCCCAATTCCTGGCTCGGATCAGCAAGGCGGCCGAACAGCCCAATGGTCCTGCAAACGACGAGGATGATCTTTGGGACTACGGTAGCAATCGGCGCCATGTCGGCTCCCTCCATATCGATCAGCTGACGTGTAAGGCTTCAGATCTAGCGCGGCGCAACTTGCTGGCTGTTCACCCCGTCACAGGATGGTGGAAGTCGAAAAAGCTTCTGGACGAAGGTTTGCCATCTGTGCGCTATGCGCTGATTGTCGAGATCGATGCAGGCGAGCTCGAAGCGGAGCTCTATGCCGAGGTTCAGGTTGCAGTTGAAGCACTCATTGCAGCCCAAGCGGCGATTGCTGTCTAGGCCACCCACTTGCTCGGGTTACATTCAGGCAGCGCATTGCTGTTCGCCGCAGGACGAAAATGGAAAACTGAAGGGGCGGCTTCATCCCCCCGTGGTGAGGTAATTATGAAATACTGGAACACTGGGGATGTTGTCGTCGACAGCATTCTTCAGAAACTGGAAGGATTTGGAACTTGGCGTTCAGACAGCGATGCAGAGAGCACGCATCAGTTGCTGTCCGGTGTCATTCATATTCAAGAGATGCTTCCTGGACTTGTTGCAAGGCACTTTCGATTTCCGAACCTCTTTGTCGGCAATGCACATTTTTCGGGGTCCCAAGATTATAGACGCGAATTGATTGAAGGAATCACGAGCGCCATCGACAAGGGGCTGGTCGCAGCTGCGGCAGATCCTATGCTTGGCCGAGATAGCAATCCTGACTTTTCTGATCGGCCAAGAAGCAGAGGTGAGGAGATCCTTGATGCGCTGACAGCCTTTGAGAAAGACCGTGACCAAGCCGCGCTGAGTCGACTAAAGATGGCCGTCAGTCCAACCGGATTGCAATCGCGTGTGAACACAATTGAAATGCTGATGAATAGGAAGCGGCCGTACGGTAACCGGTCCCCTGAGGTCGCTTTGCTTTCCGAACTTGGCCGACTGGAATTCGAGGCACGTGGTTATCATGGGCAGAAGGCATAGCGACCTCTTTTTTCTCATTAGGGCATGAATTGTCCCCTAATGAATTCCGGCGACAAGTCTATACGGATCTTCCGCCATACTTGAACATTTCAAGCCGCATCTGCTTGTCGGACAGAATGCGGCTTCATTGAGATTACCGATTTCATTGAATAATTGAACCGTGGGTTGAGCCTTTCGACCATCCGGTGCCGACCATTCATCTGAAAGCCAAGATACAGCATGGCGATGATCATATCCGTGTTCGATACGTAATTGTGTCCGATCACCACGTCTCCGAATAGCCTGAAGGGCGTTTCTTCGGCTCGGTGCTTCAGGAAGTAGGAACCTTTTTCTTGCATTGTCTTGATCTTCTTCAGGCAGGACGCATAGGCCAGCGCATGAAGGAGGCCGTCACGTTTCGCGATGTCCGTTACCTTTGCACGAGACTCGCTGATCCGCTTGCGCCAAATTGCTGACCGGACATTGCTCTGCATGTGGACAGGCACACCAGCCAGCTCGTCCCGGATATGGCGGTTTTCCGGCCAGAGATATCTGTTGCCGTACCCCATGTC
>CEVJ01047253.1_pt1 | contig 11384 bp, 12 predicted proteins | sample 531491 | NCBI WGS metagenome assembly CEVJ01 (sample SAMEA2623693, study PRJEB7988) | marine metagenome | biome: marine biome (ENVO:00000447); feature: mesopelagic zone (ENVO:00000213); material: "saline water (ENVO:00002010), including plankton (ENVO:xxxxxxxx)" | depth 640 m
CCGGCGGCTCAACATCCTGCGGATGCGTCACCTGCCCCTGTCGCCCGTCGCGGAAAGCTTCGTGACCCACGTCCGGCGCATGGCCGAAACCATCGCCAGACGCTGATCTTTCCCCGTTTCGTCAAAAATTGACGCGATCACCACCTTTGAGGGCGAGGATATCGCGGGCTTCGTCTGGGGTTGCGACCTCGCAGCCGAGGTCTTCGACGATGCGCCGGATCTTGGCGACTTGGTGGGCGTTGTTGTCGGCGAGTTTGCCGCGGCTGATGAAGAGGCTGTCTTCGAGGCCGACGCGGACATGGCCGCCCATCTGGCTGGCGGTTGTGGCCAGCGTCATCTGCGCGCCGCCCGCGCCCAGCACCGACCAGCGATAGTCGTCGCCAAAGAGCCGGTCGGCGGTGCGTTTCATGAACACCAGATTGTCGACCTCGGGGCCGATCCCTCCCAGGATGCCAAAGATGAACTGGATGAAGATCGGCGCCTTGAAGAGCCCGATATCCATGCAGAATTTCAGGTTATAGAGATGGCCGACATCGTAGCATTCATGCTCGAACTTGATGTCATGGGGGGCCAGTGTCTCGGCGGCCTCGCGGATGTCGCGGAACGTGTTGCGGAAGATGTTGCCATCGGAGTTCGCGACATAGTCCTTCTCCCAGTCGAACTTCCAGTCATCGTCGCCGTAGCGCTTGGCCAGCGGATGGAAGGAGAAGTTCATCGAGCCCATGTTCATCGAACACATCTCGGGCGAGAAGGTCTTGGCCGGCGTGATCCGGTCCTGGATCGACAGGCTCAGCGAGCCGCCGGTGGAGATATTGACCACCGCGTCGGTGGCCTGCTTGATCCGCGGCAGGAAGGGCTGGAAGTCCTTGGGGTCGACCGAGGGCGCGCCCGTGTCATTGTCGCGCGCATGCAGATGCAGGATCGAGGCGCCAGCTTCGGCCGCGGCGACGGCCTGATTGGCGATGTCGTCATAGGTATAGGGCAGCGCGTCGGACATGGTGGGGGTGTGGATGGCGCCGGTGATGGCGCAGGTGATGATCGTCTTCTGGCGGGCCATGAGAGAGGGTCCTTTCAGGTGTCGGTGTCGGTGTCCCGCTCGACGCGATAGCCCAGCGGAAAGAGTTGCAGATCGAACCGGTGCCGGATGAAGCCCCAGATCCCGCGCGGGGCCTTCAGCATCACCACGATCGCCACGAGCCCCAGCACCATCAGATAGACGGTGCCCAGATCGGCGAGGGTCTCGCGCAGGGCAAAGAACACCAGCGTTCCGATGATCGGTCCTTCGAGCGTGCCGATGCCGCCGATCACCACGATAAAGATCACGAAGGCGGTCCAGTCATTCACGCTGAAGGCCGCATCCGGCGAGATCCGCAGCTTTTGCAGAAAGATCAGCGCCCCGATCACCGCCGTCAGCCCCGAGGTCACGACATAGACAAAGAACTTGGTCCGCCAGATGTCGATGCCGAGCGAGGCGGAGGCCAGTTCATTGTCGCGGATCGCGGTCAGCGCCAGCCCCTTGCGGGAGCGCAACAGCAGATAGACGGCGCTGACGACCACCAGCGCGGCGCCAAGCGCCAGCCAGTAGCTCAGCGCCTCGCGCGCCGAACGCCCCTCGGCCATGGACCGCACGATATCGGTGGGCAGCGAGGTGCCGGAGCCACCGCCTAGCGCGGAGATCTGCGCAAAGCTCAGCCGGAACACCTCGGCCATGACCCAGGTGCCGATGGCAAAATACGCCCCCCGCAGCCGGAAGATCAGCGCCGCCACCGGCACCGAGATCGCCGCCCCCAGAACCCCCGCCAGCGCGATCGCCAGCAGCGGCGGCAGCCCCGCGAACATGGTCAGCGCAAACAGCATGTAGCCGCCAAAGCCCACATAGGCCTGCTGGCCCACCGAGACGAGCCCGGCATAGCCCGCCAGCAGGTTCCACAGCGAGGCCAGCGCGAGATAGAGAAAGATCTCCCCCAGCAGCCGCAGATCCGCCCGGCCCGCCCACCACGGCGCGGCGATGAGCAAAACCACGATCACAGCGGCAAGAAGGGCGGCGATGCGCGCGGCGCGCGAGCCGCGGCTGATCCGGATCGACTGGCTCATCCGCTGATCCTCGGAAACAGGCCGTTGGGACGCACGGCGAGAATGACAAGAAAGGCCACATGCCCCGCCAGCAACTGCCAGCCCGGGTTGATGGTGGCGCCGATGGCCTGCGCCACGCCCAGAATGACGCCCCCCGCCAGCGTGCCCCACAGGTTGCCCAGACCGCCGATGATCACCGCCTCGAAGCCAAAGATCAGACGCCCGCCGCCCGCCGCCGGATCAAAGCTGGTGCGGATGCCCAGCAAGATCCCGGCCACGGCGGTCACCGCCAGCGCCAGCGCCATCGCCAGACCGAACACATGCGCCTTGTTCAGACCCATCAGCTGCGCGATGTCCTGATTGTCGGACGTGGCGCGGAACACCCGGCCCAGCGGGGTGCGGTAGAAGGTCCATTGCAGCGCCGCGATCACCGCCACCGCGATGACGAAGGTCAGCACCGGCAGCACCCCCAGCGACAGCGGCCCCAGCATCAGCGACGCGGTCTCCAGCGGGCCCGCATCCAGTTTCTGCGGATCGGCGGAATAGCCTTCGAGCAGCGCGTTCTGCAAGATCACCGACAGCCCGAAGGTCACCAGCAGCGGCGGCAGGATGTCGTCGCCCAGCGTCCGGTTCAGCACCAGACGCTGCAGGCAATAGCCGATCCCCGCCATCGCCGGCACCACCACGATCAGCGCCAGCAGCGGATGCACGCCAAGCGCCACGGTCGTGGTCAGACCCAGATAGGCCGCCAGCACGATCAGATCGCCATGGGCGATATTGACCAGCCGCATCACCCCGAAGATCAGCGACAACCCCGCCGCAAAGAGCGCATAAAGCCCCCCCAGCAGCGTGCCCTGCACAAGTGCGTTCATCAGATCCACGTCATGCCACTCCGAAGTAGGCGCGGGTGATCTCCTCGCGCGAGATGCTGTCCGAACGTCCCTCCAGAGACACCCGGCCCTCCTGCAGGCAATAGACCCGCGACGAGACCGACAGCGCCTTGGTGATGTCCTGCTCCACGATGATCGCGCTCATGCCGCCGCCCACGATCCCCGCCAGCGCCGCGTAGATGTCACGGATGATCACCGGCGCCAGACCGAGGCTGATCTCGTCGAACATGATCAGATCGGGATTGGACATCAGCGCCCGCCCGATCGCCACCATCTGCTGCTGCCCCCCCGACAGCGAGGTCGACGCCTGATGCCGCCGCTCTTCGAGGATCGGGAACAGCTCATAGACCCGGCGCAGGCTCCACGGTCCCGGCCGCCCGACCCGGCCCCCGATCAGCAGGTTCTCCTCGACCGACAGCGACGGGAACAGCTGCCGCCCCTCGGGCACCATCGCCAGACCCATCCGCGCCACCATATCGGGGCGCTCCGCCCCGATCGCCCGGTCGCGGAACCGGATCTGCGCCGCCTCGTTGCGGATCAGCCCCGAGATCGAGCGCAAAAGCGTCGTCTTGCCCGCGCCATTGGCGCCGATGATCGCCAGCACCTCGCCCTGCGCCACGGTCATATCCACCCCGTAAAGCGCCTGGAAATCCCCGTAAAAGGCATCGAGCCCGGCAATCGTCAAAATCCGCTCAGGCATCGGCCGCGATCCCCAGATAGATTTCCTGCACCTCGGGGCTCGCCATGATCGCCTTGGGCTCGCCCTCCGCGATCTTGCGCCCGAAGTCGATCACGATCAGACGCTCCACCACCGCCATCAGCGCATGCACCACATGCTCGATCCAGATGATCGACACGCCGCTGGCATGGATCTCCTTGATGGTCTGGATGAGCGACCGGCATTCCGCCTCCGTCAGACCGCCCGCGATCTCGTCGAGCAGCAGCAGACGAGGCTTGGCGCAAAGCGCCCGCGTCAGTTCCAGACGCTTGCGGTTGAGAAGCGTCAGACCCCCCGCCGGCAGGTTGGCCTTGTCCAGCAGATGCGTCCGCTCCAGCACCTCCAGACACAGCCGCTCCGCCGCATGCCCCGACAGCCCCGCCGATTGCGTCGCCGCGACCATCGCGTTCTCGAACACCGTCATATGGGTGAAGGGCTGCGGCACCTGGAAGCTGCGCGCGATCCCCGCCCGCGACCGGCGCGCGGCGCTGTGGCGGGTGATGTCCTCGCCCGCGAACTCGATCCGCCCGGAGCCCGGCTGCAACGTGCCGGTGATCAGGTTGAACATCGATGTCTTGCCCGCGCCATTGGGCCCCAGAACGCCAAGCGCCTCGCCCTCGGCCAGCCCATAGCTCAGCTCGTCGGCGACCTTCACCGCGCCGAAGGCGCGCGACACGCCGTCGAGTTTCAGGATCTGCGTCATCAAGCCCTCCCCCTGGGGTCATAGCTGCGCCCGGATGCCGCCTAAACGCGGCCGGGTGCGGGAAGCGGCGGCACCCCTATGCCGCCGCCGCCCCCAGATCTGTCCAGATCAGCCCAGAAGCTTCATCTCGCCGGTCAGCGGGATCTGCGGCGCGGCGCTGTTGGCCACGATCTTCAGGTCGTAGCCCTCGGCCTCCTTCTGCCACTGCCCCGCCACCAGCGGCGTCTTCGACACGTTGCGCACAGGCCCCGTGGACCAGTCGACAGGCCCCACGATCGTGTCGAGCTTCGTGCCGCCCACCGCCGCCGCGATGGCCTCGTAATCCTCCAGATCCTCCGCCCGGCGCAGCACATCGGCCACCACCTCGAACAACGCATGCTTGAAGCCGATGGGCTGGGTCCACGGACGGCCCGACGCCGCCGCGTAGCCCTCCGCAAGCTCCCGCGCGCTCGCCCCCGTCAACGACGACGAGAACGGATGCGACGGCGACCACCACACCTCCGAGGACAGGCCATCGCCGCGATCGCCCAGAGCCTCGATCACCGACGGGAACAACAGCGCCTTGCCGATGGTCACGATCTTGGGCGAGAAGCCCTGCTGCGCCGCCTGCGCCCAGAAGGTCGCAAAATCCGGCGCGATCATGTTGCCCGTCACGATCTCAGCGCCCACCTCCTTGAAGGCCGCGATATAGGTCGAGAAGTCATCGGTCAGCGGCTGATACCGGCCCGGATCGGTCAGCGCATAGCCCGCCGCCGCCAGCGGCTTGGGCAGGCCCAGTTCCGGATCGCCCCACGCATTGCCATCGGCATCGTTGGGGAACAGGCCGCCCACGACCTTCTGCACCCCGGTCGCGTCCCACATATCGAGGAAGGCCGCGATCACGTCCTCCAGACCCCAGAAGAAGTGATAGGTGTAGTCGAACCCCTGCCCCGGCACGCCATTGCGGCCAAAGAAATACGGCTGCCACGGGCAGTCGGTGGTGATGCAGGGCACCTCGTTGATCTCTGCCTGATCGGAGACCGGGTTCACCGTATCGGGGGTCGAGGCCGCCACGATCAGATCGACCTCGTCGCCCAGGATCAGATCCGCGGCCACCTCGGCGGCGCGGTTCGGGTTGGACTGGCTGTCCTTCGAGATGATCTCGACGCTCCAGGTCTTGCCGTTGTTCTCGATCCCGCCGGCAAAGGCCTCCGCCACCGCCTGCAGCACATAGTCATCGGCCTCCGCAAACCCCGCCAGAGGGCCGGTGCGCGGGCTGACATGGCCCACCCGAAGCACCGGGTTGGCGGCATAGGCGCGGGTGCTGCGCAACAGCGCAGGGGCCGCCAGAAGCGCACTGCCCCCCGCCAGAAAGCCGCGGCGCGATGGTGTCTTGAAGATATGTGTCATGAACGTCCTCCCATTCGCCGGTGTATCCCGGCAGCCTTATAAGCCTGTTATTTTTCTAAAATTCCGTCCAGCCTGCGCAGATGCGTGGCGACCCGGGCGCGGGTGGCCTCGGCCTCGGCCTCGGTCCAGCTGCGGAACCCTTCGCCGCTTTTCATGCCCAGCTTGCCGTCTGCGACGAGCTGCTCGAGATAGGGCGACGGTCCTTGGCGGCTTTCGAGATCGAAGAGCACGTTTTCATGGATGTCGAGCGTCAGATCGGTCCCCACCAGATCCGCGTTCTCCAGCGGGCCCAGCACCGCAAGCCGCCGCCCGAAGCACGACTTCACCACCGTGTCCACCGCCTCCGCGTCGCAGATGCCCCGCTCCACAAGGCTCACCGCCTCCCGCCACAGCGCGTGCTGCAACCGGTTGCCGATAAAACCCGGCACGTCCTTTTCCACCAGAACCGGCGTCTTGCCCGCATCCCCCAGCAGCGCCATCATCCGCGCAGCCACCGCCGCATCGGTCCACTCGGTCTTGATGACCTCCACCAGCGGGATCATGTGCGGCGGGTTCCACCAATGGGTGCCAAGCGCCCGGTGACGGCCCCGCAGACCCTCCATGATCTTGGTGATCTGGATGACGGACGTGTTCGACGCAAGGATCGCCTCCGCCGGCGCATGCGCCTCCACCTCCGCAAAGATCGCCTGCTTCAGCGGCAGCTTCTCGGGCGCCGCCTCGAACACGAAGACCGCCTCCCGCACCGCCGGACCCACCGTGTCGAAGAGCTCGATCTTCTTGAGCGTCCGGGCGATCTCGGCCGCGTCCGCGCCCAGCAGCCGCAAACTGTCGGAGATCCGCGCCGGTGCCGATTTGAGCGTCTCCGCATGCGGGTCCGTGATCGCCACATATTGCCCGGCCCGCGCCAGCGTCAGCGCAATCCCGTGCCCCATGAGCCCCGCGCCGATGACGGCGGTCTGAAGGTTCTTTTCCATGCCTCAGCCCGCCGTATAGCCGCCGTCGGCATAAAGAATATGCCCGGTGTAAAAGTCCGACGCCTTCGAGGCGAGAAACAGCAGAGGCCCGGCCAGATCCTCGGGCTCGCCCAGACGCCCCTTCGGCACGCGGGCCAGAAAGCCCTTGCGCACCTCCGCCGCCTTCTCCGTATCCTCGAACATCCACGCCGTCAGCGGCGAGCGGAACACCGTCGGCGCAATCGCGTTCACCGTGATCCCCGTCGGCCCCAGCTCACAGCCAAGCGCCCGGGTGATGCCGTCGGTCGCGGCCTTCGACGCGCAATAGGCCGTGTAGCCCGCAGGATGGCCCAGAAGACCCCGCGCCGAGGACACCAGAACGATCTTGCCGCCGTCCCCTTGCGCCTTCATCTGCGCCGCCGCCGCCCGCGCCAGCAGCCAGCTTTGCGTGACATTCGCATCCATCACGCTTTCGAACGTCTCGGGCGCCATGTCGTTGATCAGCGCCACCTTGTTCATGCCAGACGCCACCACAAGAATGTCGAGCCGCCCATAGGCCTCCACCGCCTGCGCCACCAGACCGTTCACCGTCGCCTCGTCGGAGGGGCGCGCATTGATCGTCGTCACCTCCGCCCCGCCCGTGCGGCACTCCGTGGCGATCTCGTCCAGCGCCTCCGCATTGCCCGCCACCAGCACCAGCTTGCAGCCCGCACCGCCCAGGATGCGCGCCGCCACCATCCCGAACGCCCCGGAGGCCCCCGTGATCAACGCCACCTTGCCCGCCACGTCGAACATCGAAAGGGGGTTTGTCATCGCGCTCATCGCTTACACCTCCGCCGGATAGGGAATGACGACCAGCATCTTGCAGGTGTCCTGACCGCGGTTCTCGATCCGCCGCACCTCGTCCGGCGCGATCGTGCAGCTGTCGAGCCGCCCCAGAACCGTCTCCTCGCCGTCCACGATCACCGTCATCTCGCCTTCGAGCACGACATAGACCTTCTCGAACGGCGTCGCGTCAGGCCCCGCGCCACCCCCCGGCAAAAACTGGCTGTAGCCAACCCACTGGTTGGCCGGGCCGCCCGCCTCGAACCCCTGAAGCCGAAGCCCGTGACACCCAAAGTGATGCGGCGCCTCGTAAGCCTGCGCCTCCTTGAACCGTTTCAAATGCATGACGTCCTCCCTGTTGGCGCCTGGATCAGCGGGTGTCGGCGGTGCCGACGGTGATCTCGTCCCCGATGGTGATGGTCATCAGATCCGCCCCCACCTCGAGCGGGCCGTCATAGCTCTCGCGGGTCTGCGCGATCAGCGCCTCGAGCGAGATGTCAGCCGCCGTCGGCGGGCCGAGGCGCACGATATGGGAATAGACCGCAAGACCCGGCGCGGCGGCGGCAAAGACCTCCCCCGCCTCGACCGGCGAGGTGTGATGCCCCATGATCGCAACGACCGGCGGCGTGTCGGCAATGGCCCCCGCGGCCATGGCGACCTGATGCACCAGAAGATCGGCGCCGGTGGCCGCCTCGATCACCGCCGCTTCCTTCTTGGTGTCCCCGCTCAGAACGACCGTGTGGCCGCCATAGGTGATCTTGTAGCCCACCGCAGGCTCGATCTTCTCGCCGTGGTTCACCGTGAACGCCGTCACCGTGATGCCGTTCTCGTCATAGACGACCCCGTCCTCGGTGAACTCGGTCACATCCCAGGCGACCCCGGCAGGCGGCAGGTTCTGGTCCTCGATGCGGATCGCGATATCGGCGGCAAAGGCCGCGCTCAGACCCTCGGTCAACGCGCGCACGCCCGCAGGCCCGGTGATCCGCAACGGATCGGATTTGGCGCCATAAGGCGGCAACCAGGAGGTCAGCCACAGATCCGGCAGGCTGATCAGATGGTCGGAATGGTAATGGGTGAGAAACACCTCATCCACCTCGCCCGGCAGAAGACCCACCTGCCAAAGCCGCTGCACCGTGCCGCGGCCCACGTCGAACAACAGCACCTGCTCCCCCGCCGAGACCAGCGTGGCATAGCCGAACCGGTCCAGCAGCGGCGCCGGCGTGCCGGTGCCCAGCAAGGTGACGACCATCTCCCCCTCGGTGGCGATCACGCTGTCGGCGCTGGCCATCAAAGGCTGCCCCGCCAGAGCAATCGTCGTCAGTGCCGTCGTGATCCTCTGTCTTGCCCTGCGCATCACGCCTCTCCTCCATGGCTGAGTTCAGGTGGAAAAAACGGCCGCCGGTTGCCCGGCGGCCAGTCAGGGAGCGCTCAGAACTCCGCGCCGTCGTCGATGCGGAAGTTCTGAGACTTGTCGATCATCGCCACCAGACGGATGATGCAGCCGTCGCCGCGATCCCAGTTCCACGGGAAGAACGCGAAGGTGCAGCGCTTCCCCGTCACCGCGTCGAGATCGCCGCCGACATTCTCGATGCCCAGAATGCCGTTCTTGAACAGGATGTTATGCACCGGCTCCCATTCGGGGAAATCGTCTTTCCAGTCGCGGCCGCCGGACCATTCCTTATATTCCTGCTCCAGATGCGGCAGCAGCGGCCCGTTGCGCTGCGGGCCGATCGCGGTGGCCAGAGGGTGGTCGTTGGCCTGCGTGTCGTGACCCACGACCTTCACGCCCTTCTCCACCATCCATTCGGCAGCCGAAGACACCAGACCCGGGCAATAGGCAAAATAATCGCCGTCCTCGTAATCATGGTGCCAGCCGGTGTTGATGATCAGCACGTCGCCTTTGCGGATCGCGTGGCCGCAGGCCTTCTCCAGATCCTCGCCGGTGATCGGCTCCCATTTCTTCTTCGGGATCGACACGACCAGACCGGTGCCAAAGAAATGCGGCAGCGGCACCTCGTCGATGAAGGGCGTGCCCTGCACCACATGCGCCGGCGCGTCGATATGGGTGGTCGCGTGCATCGTCGTGGTGATGCGCTGGCTCAGAACGCCCGACTTGGCCATGTAATGGATACGCTCGATCTTGGTATCCTGGAAATACGGCCAGTTCGGGTTCTGGAAACCGAACCGGTGGCTCAGGTTGTAAAACTCCAGCCCCATGTCGTTGTCGGTGTTGGATTGAAACTCGATCCCGCGGATTTCGACCATCGGATGCACCTTCCCTGTGCACCGGCAGCACGCCGGTGTCGCGTTGTGAAAATGTTCAGAGAGCTCCTCCCCCTGTTCCGAATAGTGATACAGCATACCCACATCGCGATCAATGCCCTAGACCACCAGCGCGAGAGTTGCATCGCATCGCGATACATGCCATAGACCCCCCTGACCGGCCCCCATGCGGCCCCGCGGAGAGACCCACCTCAAATGCCTGTAAAAGATGACAAAAAGGAACGCTCCGGCATCCAGGTGATCGCCCGCGCCGCCGCGATCCTGCGCGTCCTGAAAGACGAACGCAGCGGCCTCAGCCTCGGACAGATCGCAACCCGCGCCGACCTGCCCCGCTCCACGGTACAAAGAATCACCGGCGCCCTCGCCGCAGAACGCTTCATCATCCAAGACCCCAGAGGCGGCGGCATCCGCCTCGGCCCCGAACTCGGCGCCTTCGCAGAGGCCGCGAACTTCAACATCGTCGAACGCTGCCGCGCCATCCTCAACGACGTCACCCGCGACACCGGAGAAACAACCGACCTCGCCGTCCTGCGCAACGGCGGCATGATCTTCCTCGACCAAGTCCCAGGCCTCCACCGCCTCCGAACCGTCTCCTCCGTCGGAGACGTCTTCCCCCTCACAACAACCGCAAACGGACTGGCATGCCTCGCAATCATGCCCGGCGAACGGGCCGACGCCCTGTTTGCGCGCGAAACCGGACAGGACCCGGCCTCCGCCGCCGGTCAGGACTTCCACCGTAAGCTGGAGAGCATCCGCGCCGATGGGCTGGCCTATGATCTGGACGAACACACGCCGGGAATTTCCGCGATTGGCTTTGCCTTCTGCGATATGAGCGGCAGCTATCACGCGATCTCGGTCCCGGTGCCGACGCTGCGGTTCGACGATATCCGCCCGCAACTGGAAACCACCCTGCGTCAGGCGCGCGCTAAGGTGCTGGCCGACTTCACGACCTAGGGCCCCCGGTTCGCCCCCAATCGCCGGATCCGCTGCCGCTCCGCCCGGTCCGTGCGCATATCTGTTGGGCAATGCGCCCCGCACGGCCCTGCAAATGCCGCCAAATTGGACAGCGCCGCGGTCCCCCACGACAACGAGCAGCTTACCTCGCGACAAACCTTGACCAAATGGTCCACCCGCTCCTAGGCTCCGATCCAAGGGAGACGCCCCAGCCTTGGCTGCGGGCAGGAGACAACACTGTTCGGGCGGCCACCCAAGGGGGGCCGACGGGGGGGACAGACGTGCCAGAACATCACAGGACAGCTGTGCGCCGCATGCCGGGCGCAGGCGACCCATGCGGGCAGCGCCGCGCATGACCATCGCGTTGAAAGCCGAGGGGCTGACCAAGGAATTTCGCGGCTTCGTCGCGGTCAACGATGTCGATCTGACGGTCGAGGAAGGCACGATCCACGCGCTGATCGGGCCCAATGGTGCAGGCAAGACGACGTGCTTCAACCTGCTGACCAAATTCCTGCAACCGACCCGGGGCACCATCACCTATCAGGGCCGCGACATCACCCGGATGAAGCCCGCCGATATCGCGCGGCTGGGGCTGG
>CEVJ01018530.1_pt1 | contig 11325 bp, 10 predicted proteins | sample 531491 | NCBI WGS metagenome assembly CEVJ01 (sample SAMEA2623693, study PRJEB7988) | marine metagenome | biome: marine biome (ENVO:00000447); feature: mesopelagic zone (ENVO:00000213); material: "saline water (ENVO:00002010), including plankton (ENVO:xxxxxxxx)" | depth 640 m
ACAACACTCTCGAAGTAATTAATGGATGCCACAGGAGAGATATCTGGGTCACTCCAGCCATGATAAACAATTAGTTTTGCGCCGTTATCTCGCAGTGTGCGTAGATCAGGGTCATCGGCGTCGACGGCGGGTCCAACTTTGTCTAACGCGTATTCTAAGTCACGATCGTAATCAAAGGTGCGGAAATCCCAGTCCTCGTCATCGAACACAAACCAGCGGAAAAATCCTTCGCCGCCCCGCCAATGTAAAGAGGAATAGGGCTCAGAACCAGTTACCCAAGTACCCCAACCGCCAGGCGAAGCTTCACCACCAGGAACCAGTCCAGGGTAAATTAGCTCTCCAGCTGAATTGGTGACACCAGACCAGATTTTTTCAACGGCGCTAACTTGTTTTGGTGTCAAACAGGATTCGTTGTCGACTCCGACAGGGCAGGTAAGAGCCTCGGGCTCGAAGTTGCAGGCGAGTGGGTTTTGTAGAATGCCGTCTTCTATTCCGTCCAGAGAATCACAAGCAGCATTCACGGCATTGCCTAATGCAGGTAACTTACTGCGGGGGATCCAAGCTTCTTCGTCCGCTAGCATGGCGAACGAGTACCACAGGTGAGCACCGGCATAAAAACGGGTCCAATCGTTGGCAGGATTCCCGGCAACGATACCATCGAAATCGTAAGGGTAACGCTGAGCTTCCATCAATCCCATTTGACCGCCTTTCGAGCACCCCGTGTAATAGGAAAATGCTGGTGCTTTGCTGTAAAAAGACTCGGTAATTGCTTTGCCGTTTAGGGTAGTGACATGAAGAGCACGGTGGCCAAAATCTTCAATCAGATCAGGTCGGCCAGAAGCCCAGGAAGCATCGAAAGAGATCGGTCCGACGGTGTGCCCGGTGTCGGTGCTGGCTGTAGCATATCCGCGACGGAGAGCCCCAGCCATGGCTCCATAGCTAATACTGCCGGCCATGCCACCGTTACCGACACCGTTATATTTACCATTCCAGTTTTCCATGGGTAACCATACTTCAAAATTTACCGCCGGGGTGGTGACTCCCACAACGCGGCAGAATGCTGGCATTGACATTACATTATTTGAGTTTGGCGCTGAGAAGGAATTTGCAGTTACCACCTCGGCGGAAGACATTGTAGTGTCCGTCAAACTTAAATTGATTAATGTCTGGCAGCGGAGCGCAGAGTCATTCTGAGCTAGCGAAGTGCTTGTTTGAATTAGTAGTAAAAAGCTAAAGTATGCTATGTGTCTATTCATAAAGATGCCTCATGCTGAAAACACTTACCGCTTTCCTATAAATGGGACCAGTACTGGAGTGTTATTGACGTAGTATTGATAGTTGGGGTCGGATCCCCATCGGTCTTTGCCATCAGCCTCCAATAATCGTACTCCACTGACCTTTATAAGTAATAGGGCAACAAAAATAGGTGAAATTAGAGTCACGTATTGCCAACCGACCAGCGTGGGTAATGCAATAACGGTGATACCCAACCACAGCAGGATTTCGCCGAAGTAATTTGGATGTCGTGAATAAGCCCATAAGCCGCTTGTTATGAAATGATCAGCATTTTCGGGTAGCTGTCGAAATTTTGTTTTCTGTCGATCCGCCACGACTTCGATCGAGAATCCAACAAGCCAGAGGAACACGCCAGCAATAGCAAAGATTCCTAATGGACGTTGTGTCATAGAAGTTATAGCCGCGAGTCCCGCAGCCATCGTGATAAAAACCCAGGCACCCCCCATTGTCCATATATATAGAAATTGCCAAAAGCGAGTCTTACTTTCAATAAAGCGTCGATCCTGTCCTGCGCGTTTTATCCGCATGAAAAGAAAACTACCGAGACGAACAGCCCAAATAGAAATTAAGACACAGATAATCAGGCCGCGAAGATCGAGCAGTGGGTGCAGATATGCTGCAAGCGTTATCGTGGATATATACGATAACGCTCCGGTCAGATCAAAGTAGTGCTCAGTCTGAAGTAAATAGCTGGGAATAAAAACCGCCCAGTGCAGGATAAATCCAACGCTCGCACAAATGGCGAAAAGAGGTATTGTTGAGATAGCCACACTCCCTTGGCTGCCGGCGAACGCGACAATAGCACTTACTACAAGGATGGTAAGTATTCCGATAATCGGTTTCCAAGCAATCATGGCTGATTCCTATATACGTCTTGTTGCCCGAGATTAGAAGTCCACCCGAGCGAGTGCGATACCACTTTCACCCGCAACGGCATAGAGCATATATACCACATCATCTTCGATATAGAGCGTAGGATCTCGTAACTGATTTACATGACCATATGCTGTACTTCGCACAGATGGTTCAACTGGAGCGTCGGCTCCTTCCCAATTACGTTCCGGCCGCAGCACAACCCTTTCTTCTGAAACCTGCCATTTGGTCCAGTCTGGGCGTAGGTCAATAGTGCTTAGCATAATGCTTTCGGGAGCATCCCCTACCCGGGTCCAGAATACGTAGAGGTAATTATCACGTACCACAACTGCTGAGTGACGCATATTAGGGACGAACAGACGCGGTCCTTCCTCGAAATTGGTAAAGCCATTTTCCGACCGATAAAACTGTCCGGGCATAGCCAGGGCATAAGTCCTCTGCTCATACTTGAAGGCTCGCATGTAGGTTCGTCCAATATTCTCGCTTCCGGCGGTGAAATTAATCCCGTCGTTGGACGTAGCTACCCTTGAATGCTGAAACCCGGGCCCTTCCAGTCCATGGTAATACATGATGATCTGTTGCCTATCTTCGTTTACATGCACATCGGGGGAGGCGATGTGTGGCTGCGTCAATTCAAAAGCCAAATCATGCGATGTACGAGATCCACTGGCGCGTCTACCTTCGATCATCTCTGCCAAGGCCTCTTCAGAAATTTCAGGGCGCGTGGGCGTGAAATAGGAATCTTCAATACGCAAGCTGCCGGGCTCATGAACCTGCCAAGGTCCAGTGAGATTATCGGCATAGGCAAGCCGAATGTACAAACCCTTGTGATCAGCAAAATAGAGGTAATATTTACCCAGCGGGTTTTCTACCCACTTTGGTACTCTAATAAGCGAAGGGCCCTGGATATTAACTCCGATGCTTGGGTGGATATCCGGTCCTATGACAGGTTTGTCCAAGAGGCGGGTCACTTTAACGGTACTTAAGTCTGGTTGCTGGGCGAACGCGGTCCCTGCCACTAAGGCAGCTATAAGTAACCATGTTGTTGTTAAAATGGAATGAATGAACAAAGATCTGGGAGCTAGCATCAGAGATTACCTGTTATTGTTTGAACTTAAGGGTAAGAGGGCTGGATGCAAAAGTCTAGCGGGTTAGGTAAGTTAAGATTATTAACTGGCGTATATTGATAGCCCTCTCTGCGTTTGCTAGATACAAAGTGAACGGATTTTATTCGATAGTTCCGGAACTCATTTTTTTTCGCATTGCTGGCAAATCCACGAAGTCACTTTCTCGTTTTTCTTGGGCAGACGTAAAAGCCTCACTGATCTCATTGGGTTGAAGCATGCTCGCGTTCCAGAGACTGATATAGTCAAGGCTATCTGCAGTAGAATGGTCACGAGAATAGTTGATAATTTTCTTACTGCCATAGATGGCCAACGGTGCCTTGCTGGCTATCAGCCGGGCTATTTTCATGGCGGCTTCCAGCATTGTCTCATGATCTGAATAGACTTCATTGACTAAGCCGTATTGTTTGGCTTCTTGGGAAGAGATCCTTCTGCCAGTGTAGGCTAGTTCCTTTACTACGCCTTCTGGTAGCAAGTGGGTTATGCGAGGAAAAGTGCCTACATCAGCAGTCATGCCAATGTTAATTTCGTAAATACTTAAGAAACCGTCTTCAGTCATATAACGCAGGTCACAGGCTGTCACCAGATCGACGCCACCACCAATGGCGCCACCTTGTATTGCTGCGATGACAGGCATTCGACATTGTTCTAAACACGTAAAACTTTTTTGCATGTGCTTGATGGTGTCATAAAGCTTTGCGCTACGTTGTCGGTTCAGTCTCTCTAATGAGTCTGGGTCATCACTACTCTCAGTACTATTGCCGAACAGCGAAGTATCCAGTCCGGATGTAAAGTGGGGCCCTGTTGATGACAGAACAATTACACGCGCACTGGAATTTTGATCCATGTCCTGGACTATAGCGGGTAGCTCATCCCAGAATTTGTTAATCATGCTGTTGCGTTTATCAGGGCGGCTCAAAACAATGTGCGCAATGTCGTTCTCGACACTCACATCGAAACAACTGTAGTCCATATTGATCTCCAAGCTTAATTTTGACGGCGGCAGTGGAACTCGACTGATTCAGTGCCACTACTAATGTTTTCAACGACCACACCCCAGGTAACCGTTCCTGCGTTGGCCATGCGGCGTCGGCGGTCTTCCATATAGGCGTTAAACAGAGTTAATGATAGAGTCGACAAGCCAGCTTCGATATCAGCTAAAACAATTCGATAGTACCTAGATATAAAATTCGTAGTGAATCGTGCCCGCTGCTTGTATGCATCTAGGGCTTCTTGAATTCTCACTTCTCCCCGCTGTTCAGAAGCATAAAATGCACGACACATGGCTCTAACATTAGCCATTTCACTGTCGTTGATGAAGTTACGTGCGTTCGAGATAGTGACAAAAATATCCTGTAGCTGCCCTTCATTAATTTGTAGCCGAGAGCGAACCGTATCCGGATCATGGGAAATTTCTTGTAGAAGCCGATTCAGCACGACTCGGTCGATCTCTTCGGGAGCAATAGTTGGAGCTATTACTTTCAGTTCACGCCCTTCGGATTGGCGAATTTTTTCTATACGCTCCTTGGAATCTATCGCGCCATCAATTTCCTGAGGTTCCAGATTTTCTTGGCTCAGCGCTGAACACGAAAGCAGGGTCAGAATTGCAAAACTGAATCTTTTTCGCATCGAGAATCCTGTAGGGTTTCGTTTTTCGAGCTAGTTTTCACGTTGGATAACGTCACTCTCCAATAGCGGGTAGTCGATACCTAGTTGCTCCAAGTAGGTATCGAATTGTGTTGGGTCGTAATAGAGTTCTTCTAACAACGGCCGGTACTGCGCCATGATATCTCTATTTTTCTCAATCGCAGGGGGGTCGTTGGGGCCTATGAATGCTTCATATTGTTCCTCAGCGGTTTGGATATCTTCGAAATACACTAGTGCTTCATTTACCAGTGACTCGTCTTGGAGTAGGTCCAGAACAGTAGTAGCAATCACTTTGGCGCCAGCAACCGCTCCCTTGTGTGCGATCGGAGTTGCCATGGCCATCGCGCTTGACCAGTGATGGCCCTGCAGGCCGCGCACATTTGAAGGAAAACGCAAAGTAACAGTGGGCACATTCCAGGAGACATCCCCGATATCATCTGATCCGCCTGAAACTGGATTTTCCAATGGTTCGCCGATGCTGGAAAGTTCGGTTGCTAGGCCTTGAGGTTCTTCCGAGCCCATCAGTGCCTGCAACGCCTTGGCAAAGCGTTGGTCATCTTCGGACCAGGTAGGCAAACCTACTTTCTTGATATTTTCATCCATGGCGAGCGCGATAGGTTTGTTGAAATGTCGCGGGTAGGCTGCTCCAACAATGCGACGACTCATGCCGGTGTCAGTCATAAGTGCTGCACCTTGGGCGATTTGGTTTAAGGTATTAAAGTTTTCACGTATGTTATTAGCTGTAATCTCGCGAATAAAATACCAAACACTTGCATAAGGAGGGACTACATTAGGCTGATCGCCTCCGCTGCTGATTACATAATGCGACCTTTGCAATGGACGAAGGTGCTCTCGGCGAAAGTTCCAACCTACGTTCATTAACTCCACAGCATCAAGAGCACTTCGTCCTTGCCACGGATCTCCGGCCCCGTGGGCAGCCACCCCGTCAAACATATATTCTACTGAAACCAGGCCAGTCCCGCGTGCGCTGCCCCAACTCACACTAAGATTATTGGAGACGTGAGTGAAAAGGACCGCGTCAACCCCCTGAAATAGGCCGTCCCGCGCATACCAGGCCTTGGTACCAAGAAGTTCCTCAGCAATACCGGGCCACAGCACTATCGTGCCAGGGAGGCCTTCCCGTTCCATGATTTCCTTTACAGCTAGTGCGGCAACGATGTTCACTGCCTGTCCTGAATTATGTCCTTCTCCATGTCCGGGGGCGCCTTCAATCATGGGTTGACGATATGCAACACCGGGCATCTGTGAGGCACGGGGTATACCATCCACATCCGAACCTAGCGCGATAACTGGTTCTCCGCTGCCCCAGGTTGCCCACCACGAAGATGGAATACCAGCGACCCCCAACTCTACTTCAAAACCGTTTTCTACCAGGATCTCGGCCAGGTAACGTTGTGTTTCAAATTCCTGAAAACCAAGTTCGGAAAACGAAAACAAGCTATCTACAATCACTTGGGTCGTTTTTCTCATGGAATCTACGGCCTCTACGGCGTCCGCTTTTAAACCTGTGAATTCCTCGTTCTGGGCAAACGAAGCAGGGAAGAAACTTATTGCTAGCAATGCGCTAAGCATGAGCGATTTGAATTTCTTCATAGTGACCTCTGGATATGCAGTTAGGTTAACTAGATTACGCTGTTTTCAGGTGGCCTGCCACAGTGACAGGTTCTGCAGAGGGGTAGGTTGCTGCCTGCGATTGACGAATGGGAAGGAGATACGCATTATGTCAACAGAAATTCTTGCCAAGATATATTACTAGTAAAAAATAAACAGAAAGGGGGTGTCATGGAGATATTGTTAGCTGGAGTTAACTGGTTAGCGGTGGGTGTCGGCACGATAGTCTGTTTCATGCTGGCAGGGTTGTGGTACTCACCGATGCTGTTCGGCACAAGATGGGCGGAAGGTGTTGGCGTTGAAACGGGCGCTTTAGCTAAACAGCCCACGGGCGCGCTGGTAATGCAGTTTGCAGGAACACTTATACTTGCCTGGATAATGGCTTTGGCTCATACCAATGGTGCCTACTCTTCGGCGGTTTTAATTGTGGTTATGGCCGCTTGTTTGTTAATGGCGGCTAATATGTCTGCTAATCACAGTGCATACTCCACCATAGTCGAAGGCAGTTTTGTCGTTGTAATGGGGCTGATAATGACGGCTTGTAACTACATACTCTGATGTGAATAAAAAAGCGGGACAATTTGCCCACTGCGATAAAAAACTAAATGATTAAGACTTCGAGCAATTAGATAAAAAAATTGTAGAGGTCTATGCAGATCGCTCCGCCTATAACTAGCTAGTAGCGAGGTTCTCTCGTTCTTTTTCTACTAATAGCCTCCTAAGAATCTTTCCTGATGCGGATTTCGGAATCTCGTTGACGATCTCGAGTCTGCGAATCTTCTTATGAGGAGCAACCTGCTCAGCGATGAACCGCAAGATATCTTCGGGGGAGACATCCTCTTTTAGTACAACAAACGCTTTGGGTACCTCGCCAGCTTCTTCGTCAGGGCTTGGTATTACGGCTGCATCAGCAATAGCTGGGTGGCTGACCAACAGAGCCTCTAGTTCAGCAGGAGCAACTTGGTAGGCTTTGTACTTGATCAGCTCTTTTAGTCGATCAACGATGTAGAAATATTCATCCTCATCTGCGTAACCCACATCGCCGGTATGAAACCAGCCGTCTTCATCGATACAACCTTTCGTGGCCTCTTCATTATTGAGGTATCCGACCATAATGTGAGGCCCTTTTACTAATACTTCTCCGCGCTCGTTCTGGCCTAGCTCTTTACCAGTTTCTGAGTCGATAATCTTGGAAAAAGTATTCGGTAAAACGACACCAACTGAACCTTGCTTTTCGGGTGGTACCGGTGATTTATTGACGTGACAGGCTCCGGCTACCTCTGTAAGACCGTAGCCTTGGTATATCTCGCAACCTAGCCGTTTAGCACACGCTATTTCTAGTTCCTGACCCAGTGGAGCAGCACCGGAACCGATGATTCGCACACTGGATAGGTCGTAATTATCGACTACAGGATGTTTGGCCAAGGCAAGAACCAGCGGGGGCACCAAATTAAGACTGGTAATTTTGTATTTTTGCACAAGTTCTAGGAATTGTTCCAAGTCGAAACGTGACATGGTTACTAGCGTAAGCCCGAGGTAAACGGCCAGATTGAGAATTAACACCATCCCATAAATGTGAAAGAACGGAAGTACACCTATAAGGCGATCTTCGGGCAGTATGGTGTTCATCTCACAGGCGAGAACCATGTTTGCGATAAGATTTTCATGGGTCAGCATGACCCCCTTCGATAACCCTGTCGTGCCGCTAGAGTAGGGTAGCGCTACCAGGTCGTTTCTCGGATCGATATCAACCTCGGGAGCATTACCGTCATTGTCAAGCAGAGCAGTAAAGGGAGTCGTTCCTTCGGCTTCTCCTAAAACAATAATTTCTTCGATTCCACATTGACTGGCCGCAGGAAGAGCCCGATCCAGGAATTCTGGAATTGTAATTAGGAATTTGGCCCCAGAATCGTTAAATTGGTGCACTAAATCAGCGGTTGAATAGAGCGAGTTTACTGTAGTATTTATGCCACCGACTGCGGCGACTCCTAGAAAAATAACGGCGTACTCAGGCATATTCGGAATAAAAATAGCCATTACGTCACCCTTCTTGAATCCCCGTTCGTTCAGGCCGGCTGAGAATTTGTTTGTCTGCTCGCGCAGTTGGTTATAGGTGAGTGTGCGTCCGGTAGTTCCTTCAATGAGTGCGGGTTTTTCGCCAAGTTCATCAACCCGCCCGAACACAACCGACGTAAGATCGGTTTCAGGAAGGTCTATGTCGGGCTGCTGACTTTTGAAAATCAAGGTGTCATTCCTCCTTGTTGTTCAGATAATATCTTCTTATAAATTTTCCCAAACGCTGTCTGTCTCGGTCACTTTAAGGCCTCATTGGGCAAACCTCAACTTGTCTCTACTTAGGGAAACTTAAACGGATATCTAGTTATATTCTCACGCGGACATACCCCTCGCAGCGATTTGCCAGATAGCTTCGACGCGGTCATTACGAATGGCATACATGTGATTATAGAGATTCACAACCGGGTCGCAGTGGGAAACAATCAGCTCGAGTTTGTCCCCAACTTTATAGGTTCGTGATGCGTTTTCTTCATAGCGTAATGAACCGAATTCATCCGAACCGGATGTGTAAGCTAAGCCTGTTTCGCCTTTCACCTTTGCCCAAGGTCGATTGATGGTGCAAGCCTTTGCTCCAGCGTCTGTTGTGGCCCTGCCCTCGTACTGATCGTTTAGTATTGTGGTTAAAATCGTGAGTGACGGCTGGAAGTCTGTATAAACATCTACATTAGTTTCTCCACCAATATCTATGTACTGCGCGTCCATGAATACGTAGCTACCAACTTGCACATCGGTTAGTCCGCGGGTCTCATGATCGATATTATAAGTCCCAGTGCCACCCCCACTGAAAATATCTGTATTAAGTCCCGCTCCGTTAAATAGATCATAGGTTTCAGTAGCAGCCGCTAGACGCTCTAGAGTTTGTGTTTTTCGCCTTTCAAATCCTTTCACATGCTGGGAACCGCCGTCATAACAAAGCAAACCACGTAGGCGCAGCGCTGGCAAAGTGTCTACAAGCTGGGCCAATTGCAAAGCAGGTTGTCCGGAAGTGATTCCTGTGCGATGGCCACCTGGATCCACGTCAATCACTATATCAGCTGTTACTCCCATTGCTTCTGCAGCTTCTGAAAGAAGGCGGGCATTTTCCGGGGAATCTGTAGCTTGAATAAAGCTGTCGCACGAGAGCCGCAGAGTCATAGCTCGTCTAATTTTGGTTGGAGTTACATTGGTAGTCGTCATTAGAATTTCTTCGATACCGTGTTTAAACATTGTTTCCGCTTCACTGATCTTGGCGGTACAGATACCGACTGAACCACTGTCCATCTGCATTTGCGCAATGATTGGAGTTTTATGAGTTTTTGCGTGGGGTCGACAGGCAATACCGTTACGCATCATGGTGGATTGCATGGTAGCGATATTGGATTCCAGCAGATTGAGGTCCACACAAAGAGCCGGGGTATCTAATTCCCATTTGGAGATGTCTTGCTGCATGGCTCCATCGACGTACAGAGCTTGCATTTCACTGGCGGTATACCCTTTCACGGTTGCCGGTAACCAGATAGCCGCTGCACCGGTTGATTGTAGAAAGCGCCGCCTTGAAATTGAATTATTGGGCATGATTGAGCCTCCATAATTTTGCTATTCGAATAGAGCTTGAGCAGTTTAATTACTTCTGTAATTTTATTAGTTTACTCTCACACTCGCTGTTATGTTACCGAAAAACGAGTCCATTGTTATCATTCGTATAAGAGCTTGCTTCCATCATGTTTATATACTGCCGGCCGGTTTCTCGCTCAATGCGTAACTCACAGCCTGGCTGGCATGGATAGTAGTTGTATCGTAAAGGGGTACGCTCGTATGGGCTTGTTTAACTAGTAGAGCGATTTCGGTGCACCCTAGAATAATGGCTTCGGCACCACGCGCAGACAATTTCTCAATGATTTCAAGATAATATGCGCGAGAGGTATCCTTGATCTTACCGAGACAAAGTTCGTCGTAGATCACGGTGTGAAGCAAAATTCGTTCATCCAGCTCAGGTACCAGCACTTCAATCCCAAATTTTTCGGTAATACGCGATTTATAAAAATCCTGTTCCATCGTAAACCGAGTCCCGAGCAATCCAATACAGTTTATGTTGTCCTCTTTTAATTTGTATGCGGTGGCGTCTGCAATGTGCAGTAGTGGAATAGAAATGGCTTGTTCGATCTCGGGTGCCACGCGATGCATGGTATTGGTACAGATTATAAGGAAGTCTGCTCCACCAGCTTCGATCTTGCGCGCGGCATCAGTAAGCACCGCCGCTGCAGCATCCCAATCGCCAGCATGCTGTAATTTTTCGATCTCGTTGAAATTGACGCTATATAGGCAAATTTTCGCCGAGTGCAGACCTCCAAGATGTTGCTTAATACCTTCATTAATTTCTCGGTAATAACTCTCCGTGGATTCCCAACTCATTCCACCTAGCATGCCTATTGTTTTCATTTCAAAACCATTTGCCCTGAGTTAAAACATCGTTATATCAATACAGAAAAAGCCCACCTTGGTGGGCTTTTTCTGTATGCGACAAATCTACGTTAATTGGCAGAATTCGTCCTTAGGATTCAACGGCTACCCTTGGCCAAATACGGTGTCCTGTTCGATCTATTGCATAGGTCACGAATTTGGCAGCTATGCGGTAATAGGATTGCTCCAGTATGAAGTTTCCGGAGACACCCTTTGTTTCGTTAACCATAAACTCTCA
>CEVJ01019087.1_pt1 | contig 11232 bp, 10 predicted proteins | sample 531491 | NCBI WGS metagenome assembly CEVJ01 (sample SAMEA2623693, study PRJEB7988) | marine metagenome | biome: marine biome (ENVO:00000447); feature: mesopelagic zone (ENVO:00000213); material: "saline water (ENVO:00002010), including plankton (ENVO:xxxxxxxx)" | depth 640 m
TGCACATTATCTCCGATCACCATTTTTTCGAGCAGCTGCCGTGGTGTGATTCCTGTATATAGCTCGTATTCTCCACTTTTAATGGAATCAGCTACGTCTCTAAGCCGTGCTAGACCCACAAACAATTGTGGATAATCCAAATATCCTTTCTGCGCCAATTCACCTGTTACTCTCGAAAAAGAACTACCAGCCTCTACTTCGAAGATAACGCCGGATTGTATAGCAGAAATTGGTGAATTCAGATAACGATAGCCAAAAAGAAGAGTGCCAATTACACAAAAAACCGTGACGAACGCAATTATAAGCCCCAAAACAAATGGCCGCCTGGTTTGAGATATGAATAGCTCCATTAGTGCGTGTTTTGCTCGATAGTGTATTGCCTGGCCTTTGTAAGTACCGTAACACACTTGGGGCGATATTATCATCGAGCGAACTAGGATTATTCCTTCTGCAGAATAGTCTCAGGAGAAGTGAAGTATTAATCAAATTTAGTGAAAACGAGAGTACCGTTTGTACCGCCAAATCCAAAGGAATTAGTAAGCACTACGTTTACAGATTGTTCTCGAGCGGTATGGGGAACGTAGTCTAAATCACAACCTTCGTCCGGCACATCTAAATTGATAGTAGGAGTCACCACCTGATCCCTAATAGTAAGCACCGAGATTATAGCTTCTACTGCACCGGAAGCACCCAGTAAATGCCCTAACATGGACTTACTCGAACTTATACACAGATGTTTCGCATGATCCCTGAACACTGTTTTTATAGCTTCAGTCTCAGCCAAATCACCGGCTTGAGTTGATGTGCCGTGGGCGTTAATGTAGTCAACAGTAACTGAATCAAGTTCTGCGCTAATCAACGCATTATGCATGCAAAGAGCTGCGCCCGAACCCCCTTCTGGTGGTGATGTCACATGGTAAGCGTCCCCGCTCATGCCAAATCCAGCCAATTCAGCATAAATTTTAGCTCCTCGCTTTGTAGCATGATCATGCTCTTCAAGCACCATAATGCCTGCCCCATCACTGAGCACAAACCCGTCTCGATCCCTATCCCAAGGACGACTAGCACGCTCCGGCTCATTATTTCGATTAGAAAGTGCCCGAGCCGCACAAAACCCTCCTAATGCGACTGGAGAAGTGGCCATTTCAGCGCCACCAACAAGCATTATCTCCGCTTGATTATTCGCGATCATATTGGCTGCTAGGCCTATGTTGTGTGTACCTGTCGTGCATGCAGTGGTTACAGAGATGTTTGGCCCCCGTAATCCAAACCGAATTGATAGATTACCCGCTATCATGTTGATAATTGACCCTGGAACAAAAAAAGGTGAAACCTTGCGGGGACCAGATTCGCGGATTTGAATTGCGGTTTCTTCAATAGTGGTAATACCTCCAATACCCGAGCCAATTGCGACTCCTGCGCGAATATCTTTCCATTGGGAGTCTAACAACCCAGAATCCTCGAACGCTTGGACACCCGCTGCTATCCCATACTGGATAAAAATATCCATACGTCGAGCTTCTTTAGGCTCCAAATAGGGACTACAGTCGAAGTCTTTTATTGATCCGCCAAACCGTGTAGAGAAACTGCTTACATCAAAATGGGTAAGTGGATTAATCCCATTCTTACCATTTTGTAATGCTTCCCAGGAGCCGGTTATATCGTTACCAACTGGAGAAACCATACCAAGTCCGGTAACAACTACTCTTCTTCCCTTCAATATCAATTCTCCTGGTATTTTTATATACCGCTATACGAAGAAAAGCTACTCCAGAGGCCTGGAGTAGCTTTAAGTTGTTCATGAATAGGGGGTTTACAGGTGCTCGTTGATATAGTCACAAGCTAACTGGACAGTAGTAATTTTCTCTGCTTCTTCATCAGGAATTTCGGTTTCAAACTCTTCTTCCAAAGCCATAACTAATTCGACAGTATCTAAAGAATCAGCGCCCAAATCTTCTACAAATGAAGCAGAAGGTTTTACTTCATCTTCCTTTACACCAAGCTGTTCGCAGACAATTTTCTTAACGCGTTCTTCTATGCTACTCATAACTATTATTAGCTCCTAATGCCTTGTATTATCGAGACTTTTTATAGTCCTTCTCTCACAGTTGCGTCGCAGCCGGTCAACCATGTAAATCAAAGACGCGATTTTACCTCTATTTTCTTGTGTTGTAATGTCTAAATTTCAAAATTCACAGCATAAGCCGATGCTTTAAATTTAAACAATTACTCTATTAGGCTTAATTTTATGCCCAATTACGCCATATACATGCCCCCGTTAACATGCACGGTTTCACCTGTTATGTAACCACCTCTTTCGGATACGAGAAATCCTACCACTGCTGCTACTTCTTCTGGCAGCCCAAGCCTTCCAAGCGGTATTTGAGCTAACAACGCTTCGGTCTGTTTATCAGACAACTCTCTGGTCATATCTGTGTCTATAAATCCTGGTGAAACTGTGTTAACCGTGATGCCGCGCGAACCCACTTCTTTAGCCAGTGAACGGGTAAATCCTTCAATACCGGCCTTTGAAGCCCCATAATTAGTCTGACCTGCATTTCCGCTTGAACCAACCACCGAACTTACATTAACTATTCTTCCCCAGCGCGCCTTCGTCATGGCTTTAATGCAAGCTTTCGTTACCTTAAACATAGAACCTAGGTTTGTATCTATTACAGTGTTCCATTCTTCCTCCTTCATACGCACCAGAAGGTTGTCACCGGTGATGCCCGCATTGTTAATCAATACGGTTGGTGGCCCGAATTCCTTTTGAACTGATAAGATGGTTGTTGTAACTGATTCATTACTGGATACATCCAGACAATAACCTTTGCCTTTAAACTGATTGTCGGTCATATACGCTGAAATTGCTTTAGCGCCCGGTTCGGTTGTCGCGGTTCCAATCACCGTAAACCCCCGATCTCCGAGAAGCATCGCGATGGCGCGGCCTATACCACGACTCGCACCCGTTACAAGAGCAACCGTATCTGTATCGGTCATTGTATTATCCTCAAGTGTACCCATGCGCTGGTCTTGCTATTCAAGTATTCCGGAATCTAAATTCAGAAGTCATACAGATACTTCTTCAATAGCTTTGGCAAGGCTTATCGCATCATCACTGCCATGACAAGTTATTTTTGGTTCGATTCTCTTGATCAATCCACTCAGAACTTTACCAGGTCCGCATTCAACTAAATTCTTTATTTGTTTTTTGTTAATGAGTTTAACGCAATTAATCCACAGCACAGGTGAATATAATTGTTTTACAAGATTCCGCTTAATTTTTTCAGGGTCATCGTTGATGAGCGCATCCACATTTTGAATTACTGCGATTTTAGGTCTATTAAATTTTATCTTCGATAATTCTTTTTCCAAATTTTCTGCGGCCGGTTTCATGAGATCACAGTGAGCGGGAATGCTTACATTAAGTGGCAAGGCCCTTTTGGCCCCTTCTTTTTTACTTAAGGCAATAGCACGGTCTACAGCATCGACATTTCCAGCAATTACAGTCTGCTCTGGAGTATTAAAATTTGCCGCGGATAGTACGTCTGTCTCTTCTGCTTCTTTGCAGATTTCTTCCACTTTCTGGGTGCCTAGACCAACAATAGCAGCCATCTTGCCGATCCCTCCTGAAACCGCTAATTGCATATATTGACCACGACGAAACACGAGGTTCACGGCATCTTGAAAAGATATCACCCCAGCACAAACCAAAGCAGAATATTCCCCAAGGCTGTGACCAACAACAACCGACGGGCGTGGGCCGTTCTTGTCATTCCAGACCCGCCAAATCGCGGTTGAGGCTGTAAGTAAAGCAGGCTGGGTAATTTCCGTCTTGTCTAGATTGCTAGCAGTATCAAGCTGAACAATCTCCCAAAGATCCTTTCCTAGCACTTCTGATGCCTCAGAAAAAGTATCCTGGACAACATTAGAGTCAAGAATAAGGTTCTCTAACATTCCTATTTTCTGAGACCCCTGGCCAGGAAATATGAATCCAAGCTTCTGCATAACTACACTCTTCTGTTTATTATTTACCGCGGCTGGTAGGCAACTCTCTTAAATAATGGCAGCCACTTTTTTTGCTATTAACTCAGGAATGGCATTTTCCACTTCCCGCATCGCCTGCCGTATAGCATAAGCGAAACCTTCAACTGTAGCATTACCGTGGCTTTTTATTATGCTTCCTCGTAATCCAAGCAGGCTTGCCCCATTGAATTGTTGTGGATTAATCTGCGCTTCAAAATTTTTCATAACCTCAGTATAGCTGCTAATTTCCAGCTGCTTTTCTAAAAATCTTTTCACTACATTTGCTACACCGGCGCTTGACTTAATGGTAACGTTTCCGATAAACCCATCACAGACTACAACATCAGCGATGCCCTCAAATAAATTGTCCGGTTCTATAAACCCTATGTAATTTACAGCCGCAAAGTTATTCAGCATCTCCGCTGCCCGCCGAACTTCATCTCTGCCTTTATGAGTTTCGGCGCCAATGTTAAGCAGCCCCACGCGGGCTTTGGAGTTAATTAAAGTCTCGGCAAGCAGAGATCCCATTACCGCAAACTGGAAAAGCTGATCCGCAGTACATTCGAGGTTCGCCCCAACATCCAGTAGGTAACTTTGTTGAGGTGCTCCAGGGATAGTCGCGACAATTGCAGGTTTCTGAATACCTGTTATGGTTTTAACCAAATGGCGACCTATCATAAGGAGCGCCCCAGTATTGCCAGCGCTTACCATAGCCTGGACTTTTCCTTTCTTTAAAAGCTCTATTGCCAGGTACATAGAGGAATTTTTGCCGGAACGGAGCACATTGCCTGGTTTTTGTCCGTCACTAATAGCATCGGGTGTATTAAGAACGGAAAGCCGATATCTTGAGGTTAGACTTTGTCTAGGCAATAGAGGACCTATCTGATTTTCATCTCCAACTAGAGTAAGGAGTAATTCTGGGAATTTTTCCAGTGCTTGCAGCGCTGCGGGAACCGTTAAATTAACCCCGCCTTCACCACCCATAGTATCGATGGCTATATGCATTTCAGGTTCCAAGCTCACTCTTCGCTGATATCTAAAACCTTTTTCCCTTTGTAAAAGCCATCAGGTGTTACATGATGGCGGCGATGCACTTCACCTGTTGTTTTGTCGCTAGATAGCTCTACGGCAGATAAGGAATCGTGGGCTCGCCGCTTATTTCTTCTAGAACGGGTAACTTTGCTCTTCTGAACAGCCATCTTGGCCTCCTAGGGTAAGTAATTTATATACAATAATCATAATGTTACATTTTATTTACTAAGTTCTTTAAGAATATAAAAAGGATTTTTAGGGTCACCCGCGTTTTTGTTACCTTGCACACGGCCAATTTTGTGGGCTAAAGCGCGACCTTTGTAGTTTAATTTATCCAAACAAACACGATCTGGGTGACAAGTTATTATCGGCGTACATAGTATTAACTGTTCTTCGATCATACTGGCTAGATAAAGTCTGTAATCCTTGCAAATCCAAGGATCTAGATCAGCCGTAAGCCTGTTTATCTCATTCTCATCCGAAAGCAATATTAAATTTATTTCATCTACTAGATTAATAGTGAGAGGATCTAAGCAGCGCTGACAAAATACATCGATATCAGCCGACAAATTACCTCGAATCAGCTTTTGACCAGATTCGTTAATCGAAAAGCTCAGCGAAACCCGGACTTTCGCAACATCGCTCGCCAGCCCTTCCCTGAATCTAGAAAGGCGTTCCAGAGCCACTATGCCTTTAATGTTAGTCTGCTGTAGAAATACTTTCCTGGTATCTACATAGGCTGGTAAAGCTGAGTCTGCCATAGGCGCCGAATAATAGGCTTCAATGGGCTTGGTGTCAAAAAAACTTAGATTTATGTCTAGCTTTAGATATAGGCTATAAATATATAATATTTATATATTTTAGTTTAATTTACTTATTAGTTGAGCCATTATTTTATCTGTTGGCGCGTCCACTTCCGTAAATTCGCTTTCTCCTTGGAGTAAAAACTTAATCTTACTGGCATGAAGGCACAAAGTTTTAATATTAATAGGGGATGTATTAAAAGCTTTAAGCCCATACTTTCGGTCCCCCACAATAGGATGGCCCGCATGTTTACAATGAGCCCGAATCTGGTGTTTACGCCCACTCACGGGCATAGCTTTAATAAGTGTGGACTCTTTAAATTGACGAACTACTTCGAACCGAGTTAGAGACGATCGGCCATCTGCTCTTACTGTGACTATCCGTTCCTCAGAAGAAAGATGGTTTTTCAGTAAAGGCGCCTCTATTTCCGAAAGGCCATGAGGCCATTGACCATGAACGAGGGCTAAGTATTCCTTATGTACATGTTTTACTTTAAATTTATTATGTATATACCTTAGGAATAAGGAATTTTTTGAAATTATTAAGCACCCGGATGTATCACGGTCAAGTCGATGGGCTAACTCAAGATCACGCCATTGGGGCTTAATTTGACGCAGTGCTTCAATCAAACCCAGTCTAATGCTTGATCCTCCATGAACTGCTACTCCTGCTGGTTTGTTTATGACAAGCATTTCATCATTTTCAAATAGCACACTATTCTTTAGGAGTTCCTGCATAACGGGACCAGGTTTAACTGGCTGGGTCGTGGTAGCTCCAAAAAATGGAGGAATTCTAACTTCATCATTTGTTTGTAATTTTTGGGCTGGTTTACATCGCTTTTTATTGATTCTAACTTCCCCGCGACGAATCAACCGATATACACGGGATCTAGGAACACCTTTCAAGTATCGAATCAGAAAATTATCGATTCTTTGACCTTGTTGGGGTTCCAATATCCTTACAAATTGAACTTTTTTATTATGGTCACGCATTGAAAATTTACAAAAATCTAGGTAATTAGTGATCGAGTATTTTACTACAATCGAATTATCCTTTAATGGTGTACAATCCCCTCCTTTTTCAGTCGACTGATTTTGAAAATAGTGGAAACTTTAAAACAACATTTAAACAATTTACTCGGAAACGCTCTACATTCCGTGACTGATTTACCCCAATGTAATGCTAACGTGATTACCTCTTCCAAACGAGAATTTGGTGACTATCAGGCAAACGGGGTAATGGCTATTGCCAAGCAACTAAATACAAACCCGAAAGAATTAGCTAAAGATGTCCAAAAGCATTTAGAAAATCACGAAGATAGACTAGTGGAACGTCTTGAAGTTGCAGGTCCTGGGTTTATTAATATATTCCTCCGTAATTCAGAGCTACTTGGCCGCGCCAATACTCACCTGAACGATCTTGATACGCTCATACCCAAAATTGAATCGTCGCAGACCATTGTCATTGATTATTCTTCTCCCAATCTTGCAAAAGAAATGCACGTTGGGCACTTAAGGGGAACCATCATTGGCGATAGCCTCGCTCGTATACTGGAGAGACTGGGTCACAGGGTTGTCCGTCAAAACCATGTGGGTGATTGGGGCACCCAGTTTGGAATGTTAATAGCCTATATGAAAGAACTTCCAAAAAAAGATAATGCGCCACCAGACCAACTGATAGATCTTGAAAATTTCTACAAGGTAGCTAAGAAACGATTCGATTCAGATCCTGTCTTTGCTGATAGCGCACGTAGTAGCGTTGTCAGTTTACAGAGAAAAGACCCTGAGTACATGGCAATCTGGGAGCAGTTTATTGAAGAATCTATGCACCATTGTGAAGCCGTTTACGAAAAGCTTAACGTAACCCTAAAACGCAAAGATCTTGATGCCGAGAGTTCTTACAACGAAGATCTTCCGGTTATCGTAGAACATCTCACTACAAAGAAGCTGCTAAAAGAATCAGAGGGAGCCTTGTGTGTATTCTTACCAGAATTTGTTGGGAAAAATAACGAGCCCTTACCTGTCATCATTCAAAAAACGGACGGCAGCTATCTTTATGCCACTACCGATTTAGCAGCTATTAAGCTCCGTTCCCACGAACTCAAGGCTGATCGCTCAATCTATGTGGTTGATGTACGGCAATCTCTGCATTTTCAACAAGTTTTTGCTGTGGCAAAGGTATCAGGTCTAGCATCTAGCACTATCTCCCTAGAGCATATCTCTTACGGGACTATTATGGACAAAGATGGCAAACCTTTTAGGACCCGCTCTGGTGACACCGTAAAACTAGCGGATCTTTTAAATGAGTCAGTTCGGCGAGCTCTCGCGCTAGTTACAGAGAAAAATCCGAAACTAAACGCGTCTGATATGCAACATATCGCTCAGAAAGTGGGCATAGCAGCTGTTAAGTATGCCGATTTATCTAAGAACAGAACCAGCAATTATATTTTTGATTGGTCGAGTATGCTGTCATTTGAGGGAAATACCGCTCCTTATTTAATGTATGCATATGCAAGAATCAAAAGCATGCTTAGGAAACAGGAAGTAGTAAATGGGGCTTTTCGTATTACATCAGTTTCTAAACCAGAAGAGAGAGAACTGTTGTTAAAAAATTTACAGCTCGCGGAAGTGCTCCACACAGTTGCGGTAGATTGTTACCCTAATCACCTGTGTAACTATCTTTATGAGCTCGCTGGCTGTTTCATGCGATTCTATGAGAACTGTCCCATATTAAAAGCTGAAACTCAGGAACGAGAATCTAGACTAGCACTGTGCATGCTTACAGCAGAAAGCTTACAGCAAGGTCTCGATCTTTTGGGTATAGAAACCCTGGAGCAAATGTAAAAGCCGACTTAACATTTCTACAAAGTTAATCCAATGCTTCAAATTTGCAAATTAACCCACCAGTTCAAGCAATAGCTTATTGATTTTTTTAGAGAATTCTCCTGGGTCTTCCAACTGCCCTCCCTCTGCCAAACTTGCCTGACCAAAGAGAATTGTTACGAGGTCTGAAAAACGTTCTTCATCACTTTCCTGATTCAGTTTGAGAAGTAACGGATGCTCTGGGTTGATTTCAAATATCGGCTTTGTCTCCGGAATTGGCTGCCCAGAAGCCTCCATTATTTTACGCATTTGCGCACCCATATCATGCTCATCGATGGCCAAACAGGCGGGGGATTCGGTGAGCCGATGTGTGACCCTTACATCTTTTACTTTTTCTCCAAGAGTTTTTTTAATTTGCTCCACTAATTTTCCGAACTCCTTATCTTTTTTGTCCTGCTTCTCCCCTTCTTTCTTATCCTTGAGCTTCCCTAGATCTAATTCTCCACGAGCGATATCTTGAAATTGTTTACCATCAAACTCGCGTAGATGCCCCATTAACCATTCATCAATACGGTCATACATTAGAACAACTTCAATATTTTTCTTTTTAAATATTTCTAAAAGAGGACTATTTCGCGCTGCATTTAAAGATTCAGTGACTAAGTAATAGATTTTCTCCTGCCCCTTCTTCATCCGAGCCGCATACTCTTCGAGACCCTGATCTTGGTTGTCTGATTGTGATTCGGTGGTGGTAAATTGAAGTAGTTTCGCAATTTTTTCTACATTAGAAAAATCCTCTGCCGGACCTTCCTTTAAAGCCTGACCAAACTCACTCCAGAATAAGTTGTATTTCTCCTTATCCTTTTTGCGTAATTTCTCTAACATATCAAGCGCTCGCTTAGTAAGAGCGCTACGCATCGAATCAACAGCAGGGTCTTTTTGTAAGATCTCCCGTGAAACATTGAGGGAAATATCGTTGGAATCTACAATTCCCTTCATGAAACGTAGAAAAAGCGGTAAAAACTGCTCTGCATCATCCATTATAAAAACCCGTTGTACATAGAGTTTTAATCCTCGAGCAGCGTCTCGATTCCATAAATCATAAGGAGCTTTGCTAGGGATATAGAGCAAACTAGTATATTCGAGCTTCCCTTCAACTTTATTGTGACTCCATTCGAGTGGATCTTGAAAGTCATGGCTCACATGTTTATAGAATTCTCTGTATTCCTCTTTGGAGATATCTTTTCGAGAACGTGACCAAAGCGCTTTAGCTTCGTTTACTGTTTCGTATTCTTTCTTCGGCTTAGTTGTCTTTTTTGCATCTTCTTCCAGATTCTGTTTTTCCATAAAAACCGGAACAGAAATATGGTCGGCATACTTCTTCACAATACTATTTAGCCTGAATGCTGTTGCAAATTCTTCGTTGTCCTTTTTTAAGTAAAGAGTAACACTTGTTCCTCGGGCTTTTTTACTGGCTGGCTCAATAGAGTAATCAGCCTCTCCTGTAGACTTCCACAACGTGGCATCACTGACTTTAGTGCCAGCCTTACGTGTTAACACCTCCACTTTTTCAGCGACTATAAAAGCCGAATAAAATCCGACACCAAATTGTCCAATTAACTGAGTATCTTTCTGCTGATCTCCAGTGAGTGATTCAAGAAACTGTGCTGTTCCCGACTTAGCAATGGTTCCAAGATTACTTATTACCTCATCTCGAGTCATACCAATGCCGTTATCTGATATCGCGATGGTTTTTTCCTTTTCATCAAAATCAATCGTAACCTTTAGTTCTGAATCTTTGCCTAATAATTTTGAATTGGACAGGGCTTCAAATCGGAGTCTATCGGTCGCATCTGATGCATTAGAAATTAATTCACGCAAAAAGATTTCTTTGTTACTGTAAAGAGAGTGGATCATCAAATGCAGAAGCTGTTTCGCTTCTGTTTCGAATCCTAGTACTTCCGTTTTAGTGCTGGGTGCCATGTTTTCCTCCAACTATCAATAGGTCCATAGTAAAAAACCCGACCATTGTTAAATGCTCGGGTTTATAAATGGGGTCTTACAGCTCCAGTTTCAAGCGTTACCCATAGCTATCAAATGTTATATTCGGCTGCTAAACCTCTATTTCTTAATTCAGTGGAGGATACGTCTCGTAAAAATCAATGGCATCCTGGCGTCTCTCGGCAAGGATATTAAAACGATTCTCGGTATTGTTGATAAAAGTAATGTAGGTGCTGGCGCTATCGCGTGCGCTTTCGTCCCCAATATCAGCCGCTTCTCTCGCCGCTGATAACGCTCCATCGAAATCATCTAATTCGAGCAGAGACCTTGCCAGAAACATCAAGGTATCACCCCTATCGCTAAGATCCCCCTTATCCAGAGCCATCTGGAACGCTTCTGCAGCCTCCCTGTAATCTGTCATCACATAGTGAACATAACCTACAGTATCATACCCGTCACCGGTTGGATCCAAGTCAGCAACCCGTTCTGCTGGCTCAAGCGCTTCTTCCCACATGCTCGCTAACAGATACATCTGAGTGTAAGTTTC
>CEVJ01001228.1_pt1 | contig 10771 bp, 8 predicted proteins | sample 531491 | NCBI WGS metagenome assembly CEVJ01 (sample SAMEA2623693, study PRJEB7988) | marine metagenome | biome: marine biome (ENVO:00000447); feature: mesopelagic zone (ENVO:00000213); material: "saline water (ENVO:00002010), including plankton (ENVO:xxxxxxxx)" | depth 640 m
CAGTCACTGCTCCCGCACAGTGTGGATGGTGATGCAATAACGATTGCCGGAGAGATCGGCGCGGCAGTGAGCTCCAAACCGGCGTTCCAGCAGGACCTTCTCTACACCATCCCAGGGGAAGACCACTATGGAACGCCTTTGTACCGAGGTGTCACCAACAACGAATCTGGGTTTCCTCACAGCATACTGGTAAACCTAGATGGCAAACGTTTCGCCGACGAGTCCGTTGGTCAACAGGTCGGCGCGACACTACGAAACTTCGACGTCCGGCAGCACCGCTACACTAATGTGCCTTGTTTCATGGTCTTCGATCAGACCTACTTGGACAAATATGGACTAGGCAGCATTCAACCGCGCCAGAAAGCGCCCGATTGGCTGATTCAAAATCAAACCATCAAGGGACTGGCCCAGGTATTGGGCGTCAACAGAGAGGGTCTGACGAAGACTATCCAGCGCTTCAACCGGTTCGCGGCAACAGGAAAAGATTTAGACTTTGGCCGGGGCGAGTTCCCATTCGCCAATTCAGTGAGCGGCGACCTTACTCGTGAGCCCAACCCCAATTTGGGGCCGCTCAACAAGCCGCCGTATTACGGCCTACCGTTGGAGCTTGCGGCCACAAATTTGAGCGGTCTCATGACCAACGAGTCCGCCCAGGTGATACACCTGCGAGGCCACGCTATCCCCGGACTCTACGCGTGTGGCAGCACCAGCGCCCACTATTATGGGATAGGTTACCAAGCGGGCTGTGAGCTTGGCGGCGCGATGACCTTCGGATACCTGGCGGCCAGGCACGCGGCAGGAGCGTAGTCAATGGAGAATAAACCGGTGACCAAATCGAGCACCATGTGCGTCATTCGATCGTCCTATTTCCTAAGCAACCCAACGGATCGGCACACGAACTAATAATTTATACCTCGCCTTTAGGGCAATCCTGGATGCGGGCAGATCAAAATCAAGGCTTCCCATTCAGGCCGGTTGGTCCTGCGTTCAAGTCAAATACCGCTGGAGTATCAACATCGCAGCCGTCTCATCTACCGATGCTCGGTCTCTGGAGGGCTGGACTCCAGATTCACGCAGCAGCCCTTCAGCTTCGACGCTTGTGAACCGCTCGTCCATCTGGTAGATAGCTATGTCCGTTTCTTTCTTCAGGGCGCGGATGAAGCCTTGGGCTAGTTTGGCGGAGGCGCCGGTTCCGCCATCGACCATATAAGGGATGCCAACGACTATCCCTTCTGCCCGATGGTCTTTGGCAAAAGAGATGACCTGCCTAACGTCTTGAACCAATTTGCTTCGGACGATGTGACCAGCTGGCAAGGCCATACCCTTGGAGCCGCTAACCGCGAGGCCGATACGGACTTCGCCAAGGTCTAGCGCTATCAGCTTCTGCTCTAGGGACATGTCCGTATTAGGAGAGACATTGGCGCACCAAGGCCGGCACGCCGCCTAGAGCTTCATCGATTTTCTCAGGTTGTTTGCCGCCGGCCTGGGCCATCTCGGGCCGCCCGCCACCACCACCACCCATGACCTTGGCGGTGTCCCGAGCGATGTTACCGGCATGGAGTCCGCGTTCCACCAGGTCTGGGGTGACCATGGTGACGAGTATGGGATTGCCGTCGACAACCGCCGCCAAAGCCACAACGACACTTCCCAGTTTGTCCTTGAGGAAATCTCCTATCTCGCGCATACCGTCGGCGCCGGCGGCTGATGTCCGCCCAGCCACTAACTTGACACCATCGATGTCTTGAATCTTGTCCAACAGAGCTTCGGCCTCGCCACGCAGTGAGGTCTTCTGGAATCCTTCCAACTGCTTCTTAAGGTCTTCGTTCTCCTGCATGAAGCTGTCCAGCCGGGATTCAAGATCGAAAACCGATGTCTGCAGCTTCTGAGACATGGATTCCAGACGGTCTGTCTGCTGGACGAACAGTTCTTCCGCGGCACGTCCGGTCACGGCCTCGATACGACGCATCCCGCCGCCGATGCTGGATTCTCCTAGCACCACCAAGGTGCCAACCTGGCCGGTGTTGGAAACGTGGGTGCCACCACAAACTTCGACGCTGAATGCGTCTTCTGTTGAAGTGGGTTCTGGTGCCATGCTCACCACCCTGACAACATCGCCGTAGCGGTCACCAAAGAAGGCCAAAGCGCCTTCCCGTACCGCTTCGCTGTAGCTGGTCTCATGGGAGGTGACGGCGAGGTTTCCCCGGACTTTTTCATTGGCTAGGGACTGGACCGACAAAAGCTCGACCCGTGTGAGAGCGCTGACGTGGCTGAAGTCGAAGCGCAGCCGATCCGGCGCCACGAGCGAACCAGCTTGTCTAACGTGGGCGCCCAGCACCGAGCGCAAGGCAGCGTGAAGGATGTGGGTGCCGCTGTGGTTTCGGGATGAGTCCAAACGCCTGGTCAATGCTACAGTGGCTGTGACCGCCTCGCCAACCGATATTTCACCCTTCTGGATTGTCCCGCGCTGGACAATCAGTCCGGCTACTGGGCTCTGGGTATCTTCCACCGCGACTACGCCGTTCGGGCCACTGATGGTGCCATGGTCACCCAACTGTCCACCGCCCTCCGCATAGAAAGGGGACCGGCTGATGATCACTTCCACCTGCTGTCCCTGCACGGCATGGTCAACAGAAAGCCCGCCAGACAGGATAGCCGCGATTTTCGAGTCCTGTTCAGTCAGGCTATAGCCAACGAATTCGCTGGACCCGACTCCTAGTTCGGCGTAAGAAACCTGCATATCCATGCCGCCGGAGAAGGAACCCGAAGACCGGGATTGTTCCCGTTGGACCGCCATCTCCCGCTCGAAGCCGTCCATGTCCACTTGCAACCCGTGCTCTTTTGCAATCTCAGCGGTTAGCTCCGGAGGGAAACCGTAGGTGTCGTAGAGGACGAAGGTCTCTACATCGGATAGGGTCCCAACAAACTCTCTCTGCTCTTTCAAGCCTTTCGGTAGTCCAGTTTTGAGAGCTTCACCGACGATTTCCAACGTTCCATGAGATGCAGCAGTGGCAATCTCTCCTAGTGTAAGAGCCGAGTCAATAGCGGCGACATCCAGGTTGCCCAACCTAGAATCGGCAAGGAGCAGTTTGCGTACTGGGATGAACCCTTCTTCCAAAAGCGGGAGGCCGGTTTGGATCGCCTCGGCGAACCTCTCTTCCTCAAGGCTTATCACCCGCTGGATAAACTCGTGGTTTTCTGACAGTTCTTTATAGACGCCGTTGAATTGAGGGATCGTCTCTTCCACTACTTTGGTCAGGAACGGCTGGTTCAGACCCAGCTGGCGTCCATACCGGATGGCCCTGCGGATAACACGGCGCAGCACATAGCCTCGGCCTTCGTTGCCAGGTACTACACCGTCGCCGATCAGGAAAGCTGCGGCTCGAGCGTGCTCAACCACCACCCGCATGGCGTAATCGGTGTCGGTATCCGAGCCGTAGGTTTTACCGGTCAGTTGACTGACACGATTAATTATGGGAGCGAACAGGTCGGTCTCGTATATGTTCTGTTTGCCCTGTAGGATGACCATCGCCCGCTCCAGACCCATGCCGGTGTCGACGGATGGGGCAGGCAACGGCGTCCGGATGCCTTCGCTGTCCTGGTAGAACTGCATGAACACCAGGTTCCACAGCTCTACAAACCGTTCGCAATCGCAGTTGGGGTGGCAGCCGTCAATCGGCAAGGTGTCGTCAGTTTCCAATTCTTTTCGGAATTGGGCGGTCAGGTCTTCTGGCAGTTTCATTCGGCCGGAGTGGCAGCCCTTGTCGGCGCCGCCGTCGTAATGGACCTCAGAACAAGGGCCGGTCGGTCCTTCATTTCCGGCGGGTCCCCACCAGTTGTCTTTGTTCCCATACCGGTATATACGCTCGACTGGGACTCCTACCTGGTCACGCCAGATAGCGAAGGCTTCTTCATCGTCCAGGTGGATAGTGACGAAGAGTCTTTCCGGCTCGAGCTCGAACAACTCAGTCACCAATTCCCAACAGAAGCCGACTGCGCCTTCTTTGAAATAATCCCCAATGCTGAAGTTCCCCAGCATTTCAAAGAAAGTAAGGTGTTTGTGGTCGCCCACCTCATCTATGTCGGTGGTCCTGAAACTCTTTTGGCTGCTGGTGAGGCGCTTGGAGGGCGGCGTCTGCTCACCCATGAAGAAGGGCTTGAACGGGACCATACCGGCGCTGGTGAAAAGCAAGGTCGGGTCGCCAGCGGGTATCAACGAAGCTGAGGGCATGTGCTGGTGGCCCTTGCTCTCAAAAAACTTAATGAAAGAGTCTCTTATCTGGTCGCCGTTCATTGTTTTCCCTTGGGGTTTCCTTCCGGTATTTCTTCAGTTATTGTCGGCGAGATTTTCTGGAGTTCCAAACCCCTGGTCCGTCGAAATGTTGCTTAGAACGTTACGAAATTCGCCTTTTTAAGGGGCCAGATTGAATTGTATTTGACCAGGCATGGGCAGTCAACGGCTATCGCCGCTACCGGTACCGGGCTTGAGAGGTTTGAAAGGCTACCCAATATTGGTTTTAGGTCAGCATTTACTCGCTTGACCAAAGCGGTTGACCTCCGTAACATTTATTCGACGGACGCGAATTATGTCATGTCGAACGTGTCGACTGTCTGTGCAGTAGGAGGTGTCGATGGACTCCAGCATTATCGGTAAGATAGAGAAAGCCAAACAGTACGCAGAAGAGAAAGACCGAGTAAACATCACGAGTTTCGCCGCCATATTCAAGGGGAATCATAACCAGTACGCCGTACGGTTTGAAGACGGTGCGTGGCGCTGCGAATGTCACTTTTTCGCTACCAGGGAAGTCTGCAGCCACACCATGGCGCTACAACGTATTCTTGACCAGATGATAATAGAGCAACCAGAGCCGGCACCCACAACGTAAACAAGCTGGCCAACGAAACAGAAAATGACCTCCTCAGAGTGAGGAGGTCATTTTTTTAATTTGCAAACGCTTGGCACCCCGGTTTATCGCTGTTAATATTTGCCCGGCTCCGGAATATGTGAGGATCCTCAGACCTCTATGGTCAGCCGCAACATTTGCATCAACTTCCAGTAAATAACACTCCCTTGGAGGAGAGCCGGTTCGGAATTCCTCCGGCTCTGCGTTATCCGGCTTACCGGGACTACTGGATGGGCCTACTGGCCTCGGTTAGTGGGTTCCAGATGTTCCGCGTCTGCCAGGGTTGGTTGATCTACGAGATCACCGGATCCCCTTGGTCCTTGGGCCTGGTCGGAGCCGCTAACGCCATCCCGGCCATCTTCTTCAATCTATTCGGCGGAGTATTCGCAGACCGCTGGGACAAGCGCCGTCTCATCATATCCACTCAACTCACGACCGGCAGCCTGATATTCATATTGGCAACGTTGACCATGTTGGGTTGGGTTGAGAGTTGGCACGTCTTGGCGGTGGCCTTTTTAGCCGGCGGAGTAGAGGCCTTCGACAATCCAGCCCGCCAGGCCCTCTACCCTCATCTCATCAACCGCAGGGTGATGATGAGCGCCGTGGCCATGAATTCATCCATCTGGCAGGGCACCCGGATCGTCGCGCCTGGCATCGCCGGAATTCTCATAGACCTCATCAACACTGAGACGGCCATGTATATCTCCGGGATGGGATTCGTAGTACTAGTGGCTGTGATGGCGCGCCTCAATGTGCCGCCAATCCCTAGAGGTGGGGTCGGCAGCCCTGTTCAAGACGTTAAAGACGGCCTCAAGTTCATCAAGGTCAATTCCATATTCTCCTTTTTGATTGGCATGACCTTCTTCAACAGTTTCTTCGGCATGGCCTACGTAATGTTGATGCCCATCTTCGCGGTAGACATCCTAGAGGTTGGAGCCAAGGGCCAGGGGATGCTCTTGGGCATGACAGGGGCTGGCGCTCTGGTTAACACTCTTTGGATGGGTACCAGAGGCGACGTGCCAAACCGGGGACTGGCAATCATCGGCGGAGCGGTGCTTTTCGGACTGTCCGTGGCAGCGTTCGCATTGACCGCGGAGTATGTGGGTTCCATATCTCTGGCAATGGCTTTGATGTTCTTCATGGGAATCTTCAATTCCGTGTACATGATCTCCATCCAAAGCTCGCTACAGATAATGGTCCCAGACCGTATGCGAGGGCGTGTAATGGGGTTCTATGGAATGACCTGGAGCATAATGCCATTGGGCGGGTTGCAAGCCAGCGCGTTAACCAGCGTTTTCACAGCGCCGATAGCCATCGCGGCCGGTGGAATAGCAGTGGCCGCCTTCGCGCTGGGCCCAGCTATGGTCAATTCCAAAGTCCGAAATCTGGGCAGCCACCTTACCCCCATATTCGATAAACCGGAGGATGCTCCAACCGCCCCAATTGAAGCCGTTGACACCAAGAAGTAGGCGAACTACACTCATTCGTGACCTGATTGTATAGTTCTAATTTCGATAGACTTTGGTATATTTTTGTAGGTTTCTGAAGGCTATATCATGGTCTTCCAGCCTAAAGATTCCTGTCCTTCTATGATAATCACAGCGCACCACGAATCCGCACAGTGAATGGTCCAAACCCGGATTATGACCTCAGAAAGATTCCTGGAGAGAACTTGGAATTCCTAGTCGTCGGACTGAACCACCGGACCGCTCCTGTTGAAGTCCGGGAAGGTCTCTCGTTGAACAAAGAGCAGCTCCCTGACGCGCTCAGGGCGATGAGCAGTTACGGTATGGGTGGAGTTATCCTGTCTACCTGCAACCGCTCCGAGTTCTACACTCTGGATATCCCCGAAGATGGCTCTGAAGCTGGGGCCGACCAGGTGAAGAAGTTCCTTGTTGAACGATTCGGCATCTCTCTCCTAGATGTGGACAGGTACCTCTATGTCTACCGGGGCTACGAATGCATCCACCACCTTTTCCGCGTCGCCTCAAGTCTCGACTCCATGATTCTAGGCGAGGAACAGATAATCGGCCAGGTGCGCGACGCCTACGAGTCCGCCACCACCGCAGGGACCGCCCAAGGGCCGATGGCCCAGCTTTTCCAACAGGCCTTGAGAGTGGGACGCCGTGTTAGGCGCGAGACCGGCATCAGCAGAAACGCCCTGTCTGTGAGTCGAGCTTGTGTTGAGTTGGCCAAGTCTGCACTGGGCGACCTCTCCGACCGCCGAGTGCTGGTCGTCGGCGCCGGTGAAGCCGGAGAACTGGCCGCCGAAGTGTTGAGTATTTCGGGAGTCAGTGACATCACCGTAACGAACCGCACCTTCCAAAGAGCTGAAGAACTGGCCGTTAATCTCTCGGCCCAGGCCCTTCCCTTCGACGAAATGGCCAAAGCGCTTCAAGAGTCGGACATCGTCATCGGATGCACCGGGTCGCCAGGATACGTGCTAAACGCCGACTTGATCGGTGACACCATGGCTGCCCGCCCGGACCGACCACTGTTCCTCATCGACATAGCCGTGCCCAGGGACATCGACCCCGCGTCAGCCCAGGTGAAAAACGTATTCTTGAACGATGTGGACGACTTGGAGTCTGCTACCCAGGCGGCACGCGAGAAGAAAGCTCAAGAAGCTGAATGGGCCGAGGAATTGGCGACAGACGAATCCCTGCAATTTCGCCAGTGGTGTCTAGACTTAGAGGCCCTGCCAACCGTGATTGAATTGCGCAATCGGGCCGACCAAATCCGTTCGTTGGAACTTCACAAGACCGTGCGGAAGCTAAACGGCCAACTGGATGAAGCCGCGCTGGAATCGCTGGACGCGATGACCAAAGCCATAGTGAATAAGATTCTCCACGACCCGACCGTGTTCCTTAAAGAGCGCAAAGGTCCGGAGGAATTACAGGTCGCGCGAGACATCTTCCGACTCAGCGAAAATGGTCTTCAAACCCCCGATTAACCTCTGATTACTCCCTAGTAAGGGCTCCTTATCGCTCCTCCCACTGCCCACGCACCGCGAAACCGGCTATAATAACTCACCAGTAATATTGGGACCGTAATGTCATTAGTCGAGAAATACGCACTACTCCCAGACGAGATTGACCGCCAGAGCATCGAAGTCGTTGAAGCCAGCCTACCTGACTTGGAAGGCCTCACGCCAGAAGAACGCTACGTGGTGTTTCGTATCGTGCGGGCAGAAGGAGACCCTGAGATATCCAATAGCATCGGGTTCAGCCCCGACGCTGTGTACAAGGGCATCGCTGCCATCAAAGCCAAAGCGGCAGTGGTCACCGACGTCCGCATGGTCGAGGTGGGCATCTCCAAGGCCTTACTCGGCAAATGCGGCCTCACCACCTACTGCCAGATTGACACGCCAAACACGGCGGAGCGGGCCAAAGCGGATGGCACCACCAGATCAGTGGCGGCAATCCGCGAGCTAACTCCCCACCTGGACGGCGCCATCGCGGTGGTTGGCAACGCCCCAACCGCCCTACTCGCCCTGTTGGACATGATTAAAGATGGTGAAGTCTCGCCGTCCCTGGTAATTGGCATGCCGGTTGGATTCATCGCCTGCGCTGAATCCAAGGCCGAATTGGCCAAGGTAGACGTCCCATATATATCCATCTGGGAGAAGCGCGGCGGCAGTTCGGCGGCGGCGGCCACGGTGAACGCACTCTTGGGACTGGCACTCCAAGAGGTAACGCTGTGAACGACAAAGCTACCGGGACGGACAGCTGGGGAGTGATTCTCCTCGGCCACGGCAGCCAGCGAGGCACCAGCAAAGCTGAATGTTCCTGCAGTTGGCTTCAGAAAGATACTCCTGAGTGGTGTCAGGACTGCCCCAGCACGCCTACTGGGCTTAGGCAGGCTGCGGACCGTCTGCAAGGGATGTTGCAGATTGACCAATCACGGGTGGTCCTGTCTTGCCTGGAATTCATAGAGCCTTTCCCTCTTGAAGCGGCCAAGATACTGGATGAGCGCGGTTTCCATAAAGTGGTGGTGGCCCCCTTCCTGCTCGGAAACGGCAAACACGCCACGCTGGAGATGAACGAGATAATCGAAGAGGTCCAGGGCCAACTGCCGGGTGTGCAGTTGTATCTCGCGGCGGGTCTGGGCACAGATCCCAACCTGGCAGAATTGGTAGTCCAGAGGGTTCGTGAATTGGAAGGATCACAGGAGACTGCCAGGACTAGATCCGGCCCCAAGGGCATCTTGGTAGTCAAAGCCGGAACCAAGACCGAATACGACGACTGCATCTGGTTGGAAGAATTAGGCCAACTGGTGGAGGCCAGTCTCGGCGCCGACTATGCCGTGGCAGTGGCCCAGTCCCACTACGGCGACCCTACCATGGACGCCGCCGCCGCCAAACTGGCAGAGGCCCGTGGAGTGTCCTCCATCATGTGCGTCCCTTACCTGTTCTTCCCCGGCATTATCCTCCAGAGGAATGTTATCGGTGGCATGGAACAAATCAGAGACCGCTACCCCGGTGTCATTATGTCCGTTACCCCGCCCCTGGGCGTTGACGATAAGATCGTGGCTATCACAGCCGACCGTGTGCGCCAGGTTTTAAGCCAGGCGGTCAAATGAACCCCGGTGACTCAGTACCTGAGAGCGATTACAGTAGACCGACTGTCCGCGGTAAAGGCATGCGGACCGGATATACAACTGGCGCTTGCGCCGCCGCCGCAACCAAGGCAGCAGTTACAGCACTCCTCACTGGATACCCTGTCCACCAAGTGACCATCCATCTACCCATGGGCAAGGACGCTGATTTCAGATTGAACCGCTGTGAATGGACTGATGAGACCTCCGTTAGTGGAAAAGTCCTCTGCTCGGTCATAAAAGACGGCGGAGACGACCCGGACGCAACCCACGGTGCTGAGATCTGCGCCACCATTTCTATTGAAGGTGCAGCCACTTCCGACGAAGGTGTGACCATCCAAGGAGGAGTGGGCGTCGGCACTGTGACCTTCCCTGGCACTGGAATCCCAGTTGGAGAGCCAGCTGTTACCCGCGTTCCGAGGCGCATGATCATTGAATCGGCCCTAGAAGCGAGTAAGACTTACGGTTTAGAATCCGGCAAAGAGATCGTCGTCGAACTCTCTGTTCCCACCGGGGAAGAGGTGGCGCTTAAGACCACCAACGCACGGCTGGGAGTCATCGGCGGCATCTCCATCCTGGGCAGCACTGGCGTGGTCCAACCCTATTCGACGGCAGCCTGGCGAGCCAGCGTCAATCTGGCCATCGACGTGGCTGCAACCAACGACATCGAGCACATGGTTCTCGCTACTGGGCTACAAAGCGAGGCCTTTACCAAGAACCATCTTGACCTACCTGACATGGCCTACGTCGGGGTAGGCATCTTCAGCGGCGCCGCTCTTAAACGGTGCGTCTCAAGGGGTATCAAACGCGCCGCCCACGTCGGCATGATTGGCAAGTTCTCCAAGATGGCCGAGGGATATTTCGTCACCCATGTGGCAGGAAACAAAGTAGACACCACATTCCTGGCCGGCCTGGCAGGACAGTGTGGGGCGTCCAATAGCCTGCAGAAAGAAATGGCGGCCACGACCTCGGGCCGTCACTTCGGCGAGATCGCCCTTGCCAACAATCAGCTTGAACTGTTCACCGTGATGAGCCAGATGGTCTGTGACGAAAGCCACAAACTATTAGGTGAAGACGCAAACAAGCTGATAGTCGACGCCATGTGCTTCGACTTCGACGGCACACTCCTGGGGTACGCCTCTACCTCGCCTGACGGCATCCCCATGGTCTCCCCTTCCGGAGCGTCTTCAGATGGTTAAGGACCTCCCCGAAATACATCGGTCACTAGGCCTGCCAGACGATGCCTTTGAGCAACGTCGCCCTATCAAGGGACA
>CEVJ01009469.1_pt1 | contig 10581 bp, 11 predicted proteins | sample 531491 | NCBI WGS metagenome assembly CEVJ01 (sample SAMEA2623693, study PRJEB7988) | marine metagenome | biome: marine biome (ENVO:00000447); feature: mesopelagic zone (ENVO:00000213); material: "saline water (ENVO:00002010), including plankton (ENVO:xxxxxxxx)" | depth 640 m
TGAGTGCTCTGGAATCCTCCAGCAAGCACCGTTGACTCAGGAGCGGCACCCTGGCTACTGGTATACTTTTGAATGATTTCACCGACAGGCTGTTGCGAACCTGCCAGAATGACCCCTAATAGATCGAAACAAGATTCATTGGCGACGCGGATGGCGTCGGGTGGAATGTCCTCATAGTTGGTGTTGACGATCCACTTTGCGATGGTCTCTGTTGCGCCCATCTTTTACCTCCGTCTTATCGCTCTTTTTTACTGGATTCCAGTCTGTGCGCAACATTATATACCGAAGGGCACAATGGGCAAGACGGGCCTACAGCACCCTAGACGCGACCTCGATGCCGGTCTGAAAAATTGACGCGTAGCGCACGGGGATTTGAGCGAGAACCTGAACGCTGTCAGCGGCTATGGTCAAGCCAACATGGCTGACGAACGACTACCTCACGTCAATATCACCCGGTCGGTTACCTTTGGCGTGGACAAATCAGATAGGAAGATAGGAGTCGGCGGGCCTCCTTTTTCACCTTGAGCTCCTTGAGCGTATAATCTGCATTACATTTTTGACATGCCAACTCCAGACCGGCCACCGGACGGCCAGTTTGGACCAGACGGCTTTAGAGGTCACTCCGGATGATCCTTCGCTTTCTTTCTGCTTTCTACGGCGGGATGAAATCTGTCTCCAGCGGTTTCTACTTCAACTGGGGGATGACCTATGCCCGGTGGGGCCAACCTGCCAGAGCGATGTACTATCTCAACCGCGCAGCCAGGCTCAACGCCAAGGGCGCTCATATCTACTACCAACGCGGGCTTTTGTTGATTGCCATGGGGCAGCCAGAATCCGCTACAGCTGACTTCAACAAGGCCATAGACGCAAACCCTAAACATCTTGACGCCTACCTGAACCGCAGTCTGATGCACACACTAGCAGGGAGGCACGAAGAAGCTCAGAGCGATGTTGAAGCCGCAGTGGCCATGGGCGCCGACCGCTCCAGTCTGGAAGCCCAGAACGCAGAGTTGCGAGACCAAGTAGAATAGTTCCTCACCGTTGATTCAACATGAGAATCTTAATAGTGTTTCAAATACTAGCTAAGTTACTACGCAAAGCACTGCCCGGTTCCGTAGCCATGTCTGATGCTGAGAAGGTATACGACTCAGGAGTGAGGATGCAGCGCCAAGGCAGGTTGGATGAAGCAGTGGCCCGTTACACACGAGCCATCGACCTAGACCCAACCCTAGCCCAAGCCTACAGTAACAGGGGCTCGACCTACCTGAACCTTGGAGAACCGGAGAAGGCCATCGCCGACCTAGACGAAGCCCTCACCCTGAACCCGAATTTGGCCGTCGCGTACAGCAGCCGCGGCCTAGCACACACCAACCTTTCTAATTTCAGTCAGGCCTTGAAAGACCTGAACGAGGCTGTCCGCATCAATCCAAACTTTGCTGACGCCTACAGTACCCGTGGTTTTGCACACAGATCGGCGGGGCAGCTGAACCGTGCCATAAGAGACTTCGACCAGGCCATCCGAATCGACCAAAAGTTCTCTGTGGCCTACAACAACCGGGCCGATGTCCACATAGAGATGAACAACGCCGAGCTCGCCATCGACGACCTAGACATGGCTATCAAGCTAGACCCGGGCTTGGCCGTCGCATTCGCCAACAGGGCTTTTGCCTGGGCGCTGCTCAAAGACGACAATAGAGCCAGCAAGGACCTGGAATCCGCGGTCAGACTGGGCGTGGACCGTGCCCTATTAGAAGCGAAAGTGGCAGAATTCAAAGAGCTCCCCTAAACATCAGATAATCTGCGAGGCTTTAACATGCCCCGATATCCTATAAACGAGTCAAGGCTCAACCAGACTCTTGAAGAATTAGGCCATTTAGGGGAAAGTCCCGGCGGCATGGACCGTGTAGCCTATTCTCCTGAGGACATATTGGGCCGCGAATACAGCATCAGTCAGATGCGGGAAGCAGGTCTCGAGACCCGCATCGACACCGCCGGAAATATCATCGGGAGCATCAGCGGGTCGGACGATAGCCTGCCGGTCATCGCTTTAGGCTCTCACACCGACACCGTGCCCAAGGGTGGCAAGTATGACGGAGCCCTCGGGGTGATGGCAGCTATCGAAGTCATGCGCACCCTCAAAGAACAAGGTCATCAGACCCGCCATCCCGTTGAGGTAATCAACTTCACCAACGAAGAGGGAACCCGCTTCCATCGTTGGCTTGTGGGTAGCCGTTCCATGTCCGGCCTGCTGGAACAGGAGGACTTGGACGCCGTGGACGACGATGGCAACGGCCTCGGCCCTTGCCTGGCCGACATCGGAGGCGACATGTCCCAAATCGGTGAAGCGGTCCGAAAACCCGGCGAACTAGCCGCCTACTTCGAACTCCACATCGAACAAGGTCCTTACCTCTACCTTTCCGGCACGCCCATCGGCGTGGTCACTGGAATAACTGGAAGAGCAGTATTCGAGGTCGATATTGAAGGCAAGGCCAACCACGCCGGCACCACCCCCATGTCCACCCGGCGCGACGCTCTGGTCAGCGCTTCAAAGCTGGTTTTAGATATACAAAAGATGGCCGCTGAGCAGGAAATCTGCCGGGTTTCTACCGTAGGATCTATCAAAGCGGTACCTAACGCCGTAAACGTAATTCCAGGCAGCGCCAGTATCGGACTGGAGTTCCGGGACACTGATATGGAAGCCCTAGGTGCCGCTGAACAGGAACTACGGCGCCTAACGGATCAGGCAGTGGCTGACGACGGAGTCAGCGTCAACGTCGTACGGCACCGGTTCACGAGATCAGTCCCCATAGCAGAAGATATGCAAGCCCTAGTTGCGGAGGCCGCCGAAAACTGCGGGTTCGAGTGGGAACCCCAAGCCAGCGGGGCTGGCCACGACGCCCAAGCAATTGCCAACATCGCCCCGATAGCCATGATATTCGTGCCCAGCCTCGACGGTATCAGCCATTCCATGGAAGAGTATTCAACGCCGCAAGATTGTGCCAACGGCGCTCAGGTATTATTAGAGTTGCTGCTACTGGCTGACGACCGCTTCTAGCGGGCGCCTTCGGCAAAGGATATTCGAGGAATCAAATGAAGTTATCGGGCTCCTATGAATTCGACGCCGCCCCGGAGAAGGTGTGGCAGACCCTCACTGATCCCGAAGTTCTCCGTGGCTGCATACCTGGCTGTGAAAAGATGGATTCCCTGGGCAACGACGAGTACACGGCCACCGTAACGATCTCCATGGGCCCCATCCGCAGCAAGTTCGATGCCAAAGTCACAATGGTCGACCTACAGCCCTTCGAATCTTACAAGCTGGTCGTTGAGGGAAATGGGCCTTCCGGGTTTGTCCGAGGTGAGTCGCAAATCAAATTGAGCGAAAACGGGAACAAAACAACGGTGGACGTGGACAGCGATTCCTCATCGGGAGGTCTGCTGGCCAGAGTTGGCCAGCGTATGATCGAGAGTTTTGCCCGGTCCATGATGGACCGGTTCTTTACCTGCCTGCAGGACTCGGTAAAATAACGAACAGGCGCGTCCGCTCATTCTGGGTCGGTCGAAAGTTAATCGATTGCGCCGCCGTGTGTGCTCTGCTATCGTGTGCGCGAGCCGGGCCCGCCCGGCCATGTTTCAGACAAATTACGGAGGGCACCATGGATCGCCGCGTACCTACCAAAGACGAAGTCCTAGCATACCTGAAAGAGGACCGAAACTGGGGCCGCTGGGGCAACGACGACCAGATGGGCGCCATGAACATGATCACCCCAGAAAAGCGCCTCGCCGCCACTGCTACCGTGAAGTCAGGCCGGGCGGTCTCCCTCAGCCGTGAATTCCCCAAGACTCCGGCACCGAACAACCCCACACCGGCCCATCACTACATGAAAAAGGTCTTCCGCAATGAGACTTCAGGGTTCTCAGCAGACTATTACGGCATCTCCTACCACGGTACGGCCACAACCCACCTAGATGCCCTCTGCCACGTCTGGGATGAGAACGGCATGTGGAACGGCCGCACTCACGGCGACACCGTCACCATGGACGGGGCTGTCTGGGGCTCTGTTGAACATTGGAAGGAGGGCATCATAACTAGAGGGGTATTGCTGGACGTCCCTAAATTCCGAGGGGTACCCTACGTGACCATGGAAACTCCCGTCCACGGTTGGGAATTGGAAGACATCGCCGCCGCCCAGGGCATAGCCATGCAGCCAGGCGACGCCCTGATCGTCTACAGTGGCCGCGAGAAATGGAACGAAGACGGCAACCCGCTCTGGGGCGGAGACCCCAACGCGCGGCCCGGACTCCACGCTTCCTGCCTCAGGTTCATCCGCGAATCGGATTGCTGCCTGCTGGTCTGGGACATGATGGACTTCACTCCCAACGGCTACGATTTGGCATGGTCGGTCCACGGCTCCATCTTCGCCTACGGAATCGGACTGCTGGACAACGCTCTGTTGCAACCCTTGGCTGAGGCCTGCGCTGAAGAGGGACGCTACGAATTCATGCTGACAGTCAACCCGTTGCGGGTGGTCGGAGGCACAGGTTCTCCAGTGAACCCAGTAGCAATCCTCTAACTTAAGAGCCGAGTTGATAAAAAAGAGAAGGGCGGGGTTTCCCTCGCTCTTCTCTTTTTAGAATACCGAACCCGTCTTGTTACCTAGATAACCACTGGCTCCACCACATTGTCGTCAACGACATGGTTGTTGGATCGCACAGATCCGTTCAACTCCTGCACCCGCTTCCGCATCTGATCCAACCGGGAAAAGTCTGTGATTCCTGAGACCATGGTGATAGCAGACAGATACTTGGTTCGGCGGTCTGGATAGTCCCCATAACGCACCTTGCTCACCGTAGTAAGCTCCTCCAACCTTGCCTTGCCGACAGAGATGGCCTGAGCGTACAGATGCTCGGGCCTGCCATGCACTATCAACGACGCTGACCGGGCGCCCGATACGTCGGTCGGGAATGTGAGGGCGCCCTTTTCGACGCTCCTCTCGATGATGTCTTCTAACTCATGGGTGCCCGGCTCAATCCCACCACGCCAAAACTGGGACTTAACTCGGATCTCCTGCGAGAAATGGCCGATGGTCGAGACATCGCCTATGAGCCCCATGGTCGCCTTGATCTCCGAAGAACTGAACACTTCTTGGGGCGGTGGGCGAATCTCGCCTGCCGTAATGATGGTGGTCAGGGTCTGGGCCAGACTCTCGTTCACCCTCTGGAACATCTTCTCCACCGATTCCCTTGTGACGTGCGCCTGTTCATACTGCTGGTTGTCCACCAGCAGTATGTTATTGAAGTAATGGTTCCAAAGCTCAAAACTCTTTATGGTGTTAGAGAGATTAAGCGCCTCTTTGTCGTTGGGCATCCCAGAGACGGATGGCACCACACCGATTCCATATACAGGGATATGTTTGTAGACTTTTTTCAACTCGCTCGCTAGTACGAAGCTACCCCCGGCCCCAGATCCGCCGCCGAGGCCGGCCGCGATCCAGATTACCTCTGGGTCCCGTTTCCGCACCATTGCGTCTATGGAATCCATCATTTGAGCCAAAGACTTCTCAGCAATGCTAGCCCCAAGGTCTATATCCGATCCAACACCCCGGCCTCTAAGAGCATATTTGCCAATCAGGACTTTTTCGCGGATATAACGCAGTCCTGACAGGTCAGCCTCTTCTGTGTTGATAGCTATGGCGCTGTATAAGCGGCGATTCATTCCCATCAGGGAATTGACGATCTTACCTCCCGCCTGTCCGAACCCAATCCAGAGTACTCGCATCTTCCCTTCCTCCAAGTGTCGACCACGGCCAACTCCTGCCTGACCGCGCCGCACATCCCATTTCGATTCGTCTCGTGGGTTAACGCCGTGCCAGTGCGTCCACAGGTCCTCGCTTTAACCAATCAACGATCTGAGCCGAAGACTCGACAATCAGTATTCTCGGTCACTGTCAGTGATGGAGTTTTGAAACTCCTTGCCTTCATGGCAGATCTGGCACTCTCCCCAGCTAACCGGTCCATTAGCTGCTTCAATGACCCAATGGTGCTTGCAGCTGGGCTTAGCCAGCTGTTCTTCTACCGCCTTGACCGCCACGGTTTCCAACAAACCCTTCTCTATTACCATGATCAACCTCCAGAGCAGGGGTATCCCCTGAGCTAGCGCAACTAGTCAGTCGCGGCCCGACATTGCAAGCTCAGTTGTTTAAAAAGACCCAAGGCCTTATCCACCGCTTCACATCCTTCGACGTTACCTACTCAACCGCCTTTATGTCAATGAAATTTAAAACTAATTTTACTTTAATTTAAAAATTTGATTAACATACACGCCTGAAAATATTATCAATTATTGCCAAACAGACTGACAACCAGCTTTGAACTCCCATAGCAATGAGATAGTGGCGGCCCTCTCGATCCTACGGTCTTTCTCGCGGCGTCCCACCATCACGTCGTTGTCAAACAGCTTCATAAAGCCATCACCTCTTGATTGTCCGGGGCACAAATTCGTACCTCGGACATGAATCACCTCGCTCCGGCGAGTGATATATATGCCTGACTAGTGCGATAGTATCGGCCGAGACCTTCACCCTGGACTGATTTAATTAACCCATCCCCCAAAGCTGGAACAAACTTGGACACAAAGAGCCCTCTGCCAGCGGAGCGGTCACCGCTGGTGTAACCTATATCCAGCCATTCACGGGGAGGTCCGTTTGGTAGCCACTGACAAACTCAAGATTCTGATCGTGGGCGGTCACGATATCGTTCGGAAAGGGTTGGCGATGCTTGTCTCACGCCAGGATGACCTTTGCGTAGTCGCCGAGGCTGGCACAGTGGCTAAAGCCGTGGAAAAAGCCCGCGAGTATATACCCGATGTGGTGATCATGGACATCCGCCTGCCCGACGGATCAGGCATCGAGGCCTGCCGTGACATACGTGGCGAGAACGCAGATATCAAAGTCCTGATGCTCACTTCATACAGCGACGACGATGCCGTGTTGGGCTCCATCATGGCCGGTGCCTCCGGGTACCTCCTCAAAAAGAACCACTCCCAAGAGATAGTGGACGCCATCCGCAAGGTGGACTCGGGCCTTTCTCTGCTTGACTACATGGTCACCGCCAGAGTCCTAAAACGCGCCCGGCTTAGCGATAAAAACGATGTCCTTGTCCAATTGACGGATCAAGAACAGAAGATTCTAGAACTGATCGCCGACGGACAGACCAACCCTGAGATTGCCGGCCAGATCAACCTGAGCAACAAAACCATCAACAACTATGTGAGCAGCATACTTAGCAAGCTGGAAGTCTCTCCCCAGTAGCAAGCGGCGGCGTTCCTATCGACCAGCGAAGCCACCGGAATCGCGTCCCCTAAACATCGGTCTCGCTTTCGAAAAGCCGGGTTCCACACACATCTTGCTCTTTCCCATAGGCGGTCTTACAATTCCTCCATCGCGCCACATCTGCTAACTAGGGGGATATGTGCCCATGGCCGCTCTCAATCATCCTTTAGAAAACGCCGCGTAATCGACTTGGGGCGCCACCAGGCCGGCCCACGTTGCGCACAGGTATTGGCTCGCATGGGAGCCGAAGTCATCAAGATCGAGCGCTTGGGTGGCGAAGAGACCCGATACCACGGCCCCTGGGTGAAAAAACAGTCCTCATATTGGGTTCAGTACAACTCGGGCAAGAAGTCAGTCGCCATGGACCTCCGCAAGGAAGAAGGTAAAGAAGCCCTCAGGAAACTGATTGCGGTTTCCGATGTGCTAGTCCAGAACTTCCGGCCCGGAACCATCGAGAAGATGGGCTTCGGCTACGAAGAACTAAAGAAAATTAATCCGCGCATCATCATGGTAAATGTGTCCGCATATGGTCAATTCGGTCCCTACCGGGACCAGATTGGCTATGACCCTATCGGCCAGACCATGTCCGGCATCACCATGCTTACAGGCGACGAAGGTATGCCGCCCATCCGAACCGGAGTTCCCATCATCGACCGGATAACCTCTCTGCACGCCGCCATTGGTTGCTTGGCGGCCCTCCACGAGCGTGAGGTTTCAGGTGAAGGCCAGTCCATGGACGTCTGCCTCGCTGACACCGGTTACTCCATGACTGAGATCCCCATCACGGCTTACCATGGCTCCAAGATTCCACCTAAACGTGGTGACTCCAATTCCACGGCTCCGCCTTCAGGCATCTACCCCTGCAAAGAAGGCTGGGTCCTATTGTCGGCTGGTGACCAGCACCACTGGTACCGGGTTTGTAACGCCCTGGGTAAGCCTGAGTGGTTGGAAGATCCGCGCTTCAACACCCGTCCAGAACGTGCCAAGAACGCAGCAATCGTGAACGAGGCCCTGAACGAGCTCCTTTCCACCATGTCCATGGAACAGGCTATCGCCCATTTCACGGAACACGACGTGGTGGCGGCACCCGTTAACACGATTCCAATGGCTGAGGCTGACCCACATCCCTGGGAGCGCCGTGCCATGGTTGAGGTTGACGACTTCCTGGCCGGCACGATCGCCGTATCGGGAGACTACTGGCATTTCTCGAGGACTCCGGTAAACATCGGCACCACCCCCAAGGTCGGCGAGCACAACGATGAGGTCCTTTCCGATATCCTGGGCTACTCCGACGAAGAGATCGAGGAGTTCAAGCAAAAAAACGTCATCTCAGAGGACGACCTCTACCACGAAATACAAGGAGCCCCGGACCCTTCATAAAGTGCAGGCGGCTCGCCAAGTTTTGGCCGGATCATCCGGTGTCAACAAACCAAGTTGGTATACATCCTAGGGGCGGGCTAAAATACCGCCCTTATCGGTCGGCTGAGACCAGACCAACGGCCAAAAGACAACTAGCGGTAAGACTGTCAGACTGCCTACCTCGTCTAGCTTGCAGTACTTCAAAAAGCCCAGGATAAGCAGTTAAGGTGGTTCCCGTTAGTAAGCCAGCATCATCCGCTGTATCTCTGCCTTGTCCTTGGTAGCCGTCAGCGCCAGCATCAACAAGATACGGGCCTTCTTGGGTGTAAGGTTGTCCGCCACTATGTAGCCGTCCTCGGTGAAACGGCGGGTTTGCATCACGCGTCCACTACCTGTGTGGGTGGCTATAACCACAGGCAGCCCACCGTCCGAAACCTCTTTTAATGCGGCCATGTAGGGAGGCGGCGAGCTGCCGCTGCCCAGTCCAGCTGCCACCAATCCGTCAACCCCTCCGGTGGCCAATGCTCTGATAACAAGCCCATCTGCCCCTGCATACGCAGGGGCGATGTCGACCCTCGGGAGCTGGTCGATACGCTTAACATCGAACTCCGAATCCGCTGTGTGGGCGCGGTCCGGGCTCCGGTAGAACACTACTTCCTCGTCTGAGTCCGCATATCCCAGGAAGCCAAAGTCAGCCGCTTGGAACGTCTCAAGGCGGTAACTATTGGTCTTGGTCACATCTCTGGCCGCCTGGATCTGGTTGTTCAAGACAGTCAACACACCCCGGCCAGCCGAATGGGGATCCGCTGCAACCCGGATGCAATCGATCAAGTTCACGTCTGCATCGGTACCTAATCCGGTGGGAGGCCGCATCGCGCCGGTGACCACCACGGGTTTGCTGCTCTTCACTGTTAGGTTCAAGAAATAAGCAGTCTCTTCCAGAGTCGCCGTTCCGTGAGTGATGGCCACTCCAGCGACCTCTGGGTCTTCCTGTAAGATTTGGTTGATGCGCTTGGCCAGGTTCAACCAGTGCTCAGGCGTGACGTCGGTGCTTCCCAAATTCAGGAACTGCTCGGCCTGGACCTCGGCGAACCCTTGGACTTCAGGCACTCTAGCCAGTAATTCGTCGATCGTCAGGTGCTTCCCGTCATAGCTGTAATTGGTGTAGTCGGTGCGGGTCCGACCCACGAAAGAGATGCTTCCCCCGGTGCCCACTAGATATACCTTCGGCTTGCTTTGGCTAGTCATGGAAGAACCCTCCATCAATCAACATTTCTGCCTGGAACGGCAACCATAGCTGTATTGTGACTCGAAGTATACGATGAGGCAGCAAGATTGATATAGATGAGCATGGCCTGCGGTTCTAAGATCACCATGCCGGTACATATGGGCCGACTATGTCAAAATGCCTTCCCCAACATGTGTCTATGTGCTATTCTCGAATAGTCAGGATATGCAACATCACAGGCTTATCCAGGGCTAATTCAGCCTTAGATTCGTTTTAAAATTCAAAATTCGTAACATCCAGTTTTGGACTGCCCGGCTGACCAAAATGCGAGGTCAAAACTGGCAAGGAGGCAACCTAATTGTTGGCCCTATGGACGCTAAGAGCGTTATGCGCGGGGGCTCTTGGGGTGATCGGCTGGCGGCTCGGGCTATATATATCGCACTTATCATCTGATACTGAAGAATTCATTCCTTGGGGTCTCGCATCGACCCTGACCGGTTTAATCATCGGGGGCGTCCTAGTCCCCTACCTCATCCTCATGCCTTGGCGCATGAGCGCCAAATATATCGACTCACTACCCGGTTCTGCATTGCTCTCAGGCACTGCGGGGCTTCTCGTGGGCTTGGTGGTGGCGTCGCTGGTCTCAATACCTCTGTACACGCTGTC
>CEVJ01198463.1_pt1 | contig 10547 bp, 9 predicted proteins | sample 531491 | NCBI WGS metagenome assembly CEVJ01 (sample SAMEA2623693, study PRJEB7988) | marine metagenome | biome: marine biome (ENVO:00000447); feature: mesopelagic zone (ENVO:00000213); material: "saline water (ENVO:00002010), including plankton (ENVO:xxxxxxxx)" | depth 640 m
GATATTAAGAAAGAAAACAACAGAAGGAAAGAGCACTTAGAAGACAAAGAAAGCGTTACACCAGAGATAAGCATAAACCAAAACACAGGAGAGCCAGAAAAGAGAAAGGTCTATAAATATAGTGAAGATGGCGCACCGACAGAAGATGAGTTAGGAGAAGGCTACGTTGTTACGTTTGGTGGTGGACAACCTATTGAATTGCTTAAAACTCAAAATGGGAAACAAAGCATTAGCAACGTTGTTGTTTCTGAAGACGGAAAAGTATTTGCCGATGTAATTATTGAGAGTGAGCAATTTGATGAAGAGTTAAACAAGTCGGTTAAAACATCTACTAAAAAACAGAACCAAGAATTAAATACCACTCAACTAAACAACCTATCGAGAAACCCTAAGATTATTGATGATGAAGGCAATAGGTTTAAAAACGGTAAGGAGTTAAAAGATTTCCTTGACAAGAAGTATAATGCTTCAGAAGGGAAGAAAAAATCACAAGAAACAGCAGAAGAACGCAGAGCGAGATTAAGAGCCGAAGCAGGACTATAATATTTCAATACAACTATGGGTAAGCAAGCAAACACAGAACCTAAACCATTAGAGCAAAATGTTTATGACGATAAGCTTAATTCGGCTATTGATAAACTTATAGACAAAGGCACATCAGACGATGACATAAAGTTTTTTATTGAAGACTTTAAAACCTTGTATAGCGTAAAAAAAAAAGACGAATCGAACTCTACTTCAGAAGTTACAAATTCGGAGTCGAATGGGGCTACGGAAAGCACTTCTTTGGCTACACAAGAACCTAAGACCAATTTTACCGATAGATACGTTCAAGATTTAGAAACGCAAAATAAAGCTGTAAATCAATTAAACAACGTTACAGAGCGTGTAAGGGAATGGGATAATGTTTATAATGTAAATGATGATGAAAGGGCATTAGCTAAACAGCGCGCAGAAGAACGCTTATCTGAAGACGTTAGCGGATTAGAAACCGCAGGATATTATTTCTCTAGTGCAATGAGTTATGTAACCTCTGGCGGTTTGGTAGGAAAGCCTAATAAGCCTGTAAGTTATAGAGACACATTAGAGAAAGAAGCAATAAAAGCACTTAAAAAAGAAGGGCAAAACGCAACACCAGAAGCATTAGAACTTAAGATTAATGATATTGCTGTTAATAAGGAATTAAGTAGTATTAAAAAGCAGAAGGTTAAAACATACCTTGAAGAATTACCCGAAGAAGATAAAGAAGCCTTACGAATAGATAAGGTGATGAATTATAAATCTTTAGAAGAAGACGAGCAGTTAAAGGTTGCAGAGTTAGAGATGTTGCGTTCTAAAATGGACGTGTTAGAATCTAAGATAGCTTCAAATGAATCTGCAATGGATAACCTAAATGAAGGTAATGAGGCAATCCCAGAACAATTACAACAACTACGTAAGGAAAAGATAGATACATTTAATAGTCTTGTAGGAAAGTACAATACACTACGTGATGAGTTAGTAGCTAACGAGTCTAAGCAACTAGAAGAAAAAGAAGCGATAGATTTAATTAAACGTGAATACGGTTGGAAAGAAAATCTACAAGCCACTATTGAGATTGGCTTTGGAAGAGTAAAACAAAATACAGTTGGTGGGCTTTCATATTTACTGAACACAAAAAGCATTATAACTGGTAATCCTTTAGATAAAATAGGTTCAGATGAACTATTAGATAAAGCTTTAGAAATTAAAGAAACAAATACTGAAGCTTCTAAGCTATATGCAGAACCTATGTCTTATGAAGAAGTAGGCGATGTAAGTGACTTAGGGTTTTTTATTGCACAAGAAGTAAGTACACAGATACCAACATTAGTACAATTAAGTAATCCTGTAAGTGGTACTTTAGGAGTTGCTATGTTAGGATTACAAAGCGCAGGTGATAAGTATGTTACAATGAAGGAAGAGGAATCAAATTCCTTAAATCCTAAATCCTATTCTCCTGCACAAAAGATTATTGCACCTGCATTATATGGTGGTGCAGATTCATTATTAGGATCACTACCAACATTGGGTATTCTTAAACGCACCGTAAACGCACCACTAACAAAAACATTATTTAAAGAAGGCGGTAAACAATATGCCAAGCAATTTGTTAAAGACAATGCATTAGAAGTCTTAACAGAAATGGGAACAACATACGTTCAAAATGGTGTAGATATTTATGGTTTAGGAGACACCTCTAAAACCTTGATAGATAATATGAATCACACCGCCATAAGCACATTGGCGAGTAGCCCATTTATTACTGGTGGTACAAAATTGGCAACAGAAACAGTAAGTTATTTTACTCCTAAATCTGGTGTAGATGGTTTATCTAAGAACATTAAGAAGTTAAAAGAATTAGAGCAAGACTATACATCGGCTGAAAGTGCAGAAGCTAAAACGGTAATACAAGACCAAATAGAAACCGTATTAAAAGACAACAAGCGTATTTATGACGGTGCGGTATCTACAATGAAAAACGTAGATGAGAAAAGCTATAATGCTATACAATCTATAATTAGTGAGCAAGCAAGCTTACGTAATAAAGCAATCGCTATAAGAGACGATAAAGGCTTAAGTAAATCCTCTAAGGAGAATGCATTAAAACCATTAAAAAAACGCTTTAATGACCTTGAAACAGAGCGTAACGATGTCTTGGAAGGTAAAGCATTTAGCACAGATGATAATGCTAAGAATACAGATGTAAATGAAGAAGTTGTAGACGTTGATACTACGAAAGATGCCGAAGACGTTAAGGCTAAAAATGAGGAAGTTGTAACCAATGAAGATGCTACTATTGAAGACAACACAACAGAAGAACAACCTATAAACCAAGACACAGATGCCACACAAAACCTTGAAGAAGATACCAAAGAACAAGAGAAGCAAGACGTATTACCAAAGGAAGATACGCAACAAGCCCAAACAGCAGTAGATAAGGTTGAAGATACGGTTACAGAAACAAATGAAGCATCACAACCTGTAAAAATTAGGCTTGGAAAAACTAAAAGGGCGCAGGAATATACTGTTTATAAAGATGAGAATGGTATATTTAAAGTAAACAACGAAGACGGTACAGAAAACACGACAAGAGTAAATGATGTGCTTTATGAGTACTCTAAAAATACAGACTTAACACAAGGCAATAAGGTTGACTCACCAGTTAACGCAGGAAGAAATTATAATCCAGATACCGATATTGTAGAGAAAAGTGAGAACCCATCTGAAATAGCAGAAGTTGCACTAAGAACGAAAACAGATGCTTATATTAATGATTCTTTAGACTATAAAACCAAATTTATAGCAGATAATATAGGTAAGGTTAACAAAAAAAGTTACGAAAACTTTGGAGATAAAAACAAGATTGGTCGAAGTATGGCTAAAACCTATTTTGCTAAGGTTCAAGATAAAGGGATTGAATTAAGCGATAAAGGTAGGGCTATTGATGATATAGCGCAAGAAATGAGCAAGGATTCTGGCGTAGAAATAACTGTAGAAGATATAGTTTCTTTTATGGAAGAATATCCAAATGGTGCTAATGATGTTTTCAAGAGCATAAAAGATATATATAGTGAACCTGCAAAAACAAGATTCACAGAAATAACTGGATTACCTGCAACAGATAGGTTTTTAAAAGAAGCAGTAGACCAACTTGTAAACAAAGAAAAATTAATAGAAGAATACGGATCATTATCTATATTAAGTGATAAAGATTTAATAAGTTTAAATAACGAAATAGAAACGTTTAATAAGGAAAACTATGGAGAAGATAATAACACCCGCAATGAGAGCGTTAATGCAACTGAAAATAGCCAGGAAGATGAAGGAGAATCCACAAATACAGAAGATGGCAGAGAACAAGACACAACAGAAGACCAAGCCAAAGATGTAAACCTTAGTGAAGTATTAGGCTTAGACAATGCACTAGGATTTTTAGAAAACTTAGAGCAAAAATTAAATAACGAAACAAAGGATTACCTAAGTATGGGTATTCCTATTGCTGTGGCTAAAGGTGCATTACAAGCAATGAAATTAGCTACTAAAGGTGCAAAATCTTTTGCAGATGTATTAAGCGCAGGTATTAATCATATTAAAAACACAGATTGGTATAAAGGCTTAACCACCAAAGAAAAAGCTGAAGCTATTGATACGTTTACAAACTACGTAAACAAAGAGGCTAAAGAAACAAAGAATAGTCCTAAAGATAGAAATACAGAACTATCTAATACTGGAACAGTATATAAGAAAAGATCATTTAAAGAGCGCGCAAGACGATTTTGGAATAGAAATCTAGATAGTGATGCAGGTGCAGATAAATCTATTGCTGAAACTGTTAGGGGTAGAATAAGAGCAGTATCTCAAATTACAGATGCTATAGAATACGAAGCTAATAGATTAAAAGGCGTTATGAAAAACGCTAAAAAAAGCAAGAGTAAAAAAGTAAGTAAGGCAGAATATAATAATAGACTCTCTACAATAAATGATTATATGTCTGGCGATAAAGATGCCGATGTTTCATTTTTAACTGATGAAGATGTAGACACTTTAAATTATTTAAGAGATAGGATTGATGCACTTTCTGAACAATTAATTACCTTGTTGGAACAAATAGATCCCGATAGTGATCTAATTAAAACCATAAAGAATAATAAAGGAACTTACATTAATAGGTCGTATCGTGCATTTTCTGATTCAAGGTATATTAATGACCTTACCTCTTCCAATCCTAGCAATGAAGCAAAGCGAAGAATAGATGCTGTTGTTGAGTATATTATGGATAACAAAAAAGATTTGTTTGGAGATAATATAACAGAAGAGGAAGCAAGAGCAATGGTCTATGAATACTTAGAAGGCTTAAAAGGTTCTGATAATTTAATTACTGCAAAAGCAAGTGGTAAGGCAGATGCACCATTCTTTAAGAAACGACAAGACATACCTAAAGTTTTTAGAGAACTATTAGGAGAAAACAAAGAACCTTTAATTAATTATGTTAATACAGTTTACAAGACAAGTAACTTTATAGCAAACATTAAATACCAAAACAAGCTTAAAGATGCAATTAGTGATTTAGGATTGTTGTCTGAAACTGCAAAGGAAGGCTATACCAAACTTGCACCTAGTGGAGACGGTTGGAGTACATTAAATAATTATTATGTTCCAAATGAATTAAAACAATCTATTGATGATTTACAACCATTATCTACAATAAGCGAAGATTGGGTTAAAATATTAGTTGGTTTTTCTGGTTTCACTAAAGTAGGTAAAACAGTATTCTCACCAACAACAGCATTTAGGAATATAGCTTCTGGTATATTATTATCTTGGAACGCAGGTTTTGATCCTATATTTAAAAACCCTACTAAAACTTTAAAAGCATTACAACAATCTTGGGGAACTAATAAGACACATACCGAGATGAAAGCTGAACGCAAAAAACTTATAGAGTATGGCGTTTTAAATGATGGTGCTTTATCAAGTGATATTTTAGAAACATTAAATGATTTATCCAAGCCAATAAATCGTATTGTAAACAAAAACCTTGCAGAGAAAACTGTAGAGGCGTTTCAGAAGTTTTATTCTTTAGGAGACGATGTTTATAAAGTTATAGGGTTTTATGCCTATAAAGAACAGTTTATGAAATACGGAATGAGTGAAGCAGATGCAGAAGCGCAAGCATCTGAAAGGATAACCAATGTATTTCCTACCTACACTAAATTACCTAAGACAATACAGAAGCTAAGGAGATTTCCGTTTGTAGGTACATTTGTATCTTTCCCTTATGAAGTTATTAGAACAACTAAGAACAATGTAGCCTATACAGTAAAAGACTTTAAGGAAGGCAGAACGAAAATGGGCTTTCAAAATTTAGCAGGAATAATTGTTGCATCATCTGCATCTACAGCCTTAAGTGCTTTGTCTATGTCGTTAATAGGTTTTGATGATGAGGATGACGATGCAGTAAGAGATATGTTACCAGAATACCAAACCAACTCATCTTTAATTTATTCTGGAAAAGACCAATATGGACAACCAGAATTTATTGATTCAACAGCATTTTTCCCTGCCGAAACTATTATAAAGCCTTTAAGAACGTTATTTGAAGAACGCTCATCGAGAAATAACTCTGAAAAAATACTTGAAGGATTAGAAGAAATATACAAACCATTTGTAGGTATTGATGTAAGTACAGAAGCTATTTTATCTTTAGCTAAAAACAAGAATGACTTTGGAACAGAAATATATAAATCTGATAATTTCTTTAAGGCATTATATTCTGAACCAGAAAAAATAGCACATTACTATTTAAGACAAGCAGGGCCAGGTATATATAACAACATAACAGAATTTGCAAGGGCAAATGACTTAGCAACTTCTTATTTTGGAGATAAGGTTACAAGTTACGGTAAGGAATATAACAATGAAGATGCAGGTTTTGCTTTTTTTGGTATACGTAAATCTACATTAAATTTTGGCGTAGCTACAAGTCAAAAAGCTAGACAATATAAAGAAGAATACAATGGTGTTAGAGGCGATATTAATTCAAAACTAAAATCTACAAAGGTGTTAGATGATGCGACTATTGAAGATTATTATACTAATTATAAAGAGAAGCATAATGAGATATACGATAGGGTACTAACCAACATTAAAACGTCTAGAAAATTAGGAATGGATGAAGGCAAGATAAAGAGTGCGTTAAAGTTAGGTGGTTTCTCTAATGCAGATGCTTCTACTTTATTAAGAGGTAATATGCCTAAACTAAAGACAATTAGCGAAACTACTCAAACCAATCAAGACAAAAAGATTGAATTAAACTTTAACGATAAGGATAAGAAAAAAGAGGTAATGAAAAACTACAAGAAAAATATTAGGAACTTTGATAGAATGATAAGAAGAACAACAAGGTTTGGAAACTCTTCAAGTTCATCACAAGACCTTATGTTTTAATTGCAACTAAATCGGCTTACTCCTCTTAGGAATCCAGAGAAATTTTGACCACTTGTAGAAGTTCCACTAGCAAAGTTGCAAGGATTACCTACACCATTATCAATTATTTCTTGAAACTGGTTATAAGTTGATTCAGATATATCAAATCTTGTTTTTTCTGCACCACATTCATCTAATTCCATAGTTGCGGTGTAACATTGTTGAGTTTCACTAGAGTCATCACTAGAACAAGAAAAAATAGCTGTGATGGATAGTAGGAGTAAAAGCTTTTTCATTTTAAGTTGTCATTTAAGAGGATTGTAAACCTATTGATTTACATTTTAAATAACAAGATGTTTATGAAATTTATAACTTGTAGAACATTATAAATACCAATCTGCAATCTTTAGGTGATGTTCCCCAAGCTTGTCTAGGGTATTTACTATGAAAGTATTCACAAGGGTATGTAACCATTGTATTCTCTACACCTTGAACAACATCTTGCAACTCCCATTGGTTAATGTTGTTGCTATCAAAACGTAAGACATCATCTTTTTGTTTGTCTGTAAACTGTTCTGGCATAAAATGTCCTATTTCTTTATGTTTCCAGAAGGCTGTACCGTTTTTAAACGTGTTGTTTTCTGTAATGTAATATACCAAGGCATTTGTAGGAAGTATCTCTGTACCTACGTGGCGATCACAATGTATACGCCAATCTGCATCTAAGCGCTCTGTAGCCATTCTTAAAAACGGTTGAACAACTTGTATTTCTGTATCGTGAAACGCGTTTAAATGTGTTGTAATTAAGTTTACAAAGTCTTCTGGTGCTTGTGCGAGGTAAAAATGTTTATCACTTACATAATAATCTTTAAACTCTGCGATATGTTGTGCAAAGTTTTTAATGTTTTTAAACTCATCTTCAAGCAAGACGTTGTTATGTGTTTTAATATTACCATTCATATTAGTACTTCTTTATGCTTTCTACTTGTGTTTTATATCCATTTAAGCTAATGGTAAAAGGTTCTATTTCTTCTATGACTTTATCCACTTTAATGTGATAGATGTAGTTATTTTTGAGAATTGTTTTTGCTATGGTATAGGGAACATCTCTAAATTCTATCTCTACATCTTCTAATATTGTTTCATCATTTTTAAGGACTAGACAAAATTCTGTTTTTAAATATTTCATTGGTTTGTTTTTTTGTTGTCGATACTATTTTTTAGAAAATAAAGACTACTACTTTCTAAAATTAGATTTTAAACCCCTATGCTTATTGGGCTTACAAGGTGTTTTGATATATAGTAGTTGGTGGGGAATGACCACAAGGGTCGTGTTGCTCCCGCTATAAAAAATTTTGTCTTTTAGCTAATAGCATAATAAGGTTGTCTTTATAACCAGATGCTATTTCAGTCCATCCGTGTTTCTCGTATAAATCTATTTGAGATTTAAGGATATTAATATCATTGTCAATTTGTTCTAAAGTCATAATAATTTTTTAAGACTCCCACAACACTCATTCCCCACCAACGGCTCGGGAAGAACTACGCATTACATAAGTCAGTTACTATTTAATTAATTCATTTCTTGCCTTGTAATCACTCACCACAACAAAGGATAAGTCCAATAGATGCGTAGCCCCAGTCCTTTACGTGTATGCTACGCATCCACAGGACTTAATCCCGAGCCGTTAGCGATAATGACCCACAAGGGGTCGCATTGCTACGAGCAACTATCACAAAACAGTACACCAAGGATTTTTGAGCTTTCAAAATGGTCACCGCATCTATTGCACTTCATTGTATAAGTTGCTCTCTCGCCCTGCTCATTATCGCTAACGGGCTGGCGTTCACAATCGCTCAAAATATTAGAAACCACCTTAACAAAAGTTTCCTTAGTCATTGCGAGTACAACGCTATCATCTAGCATATCTGCATAGCAATCAAATTTGTTTTCAAATATTTGGGATAATTCGTCTTTTTGCATAATTATTTCTTTTTGTGTGCCACTATCGCTAACAGTCGTGTATAGGTAATGAGCGAGTGTGATAGGCACTTCGATTCTCGGTATTTTTATTTTAAGTCAATAATGACATTTAATTTAAGCGTAATATTCATAAGGTCTGCGTGTATTACAAGAATAAGGACATTAAAAATCCCTACATCTCACTACCTATACACGCCAGCCCGTTGTAGAGAATGCTACACAAAGATTAAATCCGAATCTATATTTTTCTTTGTCTTATCGTATTCTTTTAGCAAGTCAGCGTATAACTCGTTCAATTCTTTAAAAAAGCAGTCGCCTTCATATACATATTTGTAATATACAATTCCCTTTTCCTCACCACCAACAACAACTTTTATCACTAAGCAGGAATTATCAATATCAATGTAAAGTTCTTTCTTAAAAGTGTGTCTATTTCTAAGAGCTTGTTGTTGAAGTTTATTTCTGTTATTTAAACTTCTAAATGTATTTATTTTCGATATATTCATAATTCTGTTTTTAAATCCGTACTAATGCTAACATCGTGTATAGGTAATTGCTTTTGTCCGCTTTTTAATAAATGTAGTTCTTCTGATTGTTGTTCTATTATTAACTCTAGTTATTTAACTGAGTGTTCACCTTTTCCTTTGTAATTTATTGTTTTCATTTTGTTCTTATTTATTAAGTTCTGTTATAATTTCACTCAACTACCCATACACGAGTAACGTTGTGGTGCAATAGGGCATCGAGCCCCGCAATCAAACCAGTAAAATTTACCACCAAAACACACCGCCCCAAACAAGTATGAACACAAGTAAGATACCTGCATAAAAAATATTAGTTAAAAACGAAGTGTCAGGAGTAAAGTTACCACCAGAGCTATCATACTTCTTCGTGGCTTTAAACAGTAATAATATTGCTATCACAAGGAATATTATCCAATGGTATTTGATTTCTAACATAATGTAAATTTTAATAGTTTAAAAGATTGCTTTTATTGCACCACAACGGTCAAGGTATGAATACACCTTGACCGTTGTAAAACATTAAATACCTAATTCAATAAGTTCTTCGTGTTTTTCTTTCATTTCTTTATAAGTCATTACATAACCCATTCCCCAAGAATAAGTGTTATCCTTAAATTTTGTATGTGTTTGCAACCATTCTTCAAAGTTTGGGTTTGTTTTATCCGTATTTAACGGTTGTACAACACCAGATATAAAGAAATTTTCAAACTCGTTCACTACCGTATCAATGGCAAGTCCTAATTCTTTAGGGTCTGTTATTTTTAGTTCTTCGTCTTCACCTCTTCGCCATATATTATGGTCTTTTAATACTTGTATTGCTTCTTTTATTTCCATCTTACTTAATCGTTTAAAAATCTATTCATATCTATTTCCGCTAAACATCTAACTCATCATCGGTAATATCTTCTCTTTCGTGAAGTATATCTAGGAGTCTTGATGGCGTTAGTTTAAATCCTGCAAGCATTTCATCTGTACCAAATTTTCCGCAGTCTGAAGAGAACTCTATAATGATATTTTCTTGGTCGGTTTTCCTTGTTGTTATATGTGCAGAGACAACAACATCTTTTGGATCTTTATATAAAAAACTCATA
>CEVJ01049464.1_pt1 | contig 10431 bp, 9 predicted proteins | sample 531491 | NCBI WGS metagenome assembly CEVJ01 (sample SAMEA2623693, study PRJEB7988) | marine metagenome | biome: marine biome (ENVO:00000447); feature: mesopelagic zone (ENVO:00000213); material: "saline water (ENVO:00002010), including plankton (ENVO:xxxxxxxx)" | depth 640 m
TCCTCGTCCAACATCCGGAGTCGGACCGGTTTTTTTCCGATCTTCTCGTCCAGGAGAGCTGGGTACCAGAACTCGCGGAGCCCTGAGGCCGGGGCTAATTCCCGTCGGTCAAGATCGGTCCGTTTCGTTTCTGAAACCATGGTTGGTTTCCTCCTGATTATGAACGCCGTTTACGCCTTCATCAAAGCCAGACACTTGCTGGAGTTGAAGATGTAAGTCTGCAGGAATTCGACTATCTCCGGCTTGCGGTCCAGCTCTTGCATAGCCCCTGCGAGGCACATCCAGTTCAACATTTCCTGTTGTCCCGCGTCTTCGATTTGAGCGTTGGAAATACCGCGCCAGGCCTCATAGTTCCCCGATTTCAGTTCCTGAAATCGGGCCATGTCCGACTCGATGTCGCAGTAAAGCCACCAGTTTTTGGGAGTTAAGAAGGCGTGGGACCAGCTGGAGGAAGCGACTAGAGCGACCTTCCAGGGGCTCGCGAGCAGGGCTCGGGCAGTAGCTGCGCCCAGTTCCATGCACCGCTTGGGTGACGGGCCGGGCGGGTCAAGGGCCATGTCCACGCCGCCAACCTGTCGGGTGTGAGGTCCGCCTTGGTTGCGTATGATGTTACTGCCGTAGCAGTTCACCGAGAATGGAATCACGGGATAATCAAAGCCCTTCCTGTCGTAGTCAAGATAGAGCAAGGTGTTTACAAAGGCATGGCCTAGCCCTTTCTGGTGGAGCGGTTTGTAAGAGTAGGCGATATCGAATCCGCTGTTTAAGAGGGCGCCTGCCAGGTACCGAGCGGACTCGTGCCCTTTATACCGGAATATCTTGTTGGCGGGTTCGTCCCAAACGTTGGGGCGTTGGCTCCCGTCTGTTCCGGCCATGGGCTGGCATTCGAACTCTTCGTATGCCAGCACGCAAAAAGCAGGGATGATGTCTTCCTTAAAGTTCTCGTACTGGTCGTCGCCCCAGACTAGGACCACATCCGGATTGAAGGCGTCAATCTCGGACCTAAGCGTCCGGAAGCCGTCAACCAGTTTTTCGCGCTGGTACAAAGCTGAGGTATACCCTTCGTCTTCGCCCCACTCGGTGCGCATGGCATCTGGCCAGGACTCCGGGTTCTTCTTTTCTGCAGGGATGCGGTCGTTGCTCCGCAGGGCCCTGGTGAGGGAGTAATTCTTCAGCTCGTCAGGTGCGATGAGCGACGGAGAGTGGGTCAGGCCGACTCCTAGTATCTCTGCCATTTTGCTGCTCCGGTTGTTTGTTGGATCGCTTAGATGAGAATTGGATCGAGTAGAGGCCGACCATCATTCTAACCTTCTCCATTGCGATGGGAAAAGGGTCTTTTTACTGGGGTTAAGCAGTCTACGGGAAGAGTGCCATGCACTTGTTGGAGTTGAAGACATAGGTCTCCACGTAGTCGAGAATCTTGGGTTTACGGCCCAACTCCTCCATGGCCCCAGCAAGGCACATCCAGTTCAAAAGCTCCTGCTGCCCGGCGTCCTCGATCTGATCGGTGGAGATGCGTTTCCAGGCGTCATAATCCCCATCGCGAAGTTCCTCGAAACGGGCCCGGTCTGACTCAACGTCGGGCCATAGCCAGTGATTCTTAGGTGTCAAGAATGCGTGAGACCAGCTGGACGAGCCGACCAGCGCAACGCGGTATGGGCTGTCTCTGAACACCCTAGCTGTTGCCGCGCCGATCTCCATACACCGTTTGGGTGACGGACCTGGCGGGTCTAAAGGAAGGTCAACACCGTTAACCTTCTGGGTGATAGCGCCGCCGCGGTTGCGGATGACGCTGCTACCGTAGCAGTTCACCGAGAAGGGCAATACAGGATAATCAAAGCCGGTTCGCTCGTAGTCCAAAAACAGCAGAGTGTTCAAGAAAGCGTGGCCCAGGCCGTTCTCGTGGAGGGGTTTATATGAATACGCGATGTCAAAGCCTTGATTTATCAGTCCGCTTGCTAGGGCGCGGCCAGCCTCTGGAGCGCCTTTGTAGATGAATGATTTTTCCTTGGGTTCTCCCCACACGTTACGGCGGTAGCTGCCATCGCGATTAGTATAAGGCTGGGCTTCAAACTCGTCGTAGGCCAAGACGCAGAAGGGAGGGATGATGTCTTCCTTGAAGTTCTCGTACTGGTCGTCACCCCAGATTAGGACGATATCTGGATTGAAGTCGTCTATGGCCGACCTGACTTCGCGGAACCCTTTGACCAGTCGTGCACGGTGCTCTGCGGCGGATTTTAGGCCTTCATCTTCTCCATACTCTACGCGCATGGGTTCGGGCCAGTTGGTGGGAGATTTCATCTCTTTTGGAACTTTGTCGTTGTTCTTAAGAGTGCGGGTCAGAGGGAAGGCACGGTCTTCATCAGGAGTGATCAGTGGAGGGTAATGGGTAGTGCCTGCGCCGAATATATCGCCCATGTTCAGCCTCCCGATGACCAGTTACTGGTCATCTTTTGATTTTTAATATCTTGAATTCGTTTGGTTGTAACAGAGGCTTTTGGCAGTGTCAAGAATGGCAAAGGCATGGTGCGTAGCAATCGGCGCGTACGCCCATTCTGGGGATGGATCGGAAACAACCGGAACTGGTTGGCCCATCTGGTGACCAAGATGATAATGTTCAGGTTATTCGATTAACCGGTGATAAATATGGGCGCGGTTGAAGATTACGCAAGCTTGATAGATAAAGTGAACTCCCAGAAAGAACGCCTGCAAGGCCCGGTAAGCGAAGACATCTGGGGAGGAATGATTGCGAAACGGTTCCGATCTGACCCGAAGCGACAGATGGAAGACAATTTCGAAATCCTGGCAGGGTTCGTCAAGCCCGATGACGTTTTCGTCGATGCTGGTGGAGGGGCGGGAAGACTTGGCTTGCCTATGGCGCTCCGCTGTCGTGAGGTTATCAACGTTGAACCATCTGCTGGAATGGGTATAGAGTTCATAGAGTCGGCAGATGAAGCCGGAATCAAGAACGCTTCAAACGTTCGGGCGAACTGGTTGGAACCTCACGGAGTCGTAGGAGATGTAGTCCATGCCGCAAACGTCACTTACTTCGTCCGTGATATCGGTGTGTTTATCGAACGACTGGTATCTGCTGCCCGGCGGCGGGTGATCCTTTCGATGTACAGCGCTCCCAACCCGATGCACAACGCCAAGTTGTTCCAGATGGTTTACGGGGAAGACCAATCCACAGTGCCAGGCCACACCCAGTTGTTGCCGGTACTTTGGGAGATGAACATCCTTCCTGACGTGAGGTTCATGCCTCAAGGTATTCACTTTGACGGTATTGAGCAGCTCCCGGCGTTCCCAAAGACAAAAGAAGATGCCGTTAAGATGGCGTTAGCGGGGATCTGGCTAGCCCCGCACCACAGGGACCGCGGCGGAATGGTGGTCCGTGAGCAATTCGACAATCTTTTTGAGGAGTCGGTCGATGGATTTATGCCCCTGTGGCTGCCCGAGGCCCGGCAGGTGCTGATCACCTGGGAGACCAGTGAAACTTGGTAATCCCTTCTTGTTACTGGGCCTGCGAGCAAGGATAATAGCGCAGTCGACATAAGATAAGACAAAAGGGTTAAGCCCAAAAAACATCATGCGAAGCGAGGTATGAATATGGACTGGGGAATGGCAAACCGAATGGCGAGACTGATTCAACCCGACGGCCATTGCATGTTCTTGCCCATCGACCACGGGTATTTCCAAGGTCCGACTCGGATGCTGGAACAGCCCGGTGAGACCATCAAACCCCTGCTACCCTATGCCGATGCTCTTTTCGCGACCCGAGGGGTTGTGCGGGCCGTGGTCGATCCGGCCATGGACCAGCCGGTTATCCTTCGAGTATCGGGCGGCACCAGTATGGTAGGCGCTGATCTAGCGAATGAAGGACTTACCACATCTATGGACGACGCAGTGCGCCTGAATGTATCGGCGGTGGGCATATCGGTCTTCATTGGCACAGAGTACGAAAAAGAGTCGTTGCTCAATCTGGGGAAACTGGTGGATGAAGGCGAGAAGTATGGCATACCTGTGATGGCTGTTACCGCTGTGGGTAAAGAGTTGGAGAAGCGCGATGCCCGTTACTTGGCGCTCTGCTCTCGCATCTGCGCCGAGTTGGGAGCCAAGGTGGTAAAGACCTACTGGTGCGAGGAGTTCGACAAAGTTGTGAACGGCTGTCCGGTACCCGTGGTCATGGCGGGTGGCCCACAGGCCGATACCGAGCGGGAGGTTATGGCGTTCGTCAAAGATGGAATGGACAACGGTGCCATCGGCATCAACCTGGGCCGAAACATCTGGCAGAGCGACTATCCCGTTCCCATGATCAGGGCTCTGCGCCATATCGTCCACGAGAACGGCACTATAGATGAAGCCCAAGAGATATTCGACAGCGTCAAGGCAGGCAATGGCCGTGTTGCGTCGGTGCCGGCGTAAGCCTGACTTCTAGGCCTTCTGTATCAGCCATTGGATTCAGCTTCCGTTTGGGGTGAGCCCGTGGAATCCCGTGTGTGCTCTCGATTCGTGGTCTTTCGAAAGAAAAGAACGAACGGTTGGCTCATACATAATCAATCATCTATTAGGAAGTATTAACCAACATGCGTGTCGCCATGTACTACAACAACCACGACGTGCGCGTGGAAGAGATTCCGGTGCCCGAAATCGGCCCCGGCGAACTGCTGGTGAAAGTGGAGTCTAGCGGAATATGTGGCAGCGACGTCATGGAGTGGTACCGGATACAGAGGGCGCCTATGGTCTTAGGCCACGAAGTGGCTGGGACCATTGTCCAGGCCGGGGCCGGTGTGGACCGGTTCAAAGAGGGCGACAACATGATCGTCACCCATCACGTCCCTTGCAATGCCTGCCACTACTGCCTCAGCGGCCACCATACCGTTTGCGACACCCTCCGGGAGACGACCTTCGAACCCGGCGGGTTCTCTGAGTACTTGCGCGTACCTGCTATCAATGTCGACCGGGGCGTGTTCACCATGCCTGAAGGCCTTTCTTTTGATGAGGCGTCCTTTGCAGAGCCGTTGGCCTGTGTATACCGAGGCCAACGCCGGGCCAACATAGAGCCAGGTCAGAGTATTATCGTCCTTGGCAGCGGGCTGGCTGGACTGCTGCACATAAACCTGGCACGGGCGTTGGGAGCAGGCAGAATCATTGCCACCGACATGGTTCAGGACCGCTTGGAGGCCGCTAAGAATCTTGGTGCTGACCATACGTTCCTGGCCACTGACGATATACCAGCACGCTTGCGTGAAGTTAATGACGGCCGGTTGGCGGACTTGGTCATAGTCTGTACTGGAGCCCCTCCAGCATTGCAGCAGGGTTTAGATTCGGTGGACCGTGGCGGCACAGTATTATTCTTTGCTCCAACTGAGCCGGGCGTGAATATATCGGTGCCAGTGAACGACTTGTTTTTCCGGAATGACGCCACCCTGACGACCACCTATGCAGGTGCTCCTGGCGACTTGGCTACAGCCTTGGAGATGATCGCCTCTGGACGGGTGCAGGTGGAACAGATGATCAGCCACCGCCTAGGTTTAGAAGAGGCGGGTTTGGGCTTCGAGCTAACCGCCGAAGCCAAGTCATCTTTGAAAGTAATTATTCAGCCCCAAAAGTAATTGTGCAGTACGACTGTATTTTGCCCACTTCTAGATCTGGAAGAAGGTCATCGGCTTTTTCCAAAACACGCAATGCTAAGGTTCCCCAAACAGACGGCTATGTACTTGTGCCAAGCCTGCTTTCTTGGCGCAAGGTCCAAGCCGGTAAGTTGGGTTTGGTTGAGTTCCACGATGGACACTCATCTATTTAGTTCGCGCTTTGGGAATATGCCTGGCAGTTGGAGGATGGGCAGAACTGGGAGTGCGTTTGGGCAGATGGGTGGATGGTGTTGAATCCCCGGTGCCGGGGTCCAGTCCTTCAAGACTGCCGGTACGAATCCTGCCTTGAGCGTGTAATTAAGGGCAAGCGAAACAGAGAGCTATTTAGCGGTCTTTCCCATTTGCCGCGACGCTTGAAGCATGTGCGGGATACGATTTCTTGACGACTACGTAAGGGATCGTACTATCATAGCGACCTGATTTGCCCAGTATCATTGATTTACATTTTCTGACGACCTGACGGACGCTCACTGAGTCTCAACGTCGCGCCCTGGACTGGAGGCCTCCATGGAATTTGGGATGTTCCTTGAATTTCCGGTGACAGAAGGAAGAACAGAGAAGGACGCTTTTGACGACTCCTTGGTGCTGATCAACGAGGCCGAGAAGCTGGGTGTGGACTCGCTCTGGCTGGCCGAGTACCACTTCAATCCCGGGCGGGTATTGGCTTCGCCCATCACGATTTTTGGTAACGTAGCTGCCCGGACAGAGAATATAAGGCTCGGTACCGCTGTAATCTTGCTCCCATTGGCGAACCCGCTGAGGGTGGCCGAGGAGATTGCAACCCTAGACCTGATCAGTGGAGGCCGAGTGGAATTCGGGATCGGTCGAGGCACATTCCCTAATGTTCATGAGGGGTTCAATTCGCCGTTCGAAGAGAGTCGAGGCCGCTTTGACGAAAGCCTCGAGATAATCATAAAAGCTTGGACCAATGAAACGTTCTCTTTCGAAGGTGACTATTACAAGTTCGAGGACGTGACTGTTACGCCCAAGCCCTATCAGAAGCCACATCCGCCCATCCGGATCGGGGTGACTTCCGTGGATAGTTTTGCGGCAACCGGCCGCATGGGCCACAGCATGATCATCAACCCCTCTAGGGTGTTCACACTGGAGGGACTTAAACCCCAGATCGAGGCTTATCATCAGGCCTGGAAGGACGCTGGGCATAAGGGTAAAGGGACGGTTGGGTTGCGAATACCTATTTATCTTTCTGAAGACCCCCACAAAGCCTACGATGAACCTATGGAAAGTGCTCTGTTCTCTATGGGACGTCTCTCGGACCGAACCGCCAAATACGATGGGCGTCTCGGGACAACAGGTGACTGGGGTGCAGAGGCAGACGTTATCAAGAACATGTCCTATGATGATTGGTTCCGGGACAAGGTAGCCTACGGTACCCCTGACGCCGTAACTGATAAATTAGAGATGCTGACTGAAGAATTGGGCTTGGACCAGATCATGTTCGAGGTTAACTTCGGTAATCTGATACCACTTCAGAATCAGGTAAACAGCATACGTTTGATGATGGAGAAAGTGGTCCCTAATCTGGGATAACGAGCTTGTGTTGAGGTAACTATGATTTGGGATGAACTGGAAGCCGGATCCAAGGTTGAGGCAGTGGACACGTTTGAAGTCCAGATGGGTATGGGCGCTCCAACTGGCAGCGGCAAGTTTAACGTTGAGAACGGAGATACCGGAGAGGTCACCGTCAAACGGAAGGCCGGAAAGCTCCAGTGGTTGGTGATCAAATGGGACCGCCTGGGTCGGACCTTCAACCTAAATGCAGACCAGTTTGACCTCATAAAACCCGTCTGAACGCAAACGGACGGTAAAATCTGTATATGGTTGATTACTCAACCAAACCGTCGGGCACCAACGCCCAGAGATTCCCACATCGAACAGCTAGTGCCTTGTCACTCTACCAGAGTGGACATGATCCGTACTGAGCCTGGAGCCGTATCACGGATCGATGTCGTCGACGTTTGCATGCCATTTATGGATGAATTTGCGGAGACCTAGTATAATGTCTGCTAACATCATTCGCATCTAATGCGAATCGGCCCTCTACAACCAAGAGCTAAATCTTAAAGAGGTGTTCTAGGAAATGGTTCAAGCAGAGATTAAGACCACGTTCGAAGTCGGCCCTGTCACGTTCATCGCCAGGCATGAGCTATGGGACGGTAACATCCAAGACCACGCGGATCAAGGAGTCTCGATCGTTGTTCAGGGAGAGATAGACGGCGAAAAAACCACTCTCCTCCGGTTCAACTGCTTCGACGTCGAGCGAAGCTACGTCTATGGTCCTCAGAACCCGGATCTGAAGGATGATGGCCCCATGATGTTAGCAGGCCAGACCCAGGGGTCGACTGGCATGGGCAAGCTCTACCGTATGGATCCGACCACCGACGGCAACCCCATCGGTTGGACCATCAAGACCATGAAAAATAAGCTTCCCGATATGCTGGACAGGTCCGGGTACCCGGAGATTGCTAAGCAGATCGATCTCGAAGAACTGGCAGACGTCTTGCCAGAGTTGGAAGCTTCGGCCAGAGAGCTCTTTATCACCAAGCGGAACACCGTCAAACACAACCGCGGCACGGAGATCTTTGAAGCTGGAAATATCCGCTTTGGTCTCGAGATGCGCCGCTTGCCTGTCGGAGATGGCGGTCTGGCTATCCACGTATTAACCGACATCGGCGGTTCCAACCAGTCCTTTGTCGAAGAGACCGAGATTATGGCCTTCGACCTCTTCTGGGACGGCCCCCACTACCACTATGGCCCCCGCAATAAGAATCACCGGATCTATTGGGACCGGACTCTAGTCACCGATTATTTCGGATGGGTCAAGGAGAACATCGAAGGAAAGAAACTGGGACCGATGATTGAGCGCGCCGGATACCCTGGCATCGCTGCTGATCTGGACCAGGACATGATTGATGCTGTCTTGCCTGCGATGTCCGCGAAGGCCCGTGAGATGTTAGAGCTAGGTGAGAATCTGACTGGGCACCCCGGATTGCCGGAACAGGTCACTCCTAATCTCGCGGCCAACTAAACCACATACACAGACTGCTAAGTTCTGGGTCATAAACAAGAGAGCCCGGCCATTTAATGGCCGGGCTCTCTTGTTTATGACCTTGCCGATTTGGGATCTCCCGGAATCCTGAGATGTGTTCAGGAGTATTTAACGAACAGCACGATCACTAATACCGGTATGCCAATGACCACCAGCAGGCAGCCCAGCTTGGTGATACAACTCATAATTGTGAATGGCAGCTTTAATAATTTGATCACCAATCTGAGGGGTAGCGTTGCTAGTCCAAGCAACTGAAGCATCACTTACGCAGTTGCCCAGTTTACGCCGTTCAGTACGATCTTCTGGAACTCTGGAGATTTGAAACTCTTTCCGTCGTGACCTAACAGTAGCGTGAATACCTTGCCGTCACCATAGCTACGTGTCCATGCCAATGGGAAGGTCCCAGCAGGCATGTGGGTGGGCGCGCGGTCCGGCCCCCATGGCCAAGTGCCCTCCTCAGAAGCGCCTGTGAGGAAGATGTCGTTGCCGTCCTTATATTCGATACCCATGTACAACTCGTCGTCGGTGTTGAAGTCGGAAACACCAGCAGCGCCCGAGTGACCGGGCTGACTGACCTTAACGGCGAAGTTGCTGTAGGGCGGGTGGAAACTGGTGCCGCTGACCCAGCCGCCTCCAGTGATGTTGGCGAACTCGGACCAGTAATCGGCCCCGCAGCCAGAGATGTGCAGGCAAACGAACCCCTTGCCCGATTTTACGTAATTGATGATGCCGTTCTGTTCGGACTCGGAGAGTTTCATCTCCGCAAAATCAGCAGCGTTCTCTCGTCGGGTGTTGAACACCAGAGCGTCATAGGCGGCCATGCCACTGGCGTCTGCGAGCACTGATGCGTCCTCGGTGGCGGTGACGTCGTGCCCCGCTGACTCAAGAAAACTCTCAAGAACGGGCGTTGATTCTTCATAGGGATGCCTTCCGCCGGATATTACTAGCAGCTTCATTTCTGTTGCCTCCAAATGAATTGTTGCGTTATTGCGATGTCCGAGGCGGTATTATACGTCAAGATAAGCTTGGGTGAGTGACTAGGGCGGAACAAGATGGAGGACCGATGGTAGAACAAAACGGAGTGGTGGTCACCGAACTGAATGGCCGAGGGCCACTGAACTTGCTGGGCCGAGAGGTATTTCTTGCCCTGAAGGATGAGTTGGACCGATTGGATCAAGACCGAAATGTGAGGGCAATGATCCTCACAGGGGCGGGAAACCAGGCCTTCTCCGCTGGCGTGGATCTGCACCAGATGAAAGACTTGAACCAGGCGGATGCGGAATCCTTCATCATTGCGCTGCACGGCCCGGCTAGGAAACTGCTTACCATGGCCATCCCGGCCATCGCAGCCATCAGAGGGCCGTGCCTAGGTGGCGCATTGGAATTGGTTCTGGCCTGCGATATACGCATCGCCTCCGAGGAGGCGATTTTTGGCCTGCCTGAGGTACAAGTAGGGATACCGTCGGTGATTGAGGCATCGCTATTGCCGCCGACCATCGGACTGGGGCGCGCGCGCCGGCTGTTGCTCACCGGAGCAACAATCAATGCCCCGGAAGCGCTGGCGATTGGGTTGGTGGACCAGGTCGTTCCGGCTGATCAACTGATGGACGTTGCTCACGAAACCGCCAACACATTCTTGAGCATGAGCCGAGCAGTCCTAGCCTCCCAGAAGGGCATAGTTGCCAAATGGCTGGAGGTGGGCGAGGAAGAGTC
>CEVJ01009327.1_pt1 | contig 10337 bp, 9 predicted proteins | sample 531491 | NCBI WGS metagenome assembly CEVJ01 (sample SAMEA2623693, study PRJEB7988) | marine metagenome | biome: marine biome (ENVO:00000447); feature: mesopelagic zone (ENVO:00000213); material: "saline water (ENVO:00002010), including plankton (ENVO:xxxxxxxx)" | depth 640 m
ATGCCTGCGTCTGCAGCCAGGAGAAGCACGACCGTACGATTACGCAAAACACCGCCAACTTCCTGAAGAGTTAAACCTTGGACGGACATGGGAACGCCGCCTGATTCTCGGCCTAATATCATCCACGCAATCAGACCGGCAACTCCGGGCAGAGCAAACACCGTCAGAGCTGTCTGCCAATCCATGAAATCAGATAGAGGGGCAGCTGTGGCCACGGATAGGGCGATGCCCAGGCTCAAAGCTGCTGTGGTAAGAGCGTTCATGACCGTGATCTCTTTGGTCGGGAACCACTGCATCAACAAAGGGCCAGAGGTTGTCAGTACAAACGCGAACCCCAGACCGATGACCGAACGGAGCAGGACCAGGGTGAGGAAATTTGGCGCTAACCCCGAAAGAGATAACAATGCGATAGATGCCCATCCGATGATGAATGACCGTCGGATACCAACCCGCGCTATAAGCATGCCGCTGGGTAGTCCTAAGGCTGCTGCTACGAGGAGAGGCAAAGCTACTAACAGGCCAGCAGCTGCTCGACTGATCTGGTACTCGTCGATGACTAGTGGAAAGATGGGCGATACCGTGAAGATGTTGAGCCCAACACTTAAGTGTCCGGCTAAAAGCAGGGCCGCAATCACAAACCGGTACTTGCTTAAGTTTAAATTGCTGGTAGCCGGATCGGTTTCCGGGTCATCTGACATCTTATGACTAAGGGAACAGGCGGCTGTCGGGATTAGCTTCTAGGTCACCTTCAGACAGTGGCAAGATGAGTCCCGGGCCCTGGTTCTTAACCGAGTTGACGGTTTCCGCCACCCGATGTGAGGTGAGCAGTTCTTCGGGCGCGGGAATCAGCAAGGGTTCTAGATTTGCTGGGTCTTCAGTCAGCGGATCCAGCCATAACGCCTGTGTCTCACCCGATAAGATGACTGGCATTCGGTTATGAATCGGCTCGATGAACGAGTTGGCGGACGTTGTGATGATGGTGCACGAGCGGACCACTGGACCCTCCGAGGATTTCCAAGTCTCCCACAGTCCGGCAAAAGCCAAGGGTTCATTATTCTTGGAGTAGATATAGGTAGGAAGTCTGCGGTTGCCGTCTTTCTTCCACTCGTAAAATCCGTTTGCCAACACCAGGCAACGCCTTTTTTTGAATGCCGTCCTGAATGCAGGCTTGGTGGAGGCCGTCTCGCCAACGGCATTGATCATACGGGCTCCAACCTTCAAATCCTTGGCCCAGAATGGGATCAAACCCCACCGCATCACCTCGCCTCGTCTTTGGCCGTCGTTGGTGACGGTCAACACTGCCTGGGTAGGTGCGATGTTGTATCTAGGGCCGTGATCAGAGAATTCAGAGTCGGTGAACTCGGATAGGAAACCGAACCGTCCCTGAAGTTCGTCCGAATTAGATGTGAGGGTGAATCGACCACACATTTAGCACTATATCCCAGTCCCGACCGATCAGGTTTGTAAAATAATGATCTTGCCGCTCTATCCGACCAAGACTCAATGGACTGGGCTGGGGTGTTCATGTTGCCAGCAAGCGTTGGCGAAACACAATGATCTTATGAATATCAATAGAAAGGATGGAGTGGCCACTACGTCCACGGTAAGATTCTCGCTAACTTCTGAAGCGACACACCCGAAGCGGTAGATACAAAAGCAGCTAGCGCTTAGCCGATCACCTCTTTGAATTGCTGTATGGCATTGATGTGATCTTGGGGCGTATTCAGGCCAGCCCGCATTGTGTTGACGGATATGTGAGTAGCTCCCATATCCTCCCACACCTCTGCCTGCTCTTGCCAGAATTCTGGATCTCCGTCGCCTAAGTTGATCCTTGGTTCCATCCCGATAGTGGCGGCATCACGGCCGGCTTCCTTGGCAAATACCTTCAGCCTTTCAACGGTGGCTCTTGCATCATCGCCAGGCTGCATTTGTGGGAACCAGCCATCGGCCAGCCTGGCGACACGGCGCAAAACACGGTCTGTGGGCACTGGATCCGCCCTGCCCCCGGCTCCCATCCAGATAGGTATTGGTCTTTGTACCGGCTGTGGGTTGACGCCTGCATAGTCGACTTTGTGGTACCGGCCTTCAAATTCCACAACTTCTTGTGTCCAGAACTCTCTGAGGAGTCTGATTTGCTCCGCGTAGCGTTGCCCGCGATTACTGAATTCTTGGTTTAGGGCTTCGTACTCAACGTGATTCCAACCCACACCTACGCCCAGCCTGAGACGTCCACCGGTCAACAGATCAACCTCGGCCGCCTGCTTGGCGACCAAAGCAGTCTGCCTTTGCCCAAGAATCAACACCGCGGTCACTAGTTCGATCGTGGTGGTGATGCCGGCGAGATAGCCGAATAAGACGAACGGCTCGTGGAACATGGATTCCGAGGTGTAGCTGCCCTGCCAGTTGGCGTGGTGGCTAGTGTCTGCGCCCAGAACATGGTCATAGACCATCATGTGGGAATAGCCCAACTCCTCTACTGCCTGCACGTAGTCGCGCACGGCAGCGGGGTCGGCGCCGATCTCAGTCTGAGGGAAAACCGCGCCTGTCTTCATAAATCGTCTCCAGATATTGTTGATCGATCAGTCGTTGGATGCCACGGTTGCGCTAGAAGTGCCTTGGGTCTTATCTTTGGCCCTGAAATGAGGAATCACGTGCTTGCCGAACATTGTCAGCGTATTCATCACTTCTTCGTGCCGCGCCGGTCCGATGGCCGAAAGCAAGAATACCTGCTCAACACCCATCTTTTCGTAACGCTCAAAGAAATCTATGCATTGGTCAGGGGTGCCCACGCAGAATGACGTGCCTTTTTTAACGGTCTCGCTGGGAGTGGCTTCTCCTGGATGTGGCCCGGCCGCGAGTCTCATGTCGCGTTCGTAGTAACCCTGATAATCAGGCGGAACGGTGGCTGGATCGACACCCTGCCACACAAGGCGTGCGCGCTCTCTCTGCTGCTCCGTGTACCAGCCGATGAGATCTGTGGCACGGTCTTCTATAATTTTGGGGTCTTCATGGCAGAATCCCGCGGTCATCAGAGCGTTGTGGTTGTTGGGCGAGACGCCGGTAGGGTTGGCCGATTTCAGGGCCTTCTGGTAAAGCTCAAGGACCTCCCCCACCTTCTCTGGGCCACCCTCGCTCCCCACTAGGGCGCCTAGGCCAAGCTCGGCGGCCGTGCGAGTGGTGCTTTCGCTCGAGCATGCTGACCAGAGTGGAGGATGGGGCTTCTGGATGGGCTTGGGTAGCACTTCCCGGTTCGGTATCTGGTAATACGTGCCCTCGTGGGAGAACACTTCTTCGGTCCACATACGAGGTAAGACCTGGGCGAATTCCTCCCACATGCCTCGGGTGTCTTCGAGTTTGGTGCCATAGGGCGTCAGTTGGTAGGGATAGCCCGTGCGGCCCAGGCCGACGTCCACACGCCCATTGCTGAGAATGTCCAGCGTGGCCATCCGGGCTGCGGTGTGCAAGGGGTGATGGATGGGGGCCAGTACCACTCCAACTCCCAGGCGGATACGCGAGGTACGTTGGCTCACAGCAGCCAGGGTCAAGTCGGGAGCGCTGTTGTGAGACCAGACAGGCCGGAAGTGATGCTCAGAGAACCAGACGCTGTCGTAGCCCATTTCTTCGGCATAGGCAATCTGGTCTAGGGCCTCCCAGATGCGCCTGGCTTCGCTTTCGTCGTCCCAAGGTTTAGGTACCTGAATCTGATAGAACAATCCGAATTTCATGGGTCCCTCCGTGGACACCCTCAGGTTAAAGAGCCAGGATTTGGTTTCAAATGGCTTCAGGCTATTATAAAGAGGGAATAAAGCCAGTCAATGCTGCGACTGGTTATCGGACCAAATTGTGGATGTGTTACTGGGCTGGTTACGGAGGAAATGTGCCACTGAGATAGACTGGGCCGGGAAGAGACTGACTGTCCTTGGTACCGGGTTTATATTAGGTTTGACCGGCCACTTCATATCTGCAACTTCAAATCGAGACACATTGGGTATAACGCTGAATGCAGAAATCTTTTCCTCGGCTAAAATGAGTTGCGATTCCGTCGTAATGTTTACCTGCGTTGCTGATGATAAGAAGTTGACGAGTGTAAGAGAGTATCAAGTCGAAATTGGCGTTCTTCGCAGTGATATTTCTTAAGGTTCTGCCGTTAATATAGCTTATAGAAAGTAGCAGCCAGCCATTACCAAAATTAGTATCCATCGCGCAGGCAAAAACAACCTCACTGTCTTGAGGATCGATGCTTAATATAACTTGTGGTACCTTTTGGGACCGCACTCCTTCCGTCCTAGGATTATCTCTAGCCGTTCTTGTCAAAACCCCTGGGTACCGGCACTGTACGATCAAGCCCTCGAAAATTTCTCGGAATACTAAACGGACAGGAAGGAACTCCACCGAATGAGCAACATGAGGTTTGGCCAAAGGGTAGGAAAAGATGGCGAACTGCGGCCTGGGGCATCGGCGTTGATCTTCAACGAAACGAGAGACCGTATCCTGATGACTCAGCGTGAGGACAACAACCGCTGGTGTCTGCCGGGAGGCGGGATGGATCCGGGTGAAAGCGCGGCCGAAGCTTGTGTTAGAGAAGTATTGGAAGAGACTGGCCTGGAGGTGAGAGTGGTTAGATTGGTGGGCATATATACGTCTCCGAACATCCTTGTCGAATATCCAGACGGCAACAAGATTCAACCTGTTGCGTTCAGTTTTGAGGTCGAGATAACGGGAGGAGAATTGGTGCTGAGTGATGAGACAGTCGCTTTCGGCTGGTACACGGTGGCCGAAATCGAGTCTATGGACACTTTAGAGCATCATCTTCCTCGTATTCACGATGCTGTGAAAAATCGACCCGAAGCGGTCTTTCAGTGAAGCTATGGAGGAGAAGAATGGGTTCAGACTGAAGTTGCTGTGGTGGGACGATATATCTGGTGCCGTCTGTTGGGCGTGGCTGCACCCGGCCACAGAGTAGTAGCTGGCTAGAAACGTTTCCAAAATCAGGGAGAAAGAGATTGCGAATCGCGATATTTGGTGCCGGTGGTATAGGCGGCTATTTAGGCGGGCGGCTCTCTCAGGCGGGCGAGGAGGTTGTTCTCATAGCCCGTGGAGAGCATCTACAGGCTATTCGGAATCACGGCCTAAAAGTTGAAAGCGTTAAGGGTGATTTCATAGCCACCCCGGCTCTCGCGACTTCCAACCCTAACGAGGTTGGCACTGTTGATGCGGTGATTTTGGGCGTTAAAGCTTGGCAGGTGATTGATGCCGCCGAGGCGATGAGACCCATGATCGGGTCAGAAACGTTTGTTGTACCGATGCAAAACGGCGTGGAAACCCCGGGCCAACTGACTTCCGTGCTTGGCGAGAAAGCGGTGGTTGTCGGATTGGGTGGCCTAGTCAGCTATATCGTTGAACCAGGACACATCATCCACGCAGGCGGCGAACCATTCGTGTCTTTTGGCGAGTCCGACGACTCTGCTACTGAACGCACCCGCCGGCTGCTACAGGCGTTCCAGAACGCCGGGGTTAATGCCGACATCCCTTCCAACATTCACGCTGCGCTTTGGGGCAAACTGGCGTTCATGGCGGCCAACAGCGGCGTCGGCGCCATCACGCGGGTACCGTCGGGTCAGTGGCGCAGACTGGCGGGTTCATGGGAAATGGCGCAGCAGGTCGTAAAAGAGGTCTTGGCGGTTGCATCTGCAAAGGGGGTTGATATGCCAGGCGATGCGTTCCCCTCGACCATAGCCAGACTGGAAGGGTCACCGCAGGATGGTACATCATCGATGCAGCGCGACCTGATGGACGGCAAGCCATCTGAGTTAGAAGTCCAAAGTGGCGGCGTGGTGCGTTTGGGACTAGAAGTAGGCGTCCCGACGCCGGTGAACACATTTATCTACCATAGCCTGCTTCCCCAAGAAATGAAGGCCCGGGCCGAATCTTCGAATAGGGATCCGGGCTAAGCTGGAGATTCTAGGATGCCGGTTACAGTCACCCTGGCCTTTTCGGTCATACCCGAACGGGCAGAAGCGTTTAAAGCTTTGCTACGAGAGTTGTTACCCGACACCAGAGCTTATGAAGGTTGCCTGAAAGTGAATGTTTATGAAGAACAGGAAAACCCTGGGCGCATCTACTTGGTGGAAGACTGGGAATCCAAGGCCCATCAGCAAAGATATCAAGCGTGGCGGGATGAGTCAGGCATTGCCAAGGTTGTTGGCCCCTTCTTGGCAGGCGAGCCCAGATTCAATTACTTCGACAAGCAAGATTTTTAGATGTGTGAGTTGGGCCATTCCGACAAAAACCTCAGTTGTTGACTAAGGTTTCTATTGCAGGTGCCAGTGGAGGGGCGGGGCCTCGTGGGCTGGAAGAACGCGTATCTGAAGCGAAGGAATCATGAAGGCCCGGTCGCAAGTGCGGCACCGCCATCTTCCGAACGGGTGGAACCCCTCCGCGCGGTGGATCTCGGTGCTTCTGCACCTGGCGCAAGCCTTTACCTCGTAAGGCATCTCATCGGCGGTGTCTTCAGGTTGTGAGTGTGTAGGCATTCTCGACTCACTGCGTTGTTCTTGCCAGCCCCTAAGGAAGCGGCATAGATATGCTGACCGAAGCTACCGGGAAGCGAGTCCTATGGCCCTCGCCGGTCAAATCTTCCCAAAGTCTGAGATCGTTGGCCCCAAAGCTGTGGATTGTGCCGTCGGACAATTGGATGTCTATCTGCCCGCTAAGCATGCTCATCCAGCGTCGGCGGGGTGCGGGGTGAAAATCGGAGAACTCAGTGGGCTCGTTGATCTGGATCGAACAATCAGAGCAGGCCTTGAGAGTTTCCAGCACGGGGTCACCCACCTGCAACTCTTCAATCACGCTCTTGCCGTCACCACCGGTGTACATCCGAAAAATGCCCATTCTCAAGTCCTCTAACTCATGGTCGAAAGATAAAATTTATTGTATTTTCACGCCTATATTAGCTTATTCAGCCAAGTTGGTCGGTTTGTGGTCGCCGAGTATCATCAGTCAACCTGCCGTAGGTGGTCCCGCTGGGTCTCCCCGGTGTAGGCGGTGCGGAAACGGCCCCGGCGTTGAAGCTCGGGCACGACCATGTCCACGAATTCCTCGATGGCTCCAGGGCAGTAGATGGGCGATAGCATGAACCCGTCCCCGCCAACCTCGTCGAAGAACGCTTCGAGTTGGTCTGCCACGCTTTCTGCCGTGCCTACAAACTGGGGAAGTCCTACGCTTTCCCCGTGGCGTTGGGCGACCTCCTTCACGGTCATAGAGTCTCCGTTTGCTTTCTGGTAAACCCTCTTGGACCGCTGCAACTCAGGCTCTTCTCGGCTCATCATTTCGTCGTCAAGGGATAATCTTGAGAGATCGAAATTTAAATGACCTGACAATATGGCCATCCCGCCTTCTAAGGGCACTAGTTCGTTGTGTTCTTCCTGTTTCTCCAGAGCTTCAGCCTCGCTCCTCCCGATGATAGGCTGTGCGCCGAAGAGAATGGCACATGCGTTAGGGTCGCGCCCTAGATCTGAAACTCGGTCTTTGACTTGAGTGTAATAGCTGGCGGCACCTTTGGGCCGCGGGTGAATTGCAAACACCGCGTCGGCATATTTAGCAGCAAGTTCTATCCCCATTGGGGAAGTGCCGGCTTGAATCAGGGCGGGGCCATTTTGAGGAGACCGAACAACATTTAGAGGTCCTCTCGAACGATAGAATCGGCCTTGGTACTCGATCCTGCGAACCTTTGACGGATCAGCAAAAATGGCCTTTTCGCGGTCCATAACTACTGCATCTTCGTCCCAGCTGTTCCACAGCTGCTGACATACTTCGATGAATTCATGGGCTTTTTCATAGCGCAATTCTGCTGGGTCAAGGCCCGGGTGACCATGGTTGGCAGCCTGATTCTCGTTCAGCGAGGTAACGACATTCCATGCTGCTCTGCCTCTGGTCAGATGATCCAAAGTAGCCCAGAGACGAGCTGCGTAGAATGGTAGGTGATAGCTAGTAGAAAAGGTTGCGCCTAGACCGATGTATTTGGTTACAGCAGCGATCATCGTCAATAGAGGGATTGGATCATGTTCTGGCGCCTGGGTTGCATATCTCAAAGCAGGGCTCAGAGAGCCTTTGTAGGAATCAGAAATATAATTTAGGTCAGCGAAGAATACTGTGTCATAGAGGCCGCGCTCACAGACTTGAGCTATGTGCTGGTAGAGTTCGGGTCTGCGCCAAGCTTCGTCGGTCCATGTCGTGTTGGGATGACGCCACATGGCCAGGCTGTGGTACGTGGGGCCGTGAACCAGAAATTGAGCGAGGTGGAACTTCTTTTTGATACTTTTCACACGCACACCATTAGCAGGAAAGCCAGTGAATCAATGGAGTATGGAGCTGGCGGTGGAAATCTAACCCACAACGTGATGTTCACGAATCTCAAGTCCAGCGTATCAATCTATCTTAACACTCAAGTTTACTTAAGATTCTGGGCCTGTATCATTGATAAGTGTTGTTCCGACGGGAGCCAGGTTCGTTTTCGAACTTCCATCCGCCTAGCCATATAACCTGGCCTGAGATCTTGCATTTAAATAGCAAATAGTTCCGAATGAGACCGGAGTGGAAAACAGATGGACCCGAGAGAGATCATTCAAGAGAAACGTCAGAGAGTTCCAAAGTTGATTATTGGATTGTTGGTAGTTACCGGCATAGGTTTGGGGGCATTTTGGGGATTTCAGGAATGGTATTCAGACGATGGCTCTACCGATTCCGTTCTGACATTTGAACAGATTACTGTTAAACGGAGCACTATAGCTACGACGTTGACAACCTCCGGCACAGCGACTGCTCGTGAATCTGCAGAATTGAATTTTGGGTCAAGCGGGGTCGTGGAGACAGTCGAAGCGGAGTTGGGAGACCAAGTAGATGAAGGAGACGTGCTAGCTACACTCGATAATCGAGATGCCCAAAACGGTCTCATAATCGCGCAGAACAACCTTCTAGAAGCGGAACTACGTCTCTCTCAATTATTGGAGACTCCATCAGAAGCAGCTTTGTCGGAGGCAGAAAAGACTATCGCAAGTGCTATGTCCCAACTAGCTTCGGCAAAATTGAATTATGAGAACGCTTTCGAGCCTCCAGATTATCCCGAGATTGCATCGGCGGATGCTACCGTCACACAAAGACAATCAGAGGTCGTTTCCGCAGATTTTCAGGTTCAGTCAGCTTACGCTGATTTAAAGATAGTCCAACAATCTTTATGTAACTCCAACCAAATTCAGCCTCACAAATTGATCGACGATGCTGAAATTGTTTGGAAGGAGGCAGACGAGACAAACGTTTCTCTTAAATTGGATGCCGGTGCATTTGTGCAAGGGCAAAGTTCTCTCAAATTAGAACTGCCCCTTTATAAAGAACTTAAAAGTGTGATAGCCGAGAAGACATTTGCAGGGGTAGACCTGTCGGGATTTGATCATATAGAGTTTTGGGTTAGATCCGATACCACTATCGGGAGTGGTTATTTTGAACTAGCGCTTTACGATTCTGTACCGTTGATAACGCCACTGGAAGTTTTTTCAATACCCGAGCTAGAAGAGAACGTCTGGACCTTAGTGAGCTCACCGATGTCGAATCCAGAGAGCGACGTTGAAGTCAGAGCAGTCGGAGTCAGGTTCTCGGCAGATAAGCCGCAAATGTCCTCAAATCGGGCTCTCTGGTTGGATGAAATCAAAGCGCTTGGTGTTAACTCGGTCTGCAGCAGAGCTGGTCTTCCTTTATCCGAAACATCTATAAGATTCTTATCTAATACAGTCGATTCAGCCACATCTGACAGTAGTGCCGCTGCGGAAAAGAGCAAAGATTTCATAAAAAGCAACAGTGGCTATGTAAAGACTCTTGATAGCCGTGATGTAGCTGCTGCCAACCTTGCCTCTGCTATCGCTAAACGAACATCACTAGATGACCCGCTTTCAAAAGCTGAATCTGCCCAATTACTGGCAGCTATAGAAAGTGCGGAAGCCACTCTGACTAGTGCTCTGAGAAAGAAGGACGATCTTTTGGATGGTGCTTCAGAAAGCGAGATTAAACTTCAAGAATTAAATATCGCTAAGGCTAAGCAATCTGTGGATCAAGCTCAAGGAACTCTGGCCGACATGGTGCTTTTAGCTCCGTTCGCGGGGCAAATCGGTGCTGTCAACATATCGAAAGGGATTTGGGTTACAGCGTCTGCGACTGCGTTTTTTCTAGTTGATCTCGACTCGGTCGGAGTGGACCTAACGGTATCAGAATCAGATTTCATTGAACTGGCGTCTGGAGACATAGGTATGGCCACATTCGATTCTATTCCAGATCAACCGTTCATAATT
>CEVJ01027827.1_pt1 | contig 9974 bp, 10 predicted proteins | sample 531491 | NCBI WGS metagenome assembly CEVJ01 (sample SAMEA2623693, study PRJEB7988) | marine metagenome | biome: marine biome (ENVO:00000447); feature: mesopelagic zone (ENVO:00000213); material: "saline water (ENVO:00002010), including plankton (ENVO:xxxxxxxx)" | depth 640 m
AACACCCCAACCATGATGGAGAACAGGCCCATGATGACGAAGATGCTAGTCACTCCGGAGCCGGCCCGATCCGCTTCATCCAGCACCTGTTTCTTGATATCGAGCACCCGGAACTCAGCCAGTCCGGAAAATAACGTGCTAGCCTGACGTCCCACCTCATCCAATTCGGCCTCGCTGACTGCGCTCAAGACTACTTCTTGGACACCATCATCGGCCAGAGCGCCTACGAACTCGTCGCTCATCTCACGCCCACCAAGTCCATCCAACAATGCACTCAGATCGCTGGCCAATTTTCCACTCAGAGTGGGTGCCAAGAGGTTCAATTGCTGGATGACATCTTCTCGATTGAGCAAGGCCTGAAGTTGGGCGGCGTTGGCCCCATCGGCGAACAATACCCGGAGAGCGTCTGTGACCTCATCGCTCACCTCAGCCCCTTCGAAAACCCCCCCCAGGTTGGAGACGGCCACCGAGTTGATAAGTCCTTCTTTGCCAAATATCTTCTGAGCCCGGTCAAGTCGGACGAGCAACGTTGGCCCTTGCCCAGCCAGTCCACCGCTGTCCACCACGCCATGGACCCGGAACGTAACACTGGAACCCGCCACAAAGATCACCAACTCATCACCGGCCACCGCATCCAGTTCGTCGGCAGCTTCTTGGTTGATGAACGTATCATTCGGGCCCAACGATTCGAGACGTATCGTCTGTCCATTGGTCAGCTTGAACCGGCCAAATCCAGCTAACGAATCTGGGTCTACACCAGTGACCTGCATCTGGCCTTCGCTCAGTTGGGTCCTAGTGTTGACGGTAGGGGCAAACTCGGCGATGCCCGGTGCCAAGCCATCTATCAAATCCATGCCAGCCAGTTCTCTCTTCAACTGCTCGTAACGTTGAAGAGAGAAGTAATTGAAACTGCCGATAGTGTCTGAGTCGTCAGCTCGGGCGGAAACGATGATCGCATCAATGGTGCCGAGGGCATCAGCGGCGTTCTTTCGGATAGAGAAGGTGATTGAATCGCCGGTGCCGAAAGCGGCCGCCATGATCAAGGTGCTGATCATTATGCCAACTATGATGAGTATGGTCTGGGATTTGCGTCTAGGAATGTTGCGGAGGGCCAGTTTCAGCATCACCCGATTGCGCGATGCCACAATCCCTACTCCGGCGGTAATCGGCAGGAAGAATGCCAACAGGACAACCATGATGATGTCCATGTCCAAGCCAAAAAGTTCTTCCATATTCGCCCCGGAACTAGACTACGGGGTCCGGCGATTACCGGTGTCGACTATCTCGCCATCACGCATCCGTATTATTCGGTGTGCCCTAGCTCCAACATCATCCGAGTGAGTCACGAGCACAAAGCTCTGGCCGTTTTCAACGTTGAGTCGGCACATAAGATCCATTATCTCCGATGCGGTCTCGCTGTCCAGATCTCCCGTAGGTTCGTCGGCCCACACTATGTACGGTTGGTTGACTAGAGCCCTGGCGATAGTTACACGTTGGCGTTGGCCTCCAGAGAGTTCGCCCGGAAGGTGCTGTGCCCTCTCGCTGAGCCCGACAATATCCAGCAATTCTAAGGACCGCTTTCGGGACTCACCAGGGCTTACCCCGGAGACCAACAGAGGTAGCTCTACATTCTCCGCCGCGGACAGAACGGGAAGCAGGTTGTATAGTTGGAAGACGAATCCCATACGGCGGGCGCGGTAGTCGCTTCGTTCATCATCAGGGAGGTCGTGAAGCACTACGCCATCGATCAACACCCGGCCGGAATCAATCTCGTCCAAACCGGAGAGGCAGTTCAACATAGTGGTCTTTCCGCAGCCGCTGGGGCCCATGATGGCAACCATCTCGCCACGTTCAACGTTCAGGTCAACGCCCCTCAAGGCATCTACTTTAACGGTGCCGGTGTCGTAGGTTTTATGAATATCGGTGGCTGTGATTATGGAATCGGGCATCTATTCGCGGGCCGACTTACCTCAGATTACTCTCAGCAAGTATATCTGAACAACGGGTGCACAAATACACCGCCAGCCATGATGGTCCACAAAAAAGAATCAGGGTTGTGGAAACTATTCGGCTATGGTCCGCCACCAATCCTCGCCTTCACCACTTCCAGCAACCACCACATCCGGCTCCAGACTAAGCGCCGTTCATTGTCGGCCAGGTCACGGCCTGCGTGTCCTCGAACGGTAATCACAGCTTGACCGGCTAAGAACCCCCATGAACCAGGCTCGCTCTTGATCCAGCCAATCACCTTGTCCTGGTTGTCCTTCACCACATCGACCAATAACAGGTCGATTTCATCGTTGTTTAAAGAAAAAGCCTCAGCCATAAGATATATAACTCGCACTGTGCCGGCCGATATCGGTTTAAGAATCGCCGCCGAAATACCCGCCACCCATCCTAGCAGGTAATCAAAAATATCACCGATCACATTGGCGGAATGTGGTGACAGAAGGCGGCACGGCTTATCGGGTCGGCTACCAGGATGCGCGATTAGCTCAAATCATCGAGTTTTGACCCAAAGTCCGGAGAACCCCGATTAATCCAACGCCTTTAGGTTTGGAATAGCTGGCATCAGCAATGAGGTCGTTGGGTTCCATTCGACCATTGACGCCAATGGCGCCTACGTCTTGATCAACCTATGATACGACGGCGGAAGCGGTCAAAAATCTTGACCTATGACACGGTGAGTCAGAGTGCCATCGTAGTCGATATCAAATTCCATTTCGTCGATGTGTAGATGCTTTTTCCCGAGGTATAAGAAGTTATAGTTCGAACTCTTTAACCTCCGGCGACACGGTCAACTTGGCCCCGGTTAATTGCTGAACCTGTTCTGGCGTCCAATCAGGAGCCACTTCTTTCAGGGTAAGACCTTGACCATCGCACTCGATTACTGCGAGGTCGGTGACAATCAGGTAGACACACCCTTTTCCGGTCAGTGGGAAAGTGCATTCTTCCACTATCTTGGGGTCGCCGTTCCGGTCTGTGTGCTCCATGGCCACGATGACACCACTTGCTCCTGTTGCCAGATCCATGGCGCCGCCCACGTTGCCCACGCCTCGCTGTGGGAGCATCCAGTTGGCCAGGTCGCCAGTCGAAGACACTTGGTGGGAACCCAGAACCGTAACGTCCACATGGCCGCCCCGGATCATGGCAAATGCCTCCGCCGAATCAAAGAAAGACATGCCACCGACGCTCCTCAGGTACTGGCCTCCGGCATTAATAAGATCAATGTCTTCTTCGCCCTCCTCTGCGATGGGCCCACAATTGAGAATGCCACTTTCGCTGTGGTAAAAGACAGTCCGGCCCTCCGGTACGAAGGAAGAAACCAGAGTAGGTATTCCGATACCCAGGTTCACATATGCGCCGTCCGGCAGTTCTTTGGCCACCCGCATGGCGACGATCTCCCTGGGCAAACGTTCCTTGTCAAATAACGAAGTCATTGGGTGGACCCTCTCAGATAGATCATAGATAAGCCGAAAAATCCCGTGGCCGAAGCACGATGCGGTCGATGAACAATCCGGGAGTGACTATCTCTTCGGGACCCAATTGACCTGGTTCGACTATCTCATCGACCTCAACTACGGTCGTCCGCGCGGTGGTCGCCATCACTGGGTTGAAGTTCCGGGAGGTTCCTTTGTAGACCACGTTTCCCAGAGTGTCTGCTTTGTAGCCTCGGATTATGCAGAAATCGGCACGCATCCCCATCTCAAGGATGTATTCTCTTCCGCCGATGTTTCTCGTTTCTTTGCCATCTGCCAATAGCGTCCCGGCTCCGGTGGGGGTATAAAAAGCGGCCACCCCAGCCCCGCCGCTGCGCAGTCTTTCTGCCAAGGTGCCCTGGGGCACCACTTCCAACTCCGCCTCACCTCGGTTGAAGGCATCCTCAAAAGCACTGGGTCGGGATGCCGACGGTGACACCGGATACGAAGCGGTCGCCTTGGCAACTTGGTTATTCTCCACCAGGATACTGTGGTCAATGATATTCGGAGTTCCAAAAGCGCTAACTCGCGCAACGCCCGCCGTGTTGCTAATCAGATGCAAGCCTTTAACACCAAGGTTTCGGAGTCCAGTCATCAAGTAGTGGGCCATCCCTCCTGGGCCTGCAAATCCGTCCACGTTAACAGTTGCCCCCTCGGGCACATCCTTGAGAGCCTCCATGGCATCAGGAAAGACCTTGTTCGGCGCAGCTAATTTAGGGACCTGGAAAGTCATCTCCTTCAAATCAGGAGAGATAGAGAGCGGCGCATCAGTAATGCCCACCACCTCGTCAGCGGTCCATCCTGGGGCGGTTTCCATCAGCTCCAGCCCATCTCTATTCACCTTAATAACTGCTTCCGTGGTGATGATTAAGTTAACCTTTCCAACTCCGTCCACTGGGAGGTTACATTCCTTAACAATATTGGAGCGGCCTACCGAGTGGCGATTGGGCATGAGCGCCACCACCTTCGAGGCTCCATAGGCCATGTCAACCGCCGAGCCGGTGGCCAACAGACCTGGGGTTTCCTCGGTGGTCCAATGGACGAAATCACCGTTGGAGGCGACCTGAGACGGTTGCAGTACTGCGATATCTGTGTGACCACCACGCAGAATACCCGCGACGTCGACAACCCCAGTAAAACTACCACCAAAGCCCGTAGCTACCGGATTCCCTCCTGCGTCTAAAGTGTCCGCGTTCGCGTTGATTCCGTCGTTGCCCAAGAGCCCACTATCAGCGATGAACCAGACGCCAGCGGCGGGAACCTCACTTGGGATATGGCAGGGCAATCCCATACCCAAGGCTACGACTGCTCCTGGGAACAACTCTTGGGTGGCACGGCGGGTCATGGCGGTAGCGTCTAGTGGCACTCCGGGCATCTGGAACTATTCTCCTTCGACTAAGCGGCCAGGACCAAGCGATCGATAAATATGGCCTGGGTGATAACCAATTCTGGGTTTATTCCACCCGGATCCTTAACCTGATCTACTTCAGCTACTGTCACGGCGGCGGCCATTGCCATGGTAGGGTTCCAGTTGCGGCCCGTTCCCTCGTAAACCAAATTGCCGAGGGTGTCCGCTTCCTTGGCCCGGAGTAGGGCAAAATCGGCATTCAGTGCGAATTCTAGGACATGCTCTTTGCCGTCAAATATGCGCAGTTCCCTGCCTTCGGCGAACCTGGTCCCGGCGCCGGTTGGTAGAAACACTCCGCCAATTCCCGCTCCTCCGGCTCTCATCCGCTCTGCCAGGATTCCCTGAGGGACAACCTCTAGCTCCAATTTACCCAACTCCCAGAGTTCTTTCACCGCGCCGCCCGACTCCGGATGAAAAGGCATCGGCGAAATCATCTTCTTTACCTGCCCTGCTGCCACCAAGTCGTCGATCCCAAACGTACCCGCCTGGGGCAGCCAAGCCCCTTGGCAGATGAGGGTTAGTTCTGATACTCCGGTCGCCGCCAGGCCACGGAGCAAGGATTGGGGAGCTCCTAAGCCGGCAAACCCGGCGATCAGCACGGAGGCCCCATCTGCGATGCCGCCCAAGGCCGATTGGGCTGTGGAGTAGACCTTTCCCTTTGCAGCGGTGTTTTCTGGGTGATTGATCATTGGAGATACCTGATTCCATCTGCGATCTGAGGCGCTGACTAATCGCAGCAGCAACGAATTATAACGGCCTATGCCCAGATATACCAAGACGCCGTCGATGCGTTTGGCTCGGCTAGCCGCCGAGTGGCGTAGTACCATCCTGGCAATCGCCAGAAATACGGAAAGGTAAGTTCCATCTCCCCAATTAGAGTGGAGACGACAACTGTCAGCAATTCTACCTACACCGAAGAATTTGGTTAGACTGAATTTCTGGTTTCCCTTGAATGATATGCGGAGGCGGGATTAGAACAAGATCCACAAAAAAACCGCCCCGTTAATCACGGGGCGGTTTTTGATACTTGGCTGGGTACTGGAAGTCCAGAAGGAGTTTTGCCTCTCCCTAGAAGTCCATTCCGCCGCCGGGAGGCATCGCCGGCATGGCCGGTTTGTCCTGGGGAATCTCGCTGATCACGGACTCGGTAGTTAACACCATGGCCGCAACACTGGCTGCGTTCTGCAGAGCGGACCGGGTTACTTTGACCGGGTCGACGATGCCACGTTCCATCATTGGACCGTATTCACCGATGTCGGCGTCGTAACCGTAGTCGTCAGCCTGTTGTTTAACCTGGTTGAGGACAACCGCGCCCTCGAATCCAGCGTTCTCTACGATCAGCTTCATAGGCTGTTCGAGGGAGTGGCGAATGATGTTGACGCCGACCTGTTCGTCGGCGGGAACGTCTTTTAGGCCGTCCAAGCCGCGACTCGCGCGGACAAGGGCGACTCCGCCACCAGGAACGATGCCTTCCTCCACCGCAGAACGAGTGGCGGAAAGGGCGTCTTCGACGCGGGCTTTGCGCTCTTTAAGCTCTATCTCGGTGGCCGCTCCAACCTTAATCACGGCTACTCCGCCGGATAGCTTGGCCATCCGCTCTTGGAGTTTCTCCCGATCAAATTCAGAGGTGGTGTCTTCAATCTGGGCTTTAATCTGGTTGATACGGCCCTGGATGTCAGCCTCGGAGCCCTTGCCCTCAACGATGGTGGCCTCGTCCTTGGTTGCCTGGATACTACGAGCGGAGCCAAAGTCTTCGATGGTCGCAGTGTCCAGTTTCTGGCCGGTTTCCTCGCTGATGACGGTGCCGCCGGTGAGAATGGCGATGTCTTCGAGCATGGCCTTACGGCGGTCACCGAAGCCAGGGGCTTTGATGGCCAATACGCTGAGGGTGCCGCGGAGTTTGTTAACCACCAAAGTGGCCAAGGCTTCTCCATCCACATCTTCGGCGATGATTACCACGTTCTTCTTACCGACCTGGAGCAATTTCTCCAGTGCGGGAAGCATATCGGCAACGGCCGAAATCTTCTTGTCAGTGATTACGATCGTGGGGTCTTCTAGGACCGACTCCATTCGGTCGGGATTGGTAATGAAGTAAGGGGAAATGTAGCCACGGTCAATCTGCATTCCCTCCACGTATTCAATCTCGTCGGCCAAGCCCTTGGACTCTTCAACGGTGATGACACCGTCTTTGCCGACCTTCTCCATGGCTTCAGCGATAGTCTCACCGATGGCTTCCTCGTGGGCGGAAAGGCTGGCTACCTGGCCGATGCGTTCCCGGGTCTCCACGATCTGGGCCATGGACTGGACTTCCTCTACCACTGAGCTGACGGCCCGCTCGATGCCGCGCTTAATGGCCATGGGGTCAGCGCCAGCGGTGACATTCTTGAAGCCCTCGTTGATGATGGCTTGTGCCAAAACAACGGAGGTAGTAGTACCATCGCCGGCGGCGTCATTGGTCTTGGTGGCGGCTTCTTTCAGAAGCTGCGCCCCCATATTTTCAAATGCATCAGGCAGTTCAATCTCTTTGGCGATTGTCACACCGTCACTGCAAACCTGTGGCGGGCCAAATGATTTGTCCAACACCACGTTACGGCCTTTGGGGCCAAGGGTGACTTTCACTGAGTCAGCCAAAATGTCGATTCCGATACGGAGCGACTTTCGGGCTTCCTCGGCGTAGGCCAACTTCTTTGCTGGCATCCTGTTCCTCCTGTAAGTAGCTCGAGGCTGGGCTGGTGCCCGCCTTATTTCATCATTCTAGACTGGGTATATCGAGCTTTGGGTTAGCTGATCTTCGCTAAAATATCACTTTCTCGAAGGATCAGAAGCTCGTCGTCGCCGTCTTTATATTCGGTACCGGCAAACTTGGAGTAGATAACTCGATCTCCCTTGGCAAGTTCCATCGGAATCCGGGATCCGTCTTCGGCAACCCGACCGGGTCCGACTGCGACGACCTCACCTTCTTGGGGCTTTTCCTTGGCGGTATCAGGCAGATATATCCCGCCCTTAGTAGTCTCTTCACCCTCGCTGGGCTTCACCACCACACGTTCTCCCAATGGCGTAAAGTTTGCCACCCTGGCCTCCTTCTATCTCGCCGGGGAATCTAGTAGCCCGGCATTAAAATCAGATGGGATTGACACCCCCGGTTTGAGAGCGCCAAGTAATGTTAGAGCGGGCACAAGACCTTGTCAAGATTGAAGTGTCCGGCCTAGTATTTATAGGGTTGTTTATTGGACAAATTTTGACGCCATTTCCTGGCACAGAATCATGGGTCTAAAGAGGAGTCGCTATCACTTCCGACACACTAAACATGGGCCCATTGATCCTGACCTTTGACGACACCGTCGCCACCATCACACTGGACCGACAGGGCAACGGCAATAGCATCGACGACGAGATATGCTATGCCTTGTCCACTTCCTGTCAATTGATAGCTGAGAATGACGGTTTGCGGTTGGTGGTGCTCACCGCAAAAGGGGAAGTCTTTTCGATAGACCAAGCAACCAAACCCACGGGAAACCCCGCCAAACAGTTATCTGGCCTGTCAGTCCCGGTGTTGGTTGCCTTGAACGGCGACGCCACCGGAACCGGATTGGAGCTGGCGCTGGCTGGAGACATGCGAGTTTGCGTTCCATCCGCCAAGTTCGGCTTTACAGGTCTGGCACAGGGTGTTCTGCCCCAGAATGGCGGTACACAACGGCTGCCTCGGCTGATTGGCCCGGTCTGGGCAAGAGACATGCTACTTACCGGAAGATTGGTGGACGCCAACGAAGCCATGTCTATAGGTCTGGTTAACCGGGTCTCTGAAGACCTCACCGGAACAGTAGCTGAGATCTCCTCCCAGATCACCGCGGGCAGCCCCATAGGTGCTCGCTACGCAAAGGAAGCGGTTAGCAAGGGAATGGACCTAACGCTGGAGCAAGGGCTAGGACTGGAAGCAGACCTAAACGTTATACTGCAGTCCACATCGGACAGGTCCGAGGGGCTGAAATCATTCTTCGAAAAACGCGGTCCGAAGTTCACCGGCTCTTAGCTATGAGACCAATCGCATATACGGAGAAGGAACCCTAGTGAAACTAAAACTGGACCTCCACACCCATGTGTGGGAGGCTTTCAACTTCGTGCCGCCAACCGTGGAGATTGCCGAAAAAGTGGTCAACCAGATTAAGTCCAAAGGCATAGACGGCATCGGCATCACCGACCACCACAACAAGGAATGGAGCATGGAATTCCGCCAGATCGTGGAGAAGCACTTCCCCGGTCAGGTGACGATTATCCCCGGCTGGGAGATAGAAATTCGGCCGGAAGCCAATCCCTTTGCCGAATATCAGGTGGCCGAGCTTTTCCTGCCCAACGCCGGCGGGGTCTTCCGGACCTACTGTCATCCGGGATACTACTCACCGGAGATATTGATCGAGCCGGATATCCACGCCATCGAGATAGACAACTACATCCACAATTGGCACATCCGGAAAGACCAGGTGGCGGAGGTGGCCTCCAAACACAACCTGATGCTGATGGAAGTGAGCGATGCCCATAACCTGGAGAACATCGGGCTGCGCTACACAGAGATAGAACTGGACGACCTTTACGCTAGGGCAGTTCCCGTAGCTTAACCACCCATGCCCTATTCCGCCGCTACAAGTGCTGTAGGCTACGATACCATTCTGTTCGAGAAACACGGCCCAGTGGCCCATATCTCTCTGAACCGCCCTAGGGTGGTGAATGCCTACAACATACAAATGCGGGATGATCTCTCTGAGACCCTGTCGGCAGTCGAACTAGACGCAGAAGTCCGTGCTCTGTTAATAACCGGCGAAGGCAGGGGGTTCTGCGCTGGGGCTGACCTCACAGAGTTTGGCTCTGCCCCATCTCAGTTCATAGCCCGCCAGGTGCGTTGGGAACGGGACGTTTGGGGGCAACTGATAAACTTAGATAAACCAATCGTGGCCGCCGTTCACGGGTTCTGCATCGGCTCTGGTCTTGAGATTGCCCTTTTATGCGATCTGCGGATCGCCGCCCTTGGCACAATATTTGCTTTGCCGGAAGTCCAGCTAGGGATGATACCAGCAGCCGGAGGAACACAGACC
>CEVJ01033551.1_pt1 | contig 9748 bp, 9 predicted proteins | sample 531491 | NCBI WGS metagenome assembly CEVJ01 (sample SAMEA2623693, study PRJEB7988) | marine metagenome | biome: marine biome (ENVO:00000447); feature: mesopelagic zone (ENVO:00000213); material: "saline water (ENVO:00002010), including plankton (ENVO:xxxxxxxx)" | depth 640 m
ATACGGACCCCATCTTCAGAGTCCATCTGAGCGGCCGTCTCCACCAAAAGATCTAGTCCCTTCAGTGGCTCGACACGGCCGACATACAGCAGAATTCTCTCGCCGTTGAGGCCAAGACGGTCCCTGGCTGTTTTCTGGTCTAACGGACGGAACACGGAGAGGTCGACGCCACATGGCACCAGCGAAACTTTGTTTGTATCAGCGGCGTACAAGCGTGCCATAGCATCCCGTTCGTGAGGGCTAAATGCGATTATCCGGTCGACGGTTGCCATCACCTCTGTTTCTATGATAGGTCTCTCAACTTGCTCCACTTCACCGGCCCTAGACTGCATCTTAATGAGGCCCAGAGTATGGAAGGTTACAACGTGCGGAACGTTCAGAGCTTGGGACAATTCACGGCCAACCCATGCTGACAGCCAATAATGGGAATGAATCACGTCATATTCGAGGCCTTCTTCTTCCCGAAAAGCGTTCAGTCGGTCGAGAAATCCGGGTAACTCGGCGTAGAGTCCCTCAATGTGGGCATCAGGCTCACCGCCCTTGAGGTGAACTACCCTTACGTTAGGGCCGATGTGTTCGATTTGGTTAACGACGCCTGCATGCTCCCGGGTGAATATGTCTATCGGGATACCCATGTTTCCCAGGGCCGCCGCCAACTGTCTAACGTAGACGTTCATGCCTCCCGACTTGCCCTGTCCGGGCGCTGCCAATGGGCACGCGTGGAAAGTGATAAATGCCGTTCGTTCCACGCTCAACTCTTAGTTACCACCATCTGATAGAGGCTCCTTTGTTGGCCACCTAGGTGTGCCTTGTATGGTTCCGGGCCACGCAGGAAGTCAAAATAAGTGAGGCCCCGGTCTATGGCATCTCTCAGGCACATCGCGTTCAGCAGTAAACCCACGCTGAAATAACCGTACTGAGGATCATAGCCGCTATTGTATAACAGGCGGGAGCCCCCATAGTCAAAGCACAGGCTTGTTGCCACGGTTGAACCATCCATATCCAGAAAGTACAACTGTAGCTGGCCCAACTCTGCCATACGCTGGGTGATGTTCTGGAAAAACCGCTCCCGTTCAGGGGTCATGAACTCGTCTTTGTCGGCCCGGCTCTGGCGCATCAGCGATATGAATTCGTCCAATCGCTTTGCAACTTGCGCGGGCTCCGTCACGCTGTACCATTTCCAGTCGGTCTGAGTGTCCATCCGGCGCAGCTTGCGGCGCAGTTCATGCCGGTCTTTCTTGCTCAGCAGACCCAGGTACTCATCCCATGTCTCGGGTAGTGAGATACCTGAAGTAACGTCTTCTTCTTCAATCTCCACGGTATAGCCCTTGTTACGGGCCATCTCGGGGAAGACTTCTAGGGTTGGCGAACTATCTCTGAGGGAGAAAAGGTACATTCTCCGGCAATCCTGCTCATCCATGCATTCGAGGAGGGTCTTATAAAAGCCCTCTTCGTATCCAAGCCTGATAGGGAAATCGTTGTAATCGAAGGTATCCTGGCTACCCATGAATGAAATTGTGTTACCCGACTTGGCCAGCGAGGCGATAGCCGCCACATCATCGTCTACAGGGTAAAAGAAGCCACACATTGTTTGGCCTTCGCCAAAGGTGTCCCACCATACTTTTTGCCATTGGGGTGTCAGGAAAAGGGTGTCAGCTGGGCTATCTTGGAGAACAGATTCCCATTCCGTTTCAATCTCTTGAAACGATGTAATCGGTGTGTTTACCACTATCTACCTACTGTGTATCAGGGCCATAAGACCTTCCTGACCCGATGAGTAATTCTTGAAATCTCCGCGGGTAGCGGAGGTAAGGACACGTGTGCCAGGTTTTTTGACGCCTCGCATGGCCATGCAAAGGTGCTCAGCCTGAAGCTCCACCACAACGCACTCCGGCTCCAGAACATTGAATATGGCATCTGCCACGTCAGCTGTAAGCCGTTCTTGCACTTGAGGCCGGTGGGCTGCTACTTCCAGCGCTCTGGCCAATTTGCTGATTCCAGCTATCTTGCTGCTAGGTATGTAGGCTAGGCGGGCCTCGCCGAAAAAGGGCAACAAATGGTGCTCGCATATCGAGTAAAACGATAAGCCGCTCACGACCACCGGATCGTGACTCGTGGCTTTGAAAATCGTATCAATCGCGGCCTCAGTGCTAACCCCTACTCCAAAGAAAATATCCTCATACATGCGAGCCACCCGGCTAGGAGTATCAGCCAAGCCCTCACGAAGAGGATCTTCGCCGATGGCGGCTAGCACCTCAACCACCGCTTGTTCTATGCGCTGTCTCTGGACCGTTATTGGGCCCCCTAGTCCCCGATTCCCATGGTCGCTTCCTCCAAGGCTTCGATGCTCGCCGGGACCTCTACAACTTGGGCTCCGGCGCTACTCACTGCCAGATCGGGGTCTTTCAGGCCGTTGCCAGTGCAGATACAAACGATCCGTTTATCGTGCAGGTCAAACCCTTGGCGTTGCATCTTGACAAGTCCTGCAAACGAGGCTGCAGAAGCCGGCTCACAGAATATCCCTTCTTTGCTGGCCAATGCGCGGTAGGCGTCCAGTATCTCATCGTCGGACACCGCGTCGATAACGCCGCCGGACTGGTCTCTAGCCTCTACAGCGCCGCTCCAAGTAGCTGGGTTCCCGATGCGTATGGCCGATGCAATTGTCTGGGGCTTAGAGACAACTTCTCCTCTAACTATGGGAGCGGCGCCTTCCGCTTGGAAACCCATCATTCTGGGCAGAATCTGGCTGCGCCCCAAATCTTGATACTCCCGAAATCCCTTCCAATACGCAGTGATATTGCCCGCATTGCCTACGGGTATGAACAGCAAATCAGGAGCGTCACCCAGGACATCCACCAACTCAAATGCAGCCGTTTTTTGGCCTTCGATACGGTTCGGATTAACAGAGTTTACCAGGGTGATATCATTTCGCTCGGTGAACTCACGTACAAGCCCAAGCGCGGCATCAAAATTGCCGTTTATCATAATGACTTTGGCGCCGTAAATCATTGCCTGGGCAAGTTTACCCATGGCTACTTCACCCTTAGGAATCAGGACGAAGGTGGGTATGTCGCAGTAGGCGCCAAACGCCGCGGCGGACGCACTGGTGTTGCCCGTGGATGCGCACATGATGGCTCTGGCCCCTTGTTCCAGCGCCTTGGCAATAGCCACTACCATACCACGGTCTTTGAAAGAGCCGGTCGGGTTACAGCCCTCCAGTTTGAAATACAGTTCTGGGCAGCCCAACTCCCGCCCCAGACGGTTCGATTTCACCAGAGGCGTGTCACCCTCGCCCATGGTAATCATGGGTGTAGTGCTAGTTAATGGGAGCAGGTCTCGGTAGTTGTTTAATACACCGGCGCCCATCTTATAGGTCCACTCTCTTCTTCACGAACGCACACGAATACACGGGAATCATTCCTCAATCCTAATGGTGTTGCTAACCCTGTTCACCTGAGGAAGTACAGCCAAGGCTTCAAGGGCCTTCTGTACCGATGCTTCTTGGGCTGGATGGGTTGTGATTACAATCTCCGCGATCTGTGTTTCCGGATTGGTATCTCTCTGCAGTACCACTGCGATGCTTATCTGGCCGTCTCCAAGCACTTGGGCAATCTGCGCCAACACTCCTGGAGTATCGGCAACTTCCAGGCGAATGTAATATCGAACCTGCAGATCACCTATAGGACGAACCTTGAGCAGTGGCCCATTTTTGGCATCCACTATTGCTTGCACGTAACCTGACTGGGTAAGGTTGCCAGTTTTGCGAACCACTTCAATCAAATCGCCGATGACCGCGCTGGTGGTTGGTTCCCTTCCTGCTCCCATACCGTGGAACAGGACCGGTCCGCAAAGACTCCCGTCAACCTCCACGGCATTGTACACTCCATCTACCTTAGCGAGCATGTGTTCAGCAGAAACAAACGCCGGATATACACGTAATTGAACCGCGGCGGCGTCAAGGTTGGCTATCGCCAAGAACTTTATAGCGTAACCCAATTCATCGGCGTAGCGGAAATCCTGGGGTTCCAGCTTGGATATTCCCTCGCAGTAGACGTCCGCTGGCTGGAACGACTGCCGGTATCCCAGAGACGCTAGGATAATTAACTTGTAGGCGGCGTCGATACCCTCAACATCGTTGGTGGGGTCTGCCTCGGCATAGCCAAGCTCTTGGGCTTCAAGTAGGGCTTGCTGGAAACTGGTGCGCTCGTGGGCCATGCGGGTCAAGATGTAGTTGGTAGTACCATTGATGATACTGCGAATGGAGCGGATGTCGTTCGCGGCCAACTCGTTCATCATGCAGCCAACGATAGGGATACCTCCACCCACGCTGGCCTCAAACAGTAGGTTTACACCGTTGTCTCGCGCCAGGGCCATCAACTCAAAGCCCGACTTGGCCATGACCTCTTTGTTGGCGGTAACCACGTGTTTGCCGGAGGATAGGCCTTGCCTAAGATAACTCTCCGCGGGGTCGGTCCCTCCCATCACCTCCACCAAGATGTGGATATCTGGATCGGCCAAGATGTCCTTTGCGTTCGTTGTCAGCACATCGGCGGGCAGTTGTATGTCTCTGGTGCGTAATGAGTCCCGTACCAGCACTTTTTTCAGGTTTATTTTCCGGCCGGTGACCTCGGCGAGAGATGAACTACTGCCAAGCAATTTGGCGGCCACGCCAGTGCCGACAACACCTAGGCCCATAAGGCCGACGTTAATCACGGTAGGAGACCCAGAAGATATCCCAGATGCATCAGCCATCCCAGGTTAAGATCCTGCTCTTGGGACCCTTGGGACTCCGGGCATGATCTCTGGAACCGGGGTCGGCTGTTGGATGCGGGGGGCCGTGACGAACACTTGGTTGGTCACCCAATCGTACAACCTACTGTTAAAGTTCATCCGAACTGTCCCCGATTGGGTACCCTTTACCAGTGCGTCTCGCTTCCAGCCGTTCACTGATTCCCTCAAAAGTTTGGTGCCCATCAGATTCGTTAATTCCCGGTCTTCGACCTGAGAAAGAACGTTGAGGATGAAATATGCGTCATTGGTAAAAATCGGCTCGGCAACCAAGCCCGACGTCGTTGGTTCGATTCCCTCTTGTTCGTTCCCGTAGAGGACGTCATCAAAGTCTGGAAATGCACCTTTCGGCACCCAGCCCACATAGCCACCGCCATCGGAGAACTGACTGGCGGTGTTGAGTTCTTGGGCGACTCTGGTAAATTTCTCATTCTCCAACCGGCGTACCACGTCTTGTACCTGGATATCGCCATCCAATGGCAGCTGGATCCATTGTATCTCCACGTGCGGCTGCTCTGTTTCAATCTGCTGTGAAAGCAGCAGTGCCAATCCGCGCTCGGCAAGTTGCTCTTCAACTATGATCCGGAAATCTGCGTCGGAGAGTCCGGTCGCGGTCAGATATGCGCCATAAGTGTCTTCAAATTCTCTTTCCAGCTGTCCAGGGTCCGTTTCCTGTCCCGGTTCAGCTGTGGGAAGGAATTGCCGACGCAACTCTTGCTCAATGTTTTCGTCTTCAATGGCGATTCCCAGCGCCGGCGATTGCTGACGTAAAATCTCGGCATGGACCAGGTTCTGCAGGTATTCAAAGGGGACCGTGCTCAGGTTTACCTGACCTCCCTGATACCGGTTTACGCCCTGCAGCACGCGAATGCGGCTGACCAAGTCTCCCATGGTGAATTCGACGTCACTGACAGATCCGGCCCAGACCCTGGGCGGTTTGTAGAACTCCTTGTAATAACCGAACCCGACCACGCCAGCCACAACCAATACCAGTAACACCCCGATTCCGAATCCTACGCGACGCTGGCGGCGTTGGGCAACGACCTCTGGAACTTCCCGAGTTGAATCGTCGTTAGGTTGGTTTCTTTGTCTGGCTCGCCTATTGCGGCGGCGGTCGCCTCGGCCGGCGTTGACAGAACCGAACCATCCGAGCCAAGGAAATGGCATTTCTAACCTCGACGAGTCTGGGGTAAAAGTGAGGAGTGGTCCGGCGATGAAGCGTTCAACTGTCTCTGCCGGGTCAAAACGCGGTCATTCGCTAGGCAGTTGCGATTACCGACGGATACCGGCGGAATGGGCATGGTACGCCACGAAAGGGACCAACGCAATCTGCCGAGCACGTTGGATAGCGCCTCTGAGGGCGCGCTGATGTTTGGCGCAAACCCCTGTGCGACGGCGAGGTTCAATCTTAGCCCGCTCTGAAACGAACCGTCGAATCTTATCGATTTCTTTGTAGTCGATATGAGTGACTTTTTCAACACAGAACGCACAGACCTTTCGACGCCGCACGAAACGCCCGCGAGGCCGTCCGCCTGGTCCGCCTGGTCCGCCTGGTCCGCCTGGTCTTCCACCTGGGCGTCCGCCACCACCACCAAATCTAGGCGGTGGTCCGCCGGGTCCTCCGAATCCGCCTGGGTTTCTGAAGCCTTCTGTGGTCATGCTAGTTCAAGTCCTTTTCATATTGCGGGCGATCCAATCGCCGGTATTAGAACGGCAAATCGTCTACCGAATCAAAGTCCGGGCCATCATCAGCCATCGCGCCAACTCCTGCCCCATATGGTGCAGCATCTGACATACCGCCACCATCTCCACTTCGGCCACCTAGGAACTGAACATCGTTCAGAAAAACGTCAATCGAGACCCTAGTTGTACCGTCTCGCCCTTCATAAGTGCGACTACTCATCCGGCCTTCGATGTAAACCTGCTGGCCTTTTGTCAGGTATTGGTTACACGTTTCGCCCAGCTTTCCCCAGGCGCTAACATTGAACCACTCTGTTTCTTCTCTCTGTTCCCCTCCGCTGGTGGTGTACCGGCGGCTGGATGCCACGCTGAACGAGGTTACCGCTTGACCATTGGGCGTGTAGCGCATCTCAGGATCCCTACCCAGATGCCCGATAACAATGATCTTATTCACGTCGTCCTCCCTATCTACTCCTCGCTCTCCTCCGGACTAGCTTCGTCCGCAGAGACCGGTTCATGGGGTGCCTCTTCAGAGCTGCCGTTGCCTGCGGCAGCAGGTTCGCTTACTTCCAACTCTTCAGCGGCTAGTTCGGGTTCAGCAACTGCCTCGAGGGCCTCTTCCGAAGAGTCGATAACTGGCTCATCAGCAGCCGAAGCTTCTTCCGCAGCCAGGGTTTCCGGCACAGGTGATTCTGTTGGCGAATCTACCGCTGGAGCAGCTCCCTCTGCAGGCAGAGGCTGGCCATCTGGACCAACAGGCGCAGGCCGCGGCGGAGGAGTTCGGATGGCCCGGGCTGCAGCGGCGGCCTGAGCGGCAAGTTCCTCTTCCGGCAAGGTCGTGGTAACGAGAGAGCGGAGGATTTCGTCATCCACTTTCAGGAAATTCTCAAGCTCTATGTTGAAGGCCCGCTCTGTTGCGAACCGGGTCAGGTGGTAGCTGCCCTCTAAAAACCGGTGCTGACCTTTGCGTATCGGGTAAGCCAAGCGGCGTGTTCCCCACTGTTCTTCATGACTTATCTCTGCGTTGCGAGTGGTTATGAAACCCTTGATCTTGCTCCAAGTCTCGGTGAGCTGTTCTTGGTTTAGCATCGGGCTGAGGACGACTACTAGTTCGTAATGGCGCAAACGGTACCCCTTGGTTAATTACACAAAAAGTCACTGCGCATTGCAGGGTTAGACGCAGCGTTACACAATAGCTGTGATTATAGCATCGAGCCTCGCCTCGCTCAACCAGTCATCTTTCAGTTATCGATGCCTGGGACTTCAAACTTGGATGTTAGTTCCTTAACCTCAATCAATACTTTGGCGTGGGTTTCCTTGTCTTCCAAGTCTAAAAGCACCCTCGTCAGCATGCCCGCCACCTGCTTTACCTCGGTCTCAGTCATTCCCCGGCTGGTGATGGCTGGCGTGCCCAAGCGCAGTCCGCTAGTGACTCTGGGTGGCTGTGGGTCGAATGGGATGGCGTTCTTGTTGGCAATGATTCCCACCGACTCTAGCGTTTGTTCCGCCTGCTGGCCGGTAATACCTAAGGGAGTTACGTCCACCAAAACCATGTGGTTGTCAGTTCCTCCCGAGACCAACCGCATCCCTGCCTCGGATAATTCAGACGCCAAGACTTTGCAATTTGCTACCACCTGGTGAGCGTAACGGGAGAATTCGGGTTTGAGGGCCTGTCCAAAACAAACCGCCTTACCAGCGATGGCTTGCATCAAGGGCCCTCCTTGGGTGAACGGGAAAACAGCGAAATCCACTTTCCGCGCCAGGTCTTCGTCGCAAAGAATGAATCCACCTCTAGGGCCGCGTAGACTCTTCTGGGTGGTTGACGTAACGATGTTGGCGTAGGGAAATGGGGATGGGTGAGCCCCGCCTGCAATCAGACCGGCTATATGGGCCATATCCACCATGAGCAGAGCGTCAACGCAGTCGGCAATCTCCTTAAAACGGACGAAGTCCAACACACGGGGATAGGCGCTGCAGCCAGCCACAATCAATTTGGGTTTGTGTTCCTTGGCTAAGCGCTCAACTTCATCGTAGTTGATGGTCTCGGTATCCTTATCGAGGCCGTAGGGTATGAAGTTGTAGACCTTGCCGGAAAAGTTAACACTGGCGCCGTGGGTCAGGTGTCCTCCGTGATCCAGCTGCATCCCAAGAACAGTGTCACCAGGTTCAAGAACGGCGAAGTAAGCTGCCATATTGGCTTGTGCGCCGCTGTGGGGCTGGACGTTGGCGTGCTGGGCTCCGAACAATTCTTTGACTCGTTCGATGGCCAAGCTCTCTACAACATCGGAATATTCACATCCGCCATAGTAACGCCGGCCGGGATAACCCTCAGCGTATTTGTTGCTTATAACGCTGGCACCTGGTTCGAGGACTGCCTTGCTGGCGTAGTTCTCAGAGGCGATCAGGACGATGCATTCCCGTTGGCGCTTATCTTCTAGCTCTAAAGCTCGGGCTACATCGGGATCTTCGTCAAAAAGGACGGACATTAGGTATCTCCTGAGAGGCGTTTAAATAACGGAGGGACAGGTAAAATTTTAACAGATTATGTCTGCTGGAGGGTCAAAACCCTCAAGGTCTTTAGGCCAGGGGGCAAAATGCAGCGGGTAGTGTACGGTGGGTTCAAAGGGGTGTCAACGGAGTTCTATGTTTGTATTTGCCGCTACCAATCCAGTCCTGTAAAGTAACCCAACACAGCCGCCACGAGTATGGAGATTTAGATTTCTATGTCCACAGATTCAGGCCATCCAGAGATGCCTAGCTCTGTTGAGCGTTTACTGCGGCCCGAACGTACGGCTATGTTGGACACGTTTCGCGTGTTAAGTCATTGTCCCCTCACGCCGAGGGACAGCGTAGCCGACATCGGCTGTGGTCCCGGTTATTTCACCCTCCCTTTGGCCAAATTCGTTATTAATGGAAAGGTGATTGCGTTAGACACCTCGGATGAAATGCTAGAAGCCTGTAGATCGAGGCTAGATGAAGTCCGGCTGGGCAACGTCGAAATGATCAAATGCGACGACTATGAATTCCCGGTGCCTCCAGCCACCATGGACGGTATATTTATCGCGGTGACTCTCCATCACCCTGAAGACCGTGTGCGCTTTTTGAGTGCAGCCAAGGAGATGCTGAAGCCCGGCGGCTGGTGTTTCATTATAGAATGGCAACCCCACGATACCGAGTCCGGTCCGCCGCAAGAAGTACGCATCACCATCGACCAACTCAGGCAGATTGCGACCGACAGCGGACTCAAGTTCCAGACCTCTTTAAACCTCAACTCGGATTA
>CEVJ01198456.1_pt1 | contig 9736 bp, 14 predicted proteins | sample 531491 | NCBI WGS metagenome assembly CEVJ01 (sample SAMEA2623693, study PRJEB7988) | marine metagenome | biome: marine biome (ENVO:00000447); feature: mesopelagic zone (ENVO:00000213); material: "saline water (ENVO:00002010), including plankton (ENVO:xxxxxxxx)" | depth 640 m
CTGCAGGCGCGGGAACCCGGCGATGACGAGCCGTGGCCGGTCATGATCTTGCTCGACGAGTTCGACCGGCTCGGCAAAATGCCGATCGTCGCCGAGAGCATCAAAACTCTGCGCTCCTTCGGCGGCAACCTCGCCATTGTCACCCAGACCATTCCGGCGCTGGACGAGATCTATGGTGAGAACACGCGCCGGTCGCTTCAGGGCGGCGCCGGAGTGAAGCTCTACCTCACCCCATCCGAGCAGAAGACTATCGAGGAGTTGAGCCAGGCCGTCGGCAAGACCACCAAGCGTGTGGTGACCCGCTCCCGCGCTGTTGGACGCAATCCATTCGAGGGGCGCAGCGTTTCGGAGAGGACGGAGGATACCCCGCTCCTGACAGAGGATGAGGCCCGACGCATGGACCTCGACGAGGTCATCCTCGTGATCGACGCGCAGATGCCAATCCGGGCAAGACGGGTGAAGTATTTCGAGGACCCGGTGTTGAAGGTTCTGCACGCGAGCCAGTCGGGGAGTTTTCCGTATCCGGACGAGGACGGCCTGCGGCGGGATCGGCAGATGTCTGAGACTCGGGAAACGGTGGAGAGGCTGAAGCAGGAACTACTGGAGGTGAGAGCGGCAAATGTCTTGCCGAATGCGGTTTCGAAGTCGACGAACGAAAGATCAAAGACGGATCTTTCTAGTTCGGCAAGGTCGCGCGGTCGAGACACTCGCATTGGAGCCATCGCCGGTCAAGGTCGTCTGTCTCTCGATATCGACGGACTAAAAATCGATAGCACCCACGATGCTGCGTTGGCTTCGGCAGTTCAAACAACAAAATCGATTCTAAAAGAGCATGGCTAAGCATAATGTATCGAACTCCGGGAGTTGATGTACTGGCGTGCACTGAGTTAGCTGCAAGCCGCCGCTTAGCCGATACGTCCCAGAATCGGAAACGCATCGAGCATCCAGTACGACAGCGCGCTCAGCTGTCCTGTCATCATCGCGATGCCCATCAAAATCATGACAACACCGGCGGCCTGGTGGAGCCGTCGGCCGACCCGACCTATGGCGCGCAGTCGCCCGGCGACGCGATCGGTGAAGGCTGCGACAATGAGAAAAGGAACACCGAGACCGGCGGAGTAGACAGCGAGCAAAACCATGCCTTCGCCGATCGTCGCACTGGCTGCGCTGGCTGTGAGGATCGCGCCGAGGATCGGGCCGATGCACGGCGTCCAGCCGAAGCCAAAGGCAAGACCGAGCACGTAGGAAGCCGCCGGCTGACCGCCAGGGATGTCGAGATTGAAACGGAAGTCGCGTTCCATGACCGATATTCGCGCAGCACCGATCATGAACATCCCGAACAGAATTATGATCACCCCACCGATGAGATTTAACTCATAACGCCAACGCAGCAGTGCCTGTCCGAGCGCCGTCGCCGACGCGCCGAGTGCGATGAATATGGTCGAGAAGCCAAGCACGAAGCACATGCTCAGCCACACTGCGCGCGAGGATGAAGTGGATGCGACACCGCCCTGGGCCGCCGTGCGTCCCGCAACGTAGGAGACATATCCAGGGACCAGCGGAAGAACGCAGGGCGACAGAAACGAAATCGCACCGGCCAGAAGCGCCGCGGTCAGGCCAAGAAGAGAGACGTCCACCATCTACTTCCGTCCCCTGGAGAAGAGCTGGCTCAACGGCAGCCTGATCGCCAGGAAATAGGCAACAGACGGAACCACCATCCATTGCAACAGCGGCGTAAGACCGGCATCGAGTACCGGAACCACCGGCATGATGTCGCGGTAGGCCCATGCCGCGCGGATCACGATATTCAGCCATTCGCTGAAGACCGTGTAGGAGACGCCGAGGACCACCGCGAGAAGGAGGACAGCTCCTGCCCGCGTTGCCGGCCACGCCTGTCCTCCGAGGATGAACAGGGAAAGCAGCAGCGTGCTCATGGCGATCAGCAGGTCTCCGCCAGTGCAATGCACGACCGCGAAGGCAATCTCGCTCCAGCTTCCTTCGACCCAGATCGTGTAGAGCGGGATATGGGCACTTTCCCAGAGGAGGTGTCCAATCGCGGAATAGACGATGTAGCGCCGGATGACAGACAGCCAACTGGCCTCTGGCAGATGATATAAGTTGGTATTCGCGGTCATTCTTTCGGTTCGTCCTGCTTCAGTGCTCGTTCGTCAGGCCGTTGACATAGAGGATCATGTTGATGTGGCGAAACTGGTCTCCGGCGAAGATCCCGGCATGTCGGTTGCCGCGCGCGATCACGTGCACGAGCGGGGCATCCGGAGGCACTGTTGTCAGCGCGCGATACCGCTCGATCAGCGCTTCAATCGTCGCCTTTGGGCGAGCAATCGTCACGTTTTCCGCCAAGGGTTGCGGAACCGGGTCCTCGGCATCGCTCACGATCAGGAATGTCACCATGCTCAGCATGGGGGAGGCGTTTACACCGTCTCTCACCTTCGCCAGAAGCGCCTGCTGATCCGCGCAGGGCGAACCACAATCCGCCGGTACAAAACTGAGAACCACGACCTGGTCCTCGAGATCGGTCAGACCAAGCGAGGCACCCTCCGGTCCCAACAGGTCCATTGCAGGCAGGTCCCTGAGGTCAACGGCTTCGAAAGCTGGCTCTTTCTCCGACATGACTTCGTCAAGACGATCGCCCGGATGGTCTGCATATGCCGGAAGAGCAAGTAAAACTGTCGCCATTGCAAAAAACTGTCGCCATTGCAAAAAACTGTCGCATGGTCACTACTCCCTAGGTCCGCTGGCACCCGGCCCGAGAACTGGTACCGAGATGTCGATCTTTGTGCCCGATGCGAATGTGAGGGTTAGCGGCAGAAACGTGCCCTCTTCCAGCTTTTCCGTCAGCGCCATCAGCATGAGATGCATTCCGCCCGGCGCGAGTGTCACGGGCTCGCCGGATGGCAGGTTGAGCGCCTCGATCTCAACCATTCTATTGACGCCCTTGGCGTCGGTTTCGACTGCGTGAATCGTGACGTGACCGGCAGCGGGGGGGGAGACACCGATCAGTTGCTCTTCCTCGTCGCTTTGGAGCGTAAGGTAGGCCGCCGCAGGGCGCGACGCGAGCACGCTCGCGCGCGCCCAACCATCGGTGATCGTGACATCGGCCAGTGCCGTCACTGGCCAAACCGCCAACGCGGCCATGAACATTAACTTTCTCATTCTTACAGCGCCGCCCCTTAAATTTTCCTGCGGATGGTTTCGGCGAGGTCCTCTGGCGTCTGACCGCCTTCCTGAAAGACCGCCTCGTATGTCCCGCCCGGGCGCATCAGGTAGATATACCCTCCGTGCGCCATAAAATATCCGTTGGGCGCAGAGTCGTCCTCCGTCCGCTCATACCATGTCCGGAAGTTCCGGGCGGCCTCGGCGATCTGCACTTCCGTGCCTGTCAGTCCGATCAGACGCGGATGAAGGACCGAGACGTACTCCGCCATCACCTGCACCGTGTCGCGCTCCGGGTCGACCGTGATGAACATGGGGGCTACTTGGTCGGCATCGTCACCAAGAATATCCAGCACACTGGCCATGTAGGCGAGTGTCGTCGGACAGACATCGGGACAATTGGTAAAGCCGAAAAAAACGAGCTGCCAACGATCAGAGTAGTCGGCCTGGGTGACCACCTGGCCTGTATGATCCGTCAACGTGAACACCGACCTGATATCGGCCTCTCCAGTGTACCGGACCTCGCGCGATCCACCGCCGAGATACATGTTGAGTGCAGAATTGAGCCCAAAGGCCGCCACGGCGAGAAGAGCCGCACTCCACAGAAATACCATGAAGGTACGCTTCATGGATCTTGGCGGTTTCTCTTGATCACTTTCCATTCGCTGCCTCCGTGATCAAAGACTGCAGTGCGGGCTTTTCGAGAAGTCCCGGGACAAGTGCCTCTCCAATCAGAAACGTCGGCGTTCCCGAGATGCCCAATTCGGCGGCCGCCTGGCGTGATGTTTCGATATGAGCGGTGATGTCAGTGGCATCCATGTCGGATTGCAGACGGGCATAGTCCAGTCCGGCTGCTTCGGCGGCGCGCCGGATCATCACGGCATTAGCGCGCGGTTGCGCCATCAGCTCTTCATGAAAGTCGGCGAAGCCATCTTGCTTGAGTGCGGCCAACGATGCGCGCGCGGCGAGCTCGGAATCCGGGCCAAGGATTGGCCACTCCCGCATGACAATCCGAAGTTCGGGATTCTCTTCGATCAGCTCAAACAGGATCGGGGCGGCCCTTCGGCAATAGGGGCAGTTGTAGTCGAAGAATTCTATCAGGACGATCTTCCCGTCCGGATTGCCCAGAACTCCGGCATTCGGGTCAGACAGCAAGAGGTCACTTACGCGAGCGATATTTGCACGCTGTTCCGCTTCGGCCTCCGCCTGGGCCTCCTCCTGAAAATACAGCAGCGTCTCGACCAGAACTTCCGGGTTCTCGCGGATGGTTTGCAGGATCAAGGCCCTGATGGCCTCTTGCTCCGTTTGATCGAGCGGGGTGGATTGCTGGGCTGCAGCACTTAAAGGCGCAATCAGCATCCAATGAAGGACCACCAGAATTCGAGCGGCCGGTGTTCGTGACATACGCATCCTCCGTGTCGAGTCGCCGGGGGCGTGGGCCCCCGGCGAAGACCAATCAGCCTTTGTTTATTGAAGGCTGGGTTTTCTCAGTGGATGCGTTCATCGCCTCCATCATCTCCGTGCAGGCCTGCATCATCTTCATCATCGGCATCATGCCGTCCATGCCGGACATATCGCCCTGCATCATGTTGCCTGACATGCCGTTCTCGCCGTCCATCATCTGGCCGGACGCCCCGCTGTTTTCCTGGGCAACCACAGCGGTTGCCAGGAGGGTAGCCACGGCTGCGGCGATGCTCAGGTTCTTGATAGGTTTCATCTGTTTCTCCTTCAGGCTTCCTTTGGTTTTCGGGTTCAATCCCTCGTAATGCTCGCCTCTGTGGGTGAGTTCGTCTTGTCGCAGGAGTCGGATTTGCACATCGCGCAATAACCCAGCCCGCACACGACAGCACACGGCGCTACAGCCAGGATGAGCGGGGCCGCACCGATGGCGGTCAGCCAGCCCCAGTTGAGGGCCATTCCGGCAGCGATAATCGCCATCGCCACCAGGATCAGTCCGCGGCGCCCCAGTTTGGGACGCCACTGGCCGGCCCCGCCAGCATGGGTTTCGGGTGATATGTCCGACATTGCTCTTCACTCCTTTTCGTTGATGATGGTCTGCATTTGAGAGATGATTTCCGGGCTGTCCCATTCTGCCGGTCCAACCAGGCGGCCGAGCTCCTTCCCGCCGCGCCCGATCAGGATCGTCGTCGGCAATCCGAGCGCTCCGAAGGCCCACATCGCGCGGGTACTGTCCGCCAGGTACATGTCGAGGTGCTGGATGCCGATCTCATTGTAGAAGCGTCGGACAACCTTGAGACCCGCCCGATCGATGGAGAGTGGCAGTACGTGAAAATCTTCTCCTCCGAGACGGGCCTGAAGCGCATCGAGCGTCGGCATTTCCTCGCGACACGGCACGCACCAGGTTGCCCAGATATTGAGAAGCACGACCTTGCCCCGGAAATCCTCGAGGGTCAGGTCTCCCCCCGCTCCGTCGACGAAGGGCGGCGACAGCATTTCGCGTGGCGCATCGTGAAGCGGCATCAGCGGCTTTGCCTCGGCACGTCCCGCGAGGCCAAACGCCGCTATTCCAGCCATTAGTTCGCGCCGTTTCATGATCCAGCTCCTTCCTGAAGGCGCCGCACCACGGGAAGAATGTCTTCCTCCAGAGAGCGGCGGTTGAAGGGGCCGATGTGCTTGTAGGCGATCCGGCCATCTGCATCGATCACGAAGGTTTCCGGAAGCCCGTAGACGCCCCAATCTATGGACACCCGCCCGTTTCGGTCCGCACCGATCCGCGTGTAAGGGTCACCGAGCTCGGTCAGAAATCCCAATGCCTCCTCGGCTCGGTCCTTGTAGTTGATGCCGAAGATCGCGACCTCGTCGCGTGCAGCCAACTCTTTGAGCAAGGGCATCTCGACACGACACGGCACGCACCAGGACGCCCACACGTTGACGATGGACACCTGTCCTTTCAGGTTGGCGGTGGCAAGCCCATCGGACCGCCCCTCGATCGGCGGCAGCTCGAATTCGGGCACCGGCTTGCCGATAAGCGCCGATGGCAGACCGTCATCGTTGTTGAAAAGCCTCCAATAGAAGGCACCGCCGATCACCGCGAAAACAGCCACGGGCAGCAGTGCCATCCAAGATATCCGCTTGGGGCGGCGGTCGACATGGTCGCTCATAGCCCACCCATGTCGTTTGCCGAGACCTCGGCCTGAAACTCGCGTTGCCGTCCGGGCCAGGTGCTTTTGATGTAAGCCAGGACATCGGCGATCTCGTCGTCTGTCAGGATGCCTTCGAAGGCCGGCATGTCGCTCTCATATCCCGGCACCACCGCCTGAACGCCGCCCTTCGTCACGATGAAAAGATTGCGGTCGGAGTGGTGCCAGGTGTGGCCCGATTCATCGTGCGGCGGGGCAGGCATACGGCCGTTGTCGAGACGTCGCCTCCAGTCAGGCTGGCCTTCGAGATTCTCACCATGGCAGGACGCGCAGCTTTCGCCGTAGACCTTTTCACCGGCTTCGAGGTCGGCCTCCGTAACAGGCTCTCCGAGAAAGGTCAGACCTTCGATCGCCGTCTCGTCCGGAGATACCTGCGCCAGAACGATACTGCCGATGACGGCAGCGGTTATCCCTGCCAGGAACATGCCAGCAATCGGTTTCATGCCGCGCCCCGGATGTACTTCGCCAGGGCGATCACGCTCAACACGAGGACGGCGACGAGCAGCAGCACAACCAACCCGCCGCCAAGCATCATCGCGCCGATCATGGGACCATCCATCATGCCCATGCACTCACTCATCGGAATAGACGGTGATGCCGCCTTCGCCAAAGGCGTAGGTCTTGAGCGTGCCGGTTTTTACGCGGGCCATCCCCGGGGCATTGGCCGGCATGCCCGGCAGGGTGATGCCAGTGATGTCCGGTCGCTCGCTCAGGAGCCGGTCGATGATCTCGGCTGGAACCAGACCGCTGACAAAATAACCGTCGATCTCGGCGAGATGGCATCCAATGCCGCGTTCGGGCACGCCGACTTCAATCGAACGCTTGTCGAAATCCCGGTCGTCTACGCGGGTGACGGTGAAGCCGTTGTCTTCGAGATAGTCGGCGTAGGTATCGCAGCATCCGCAGCCCGGATCGCGCCAGATCGTGATCTGCTTGGTGCCATCGGTCCGTTCCGGCACCGTCTCCGTCGTGCTTTGTGCCCAAGTGAGCGTGGTCAGCGCACCCGCACTGACAATTCCGCCGCCGATCAGGCCGAGTACCGTTCTTCTCAGCATCTTTCTCTCCTTCATCCGGTCGCTGTCGCGACCCAGTTCGCGCCGCCGTCGCGGCTAAGTTTCAGGGCGTCGCCGATAACCGCGGCGATGTACGTCTCGTCACGGGGATGGACCGCGATCACCGTCGCGGCGCCATCGGCGACTTGGGTCCAGACCACCCCTCCATCCCCGGACGTCCATATCCCCGAAGGCAGAGCGGCATAGAGCCTCTCCGGTTTCGCGGGGCTACTCGCCAGCGACAGCACCGGCTCGCCTTCGGGCAAGGGGTTTTCGGGCGGCGGCGCATCGCCCGAGACCAGCGCATCCATTGCGTTGCCGGGTTGGACGTCCTGCCACCGGCAGAAACAGTCAGGCACCCGGGTCAGACCCATCTCGGTGCCGGCATAGATCCATATGCCGCCCATGCCGGTCTCGAGATCGACAGAGGCCAAAGTGAGCGGATCGCGCTCGGCCTCTTTGAGCCAGGGGCGGTCCATCGCCAGGGTCCAGGTTTCGCCAGCGTCCTCGCTCTTGTAGAGACCGTCGCCGCGGACTGCTGCATAGATCAGGTCGGGGTCCCGCGATGCGATCGCGAGGGCATTCACTTCTCCGTTCGGAAGTCCGGCATTGCCGATGCGCCACGTCGCCCCACCATCCGCCGACAGTGCAAAACCGCCCTTTTCCAAGCCGGCGGCGACACGGCCGGGCCTGTCAGGATTGGTGGCTATGGCCAGCACTTTGCCGGGCGTCGTCCGCTCGGCCCAGGTGCCGCCGCTATCCTCGCTGACGTTCAGCGTTGCCTCCGCCGCCAACAACACGTCACCGTCGAAAGCCAACGCGCGGATTCCGCCGCTGCTGCCGGCCCGCGTAAGGTCCGGCAGAAGTACATATGCGCCTACGCCGAGAGTCGACGAAAGAAAGGCGCGTCGCGTGGGAAGCAGCGTTCGGTATGCGGATCTCAATTTGCTTTCTCCCATGTTCAGGCCACCCGGATCACGCCCATCATCCCCGCCGCCTGGTGCTCGAGAATGTGGCAATGGAACATCCAGTCCCCCGGATTGTCGGCGACAAAGGCGATCTCGACGCGTTCGCGCGGTGCCATCAGAACCGTGTCCTGCCACTCGCGAAGCTCGGTCGGTGCCCCATCGCGGGTGATGACCCGGAAGGAATGGCCGTGCAGGTGGATCGGGTGATGGAATTCCGTTGCGTTGGTCATCTGGATGACGTGACTTGCATCGCGTTCGAGGGTTAGGAAGGGATCGAGCATATGCCCCTCGGCCGCCTTGCCGTTGACGAACCATATGCCGCGCCCGTCGTGGCGCATGCCCATCATGCCGCCCTCCATCATGCCGCCGGATCGACTGAGACCCATGTCGCGTTCGACCATCGCGCCCATCATGCCTCCGGTGAACAGCACCTCGTGGCGACGCGCAGACGCCATGTCCGGTTCCGGAAGCGGATTGTCAGGCAAGGCAATATCCCAGTCGGGTGCCGCGTCGCGCAGTGGCGGGTCCTCGTATACGATATCGAGCAGCCGATACTCGTTATCGCGATAGGCCCGATCGACGAGCGGAACCTTCGAGTTCGTGGCGGTGATACAATCCAGGATGACATCGGCCCGCATGGCGGAACCGAGCACGACCCGTCTGCCAGGCGCGGCATGGGGGACCACAGGCTGGCCATCCAGCGCGATGATGCGGGGTTCGTGATCCCCGAAATCCAGCGCGAAGATGCGTGCATTGGCGGCATTTATGAGTCGCAAGCGGATACGTTCGCCTCTCCGTACCGCGAAGGTTTCGGGAACATGCCCGTTGATCGTGACCGTGTTTCCCAACCGGCCCGCGTGGCTCATGTCCATGGCCGCACCGAAATCGTCCGAGATTTCGGCCTCCCGCGTAAGACGCCAATCGTCGAGCACCCAGGTGATGTCGCGGTCGACCTGTGGCGCGTTCGGTTCCTCGATGATGAGTGGTCCGTAGAGGCCGCGTCCGACCTGCTCGAAGCTGCGTTGGTGAGGGTGATACCAAAAGGTTCCTGCATCGACTGCGTCGAACTCATAGGTGAAGGTTTCACCTGGAGCGACTGGTCTTTGGGTCAGGTGCGGAACTCCATCCATCGCGTGCGGCACGCGCACTCCGTGCCAATGGACTGTAGTCTCCTCGGCCAGACCGTTCGTGACGTCGATGCGCAGGCGGTCGCCCTGCCGGACCCGCAACTCTGGGCGGGGAACCTTGCCGTTGTAGCACCACGCGGGCGTCTCAGGGTGTGGGTCGGGCACCAGCCGCGCAGCGCCCGGCGCGGCACGCAACGAGAAGCTGCGGCTCTGCGACTCGGCGAATGTGGGCTTGCCGAAGGCCGTTGTCGCAA
>CEVJ01088428.1_pt1 | contig 9317 bp, 8 predicted proteins | sample 531491 | NCBI WGS metagenome assembly CEVJ01 (sample SAMEA2623693, study PRJEB7988) | marine metagenome | biome: marine biome (ENVO:00000447); feature: mesopelagic zone (ENVO:00000213); material: "saline water (ENVO:00002010), including plankton (ENVO:xxxxxxxx)" | depth 640 m
TCACCTGGACCCAGGGATAACGAATATCTCTTCGACCAGTTCATAGAAATGGTCGGGGATTTCAACGGTTAGCAGCTAGCCAACTCCGGTCTGAACCCAGAAGCCGAAATACTTTAACCGGGTGCAAATGCGCCAATCAATAAAGGAGTATGCCCCTGACCCAACGGCGACCTACGAATAGGGCAAATTAAAAAGCCCAACGACTTATTCCTACCCCAACAGGCGCGGTAATTTTTGGAGGATTATTAATGTCTTCATTCGCCATGTTTTTGCTGGAGGGGGGTGTGGATGTGGCGGTGGCGGTTGATTTTGACCGGGTGGCCTCTTTGTTAGAAGAGGAAACAGCCCAATACTCATGTGGTGAGTACATTTACAAAGTTAGAGCAGGGAAAGGGACCTTGGGAAAACGCTGGGACCTGGTGATAAACGCCATGGATCCGGATATGGAAGGCCAGCCCTTGTTTCCCTTGGGACGTATCGAGATCGAGCCGGACGGTGAAGGGATGGTGAACCTGAAAGTCCCACCCCGGATCGAACAGACGGTACATGGAGAGGATGCCGCGGACTGGGACGGCAAACTCTTCGGCTCGTATATCTCCCAATTGTTAAATTCATTGCATTCGCGGAAGTTGATCGATCTGCCCGGAGCGCTACCTATCGGTTGATTCGTAGCGATTTCTGGCTGAGTCGGGCGGTGTATAGCCAAAAGGCACAGCCGGGTATAACATCGGTAGGCACATATCTCAGACCCCAGATGGGGTCGTAGCCGCAGAGCACTGCGGAAAGGGTGGCTGATATAGAAGACAAGCCAAAAAAGGTGCTCGTGATCGGTTCCGGCCCCATTGTTATTGGGCAAGCAGCCGAGTTCGATTACGCAGGCACTCAGGCTTGCAAGTCCCTCAGGGAAGAGGGTGTTACAACAGTTCTGGTCAATTCCAATCCGGCGACTATAATGACCGACCAGGGCATCGCAGACCGTGTTTACATCGAGCCGCTTACTGTGGAGGTCCTGGAAAGGATCATAGAACGGGAGCGGCCTGATGGCATTTTGCCCACCCTTGGTGGCCAAACCGGCTTGAACCTGGCGGTGGCGCTGGCCGATGCTGGCGTGCTGGAACGCTATAACGTCGGACTGCTGGGCACTCCTCTGGAGACCATTCGGCGCTCTGAGGACCGGGAATACTTCCGGAATTTTCTACACGAGATCAATGAACCCGAGCCCGAGAACGAAAGCGTAAACACTATGGAAGAGGCCTGGGCCGTTGCCAAACGGATGGGCCTTCCACTGGTAGTGCGGCCTGCCTACACACTGGGCGGCAGCGGTGGCGGTATTGCCAACACCGAAGAAGAATTCGAAAGGTTCGCCCGTTCCGGCTTGGCGGCCAGCCCGATCTCTCAGATCCTGCTGGAACGCTCTTTGGTTGGCTGGAAAGAGGTTGAGTACGAGGTGATGCGGGATAGCGCCGACAATTGCATCACCATTTGCAACATGGAAAACCTGGACCCCATGGGCGTCCACACCGGCGACAGCATCGTGGTGGCGCCTAGCCAGACGTTGAGCGACCAAGAATACCAGATGTTGCGGTCGGCCAGCCTCAAGATTATCCGCGGATTAGGCATTGAGGGCGGTTGCAACGTCCAATTTGCCATGCAGCCCCATCCCAGTGTATCCAAAGCTTTGGGGCAGGAATGGGACCCGAGCTCGCCTTATTTCGTGATCGAGGTCAACCCCAGGGTTAGCCGCAGTTCGGCCCTGGCCAGCAAGGCCACCGGCTATCCCATAGCCAGGGTGGCGGCCAAGATAGCGGTGGGCAAGAAACTGGACGAGATCGAGAATGCCGTTACGAAACAGACCACGGCCGCATTTGAGCCCGCCTTGGACTACTGTGTGCTCAAGATTCCACGCTGGCCCTTCGACAAGTTCCCCCACGGAGACCGGCGTACAACCACTCAGATGAAAGCCACCGGCGAGGTAATGGTCATCGAGCGGTCCTTCGAGGCAGCTCTTCAGAAGGGAGCCCGTGCCTTGGAACTCAGCGGCCGGACATTACTCTGGGAGGACCCGGCCTGGCGCACGGCGGGGAATTTATCCCTGGACGATCTGCCTTTGGGTCCAAATGACGAACGGTTATGGGCATTGATGTCGGCCCTGCGGCAAGGAGCGTCAGTCGAAGAAGTTGTCGCCCATACCTACATCGAGCCCTGGTTCATAAACGCCCTGGAGCGCATCGTAAAGATGGAGCGCCGGTTGTTGGGCGAGGAACTCACGCCAAGCCTGCTCCGCTCGGCCAAAAGGATTGGCTTTTCAGACAGCCAGGTAGGCACCCTCGCAGACATGCTACCGGAACAAGTGCGTAATCAACGCCATGAATGGGGCCTTAGGCCGGTCTACAAGATTGTCGACACCTGTGCAGCCGAATTCGAGGCCGTCACCCCTTATTACTACAGCACCTATGACCAGGAGAATGAAGCTGCGCCCCTGGAAGGCAAGAAGGCGGTGGTCATTGGCAGCGGGCCTATTCGCATCGGCCAGGGCATCGAGTTCGATTACTGCAGCGTCCACGCCGCCACGGCCCTCTCCGAGGCCGGTGTGCGCAGTATCATGATCAACTCCAACCCAGAGACGGTGTCCACCGACTTCGACGCCAGCGACCGTCTTTACTTCGAGCCTTTGGACGAGGAATCTGTGCGGGACATTCTGGAGAACGAAGAGATTGACAATGAAGCGCCCCCTTCGGTGGTCCAGTTCGGTGGCCAAACGGCCATCAATCTCTCCCAGTCTCTAGCCAGGGCCGGAATGCCGATCCTTGGCTCCAGTGCCGAGGTCATCGACATAGCTTCCGACCGGCATAAGTTTGAAGATTTCCTCTCCAGATTGGGTATCCCACAGCCTCCCGGAGCAGCGGTCACATCAGTGGACGAGGCGTTGCAGGTGGCTCAGAACATTGGGTATCCCGCCGTGGTCCGGCCCAGCTATGTGCTTGGCGGGCGGGCCATGGAGATCGTCCAAAATGCCACCGAGTTGATTTATTACCTGACAGCGGCGGTGGAGATGTCTCCCGACAAGCCGGTGCTGATCGATCGGTACCTCGAGGGCAAGGAATGTGAGGTTGATGCCATCTGCGATGGGGAGCAGGTGCTGATTCCCGGAATCATGGAGCACGTGGAACGAGCGGGCGTCCACAGCGGCGATTCAATGGCTATCTACCCAGGTCAGAACCTTAGCCCTAGGGAAGTGGACACCATCGTGGACTACACGACCCGGATCGGTTTGGAACTGGGAGTTAAAGGCCTGATGAATGTCCAGTTCGTTATCCATGGCGGCGCCGCCTATCGCAGCCCAAATACGCCCCAAGACGACGGCGCACCCATAACCATTTACATAATAGAGGTCAACCCCAGAGGTAGCCGAACCATCCCCTTCATATCTAAACTGACGGGGGTGCCGGTGGCCAAGATTGCTACCCGGGTGATGCTGGGAGACACACTGAAAGGACTGGGCTACCCCGGAGGCCTTTGGCCGATTCAAGACTTGGTGGGTGTCAAGGCGCCGGTGTTTTCTATGGCTAAGCTGGTGGGAGTGGACTGGCACCTGGGCCCAGAGATGAAATCCACCGGTGAGGTCATGGGCGTTGACCGGAACTTCCAGATGGCCCTCACCAAGGCGCTCATGGCGGCCAACCTGGACCTGGAACCCGGGACCGGGGTACTTCTAAGTATCGCCGACCAACACAAGGCGGAAGCCGTGTCGCTGGTGCGAAACCTGAACAAGGCGGGTTGCCTGCTCTACGCCACTGAGGGAACGGCAGCCATGATATCGGCCATGGGCCTGCCAGTGAACATGACGACCAAGAAGCTCCGTGAGGGCCACCCCAACGTGGTCGACGTGATTGAAGATGGCAGCGTTAGTGCGGTCGTAAACACAATCTCCGGCTCACCGGAGGTCATGCGTGACGGGTTCTTCATACGCCGGGCGGCGGTGGAGAAGCACATCCCCTGCTTCACTTCAATGGATACAGCCAGGGCCGCGGCTGAGAGTCTGTCAGTAGAGCCGATCGCATACGAGATCGCCACCATCGCAGAATATCTGCAAGGCCGCTAACCTCTACCAGTCCATCTCCGTGCCTAGGCCGGCTGCTTTGGCCGAATCGTAGGCTAGCTTTGCGGCGGCGACGTCTGCTACTCCGGTCCCCATGATCTTGGCGTACACTACTTGGTCTTTGCTGTCCCGGCCGGTTACGGCTCCAGAGACCACGTGCCTGAGTTCGTGTACCTTGCTCCATTGGATGATTCCTTTGTCCACGGCGCTACAAAGGTCACCGGCCTCGATCGCTGCCTGTTCCGTAGAATCCACGATCAGCTTTCCTGCCCGGGTGATCACCGCCTCGTCTACCTCCCTGGCCCGCCAGGTGGTTGGCCCCGCGCCGATCAATGTGCTGCCGTCTTTGAGCCAAGCCGCTTCGACCACCGGATCCATGGTGGCGGCGATACAAAGAACTATGTCGCAATCACGGACCGCGTCTTCGTTGCTAGTCGCTGCGGAGACCTCAACCCCCATGGTGTCGGTCATCCGGCGGGCGAACTCTTCCCGGCGTTCCTGGGTGCGGCTGTATGCTTTGATCTTCTTGATACCCCGGACTTTGGACAACGCCTCTAACTGGGTAGGGGCCTGCCCGCCGGTGCCGATGATGCCGACCGTGGCATCTTCTGGGTTGGCCAAGTGCTTGACCGCCACGCCGGTGGTAGCTCCGGTGCGCAGTTGGCCGAGGCGATTGGCCTGGGTGTAAAGAAGGAGTTCGCCTGTGTTGGCGTCATACAGGCTGACCTGGAAGGAATAAGATCCCTTTACCACTGTGTATGTCTTGACCCCCAGCAGGCCCTGATGGAAAAGACCGCCACCCATCACCGACAACATTCCGCTGTCGGCAATGATCTTACGGCGGGTCATGTTGTGGGCTTGGCCGTCGCCGTACTGACGTTGCATAGACTCAATGGCCTCGAGCATGGCGTCCATGGTCACGCACTGGGCCACATCTTCGTCTTTCAGGAAAAGTGCCATCGGTGAATACCTCCGCTGCCGGCCTGGGCGCGACCCCGCCCTTGGCCCGATTTTGGAGGCTAGTATACGACCGAAGGGGAGTTGTGGCTACACGAGGGCAGAAAGCAATAAGGGTAGGCGGTTTGTGTAAGGGAAGAAAAGGGATTTACTTGAAAAATTCTCGGTTCTTTTGGATGTAAGTACGCCATTCTGAGGGGATATTGAATTCGTCGAAGATGGCGTTCACCGGACAAACGGAGACGCAGTAGGAGCAATCGATGCAGGTGGCTGGGTCGATGTAGTACATCTCTTCTTGGTCGGTGGTTGAGATGCAGTCAACGGGGCAGACCTCAACGCATGAGGCGTCTTTAACCCCGTTACAAGGCTCGGTTATTACGTAGGTCATACCATTCTCTCGGCGAAAAGTTTCGGGGCTGTGCGCCCAATATCAGTCGCGATGATACCCCAAACCAAGCCAACGGCCACCTATATTATCGAACGCGATATCACTCCAGAACAAACCGTTGGGCAGACATATTCTCAAATTGGCAACTTATTTTGTCAAGGGATAGTATATGATATATTATATTTGACGTTTAGTGGTGAACAAAGGGGGTCGGATGGAACTTAGGGAACTCATCAGCTTTTATCATGTTGCTAGGGTTCGCAGCGTCTCCAAAGCAGCCCGAACTCTAGAGCTGGGGCAGCCTACGGTAACGACCCACCTTCGTAAGCTGGAAGATGAGTTTGGAATCACCCTCTTTGACCGGATAAAGCGTCCGATTCAGTTAACTTCTGAGGGCGTTACTCTCCTAGAATTGGTGACTCCGGTTGTCACCTCCGTCGATGCCCTCAAGACCCAGATGGACTATTCCGAAAGGCGCGGTTCCTTCGTTGTGGGCGCCTATCCCGACCTGGTTACCCATCATCTGCCTTCCGGTATTCAGAGGTTCCGTAACGATTACCCGGACGTCCGTATCCGGCTGCTCGCCCGGTCGTATAACCCGTTGATTCAATTGGTCCGCTCAGGCGAAATTGATCTGGCCTTCTGTTCTTCTCCCCCGGCCGATGACGTCACCTTGGAATTCAAAGAACTGTTCAAATACAACACTGTTCTGATGACGCCTCCGGGGCACGACCTATTGCACAAGCAACCTGTCGGACTTGAGGACATCGCTGCCTTCCCCTTGATTTTGACCGCCCCTGAAAGCCAACTGCGCCAACGGGTGGAGCAGGCGTTCAAGAGCCGCGGTCTAGCACCCGATGTGGTTCTGGCCCTTGACGACACTGAGTCCATGAAGCGCTATGTTGAGATCGGCATGGGAATCGGCATCGGCAACGATTTCACCCTCCACGCCGAAGACCACCACCGGTTCAGCGTTGTCCGCCTCGACCACCTATTCCCCAGTTCCGTTATTGGCGTCTGTACTCTGAAGGGCAAATTCGCCGGACAGGTAGTGCGGAACTTCATCCGGATGATGTCCGACCAGATTAGGGGATTTCACTCCGAACTGTGGTCGTGGGAGGAAGAGAACCCAACAACTGCCAGGCTGGCCGAAGACGGTTCTAAAAACGACTAGCTCACTGAGGCTACTGGACGTCGGGCGGAACAACTTGCTTCAGGCGCCGGGCCAATTGAGACCTTGCCAATAGCACGTACCGGCCGCATTCCTGGCAGTTCATTCCTATATCTGCGCCAAGCCTACTGACAGTCCACAGCGACCCACCGCAAGGGTGCGGTTTCTTCATCCGCAGAATGTCACCGATCTTTAATTCGAAGGCCATACCTTGCCGTCAGCCTCAAGCACCTGATTTATGCTGGTCCTGAGTTTCTCCGCTTCGCGAGTTGCCGCTTGGGCGAAGTCCGGCCCGCTTGAAGCGTAGATTATTCCGCGGGAAGAGTTGATGAGCGCTGCCCGGCCCCGGCTATCGGACCCGAGCCGCACCGCAGCCTCCAAGTCTCCCCCCTGAGCGCCTACGCCTGGGATCAGAAAAGGCATATTGGGACAAACGGCCCGGATTTCCTTCAACTGTTCTGGCACCGTGGCGCCCACCACCAGTCCCAGGTTCCCCTTTGTGTCCCATTGCTGGCAGGCCAAGGCCATGTTTCGGTAGAGGGCCATGGGACCGTCGTCTGTCGCGATTCGCACGTCTTGGAAATCGGCTGAGCCGGGGTTGGATCCGCGGCACCATACGAAGACCCCCTTGGTTTCATCTTCCAAGAATGGCGTTACGGTATCTTCCCCGCCCCAGGCGTTGATTGTGACGGCGTCGAACCCCCACACCTGGAACAGGGCCTTGGCGTAGGCCTGGGCTGACGGGCCGATGTCTCCGCGTTTCGCGTCACCGATGATGATTGCTCCTGGCGTGGCATCGCGTATGTGGGCGATGGTTTTATGCAGGTCTTCCAGGCCGGGCAGGCCCAAAGCCTCATAGAAAGCTAGGTTGGGTTTATAGGCGCAAACGATGCCGGCGGTGGCGTCGACTATCGCTCGGTTGAACTCGTAAACACTGTCCACCGGCATCCGGGCCGGGTCGGGGTCTAGGCCCACGCAGACCAAGCTTTTGGTCACGGTCGATGCCTGTTCCAGTCGCTGGGTAAACTGGCTCATCGCTCTCCTTTGTCCCTGCTGCGGCCAAGTGAAAAAAGTATACACGAACGCGCACACGGCCTCGGGAGCGCGGGGCCTGCCACTAATCTCCAAACCCGACGGAACTACGGCTGTCACCCTGAGCGAAGCGAAGGGTCTGCCAAATTGCGGATTGGAAGATTCTTCAGCTACCGCCTCAGAACGACATTACCGCCGAACCGGTGCTTGTACCACACCGATCAAAATTTCATATTGCTAGAGTTCAAACCGTGTTGTTAACATAACGGGGCTGAAGCAGGAGAATGAGTTTGGACTTGGGCGACGACTTGGTTGAGGGTATCTTTCTGGAGCGGGTGAACCGCTTCTTGGCACGCGTTGAAGTCGACGGCCGGGAGGTTGGCGTGCACGTGGCCAACTCAGGCCGGATGAAAGAGTTATTCGTTCCTGGCTGGCGGGTCTTGGTCCGCCCCGTCTCCAGAGATCACCGGAAGACTAAGTTCGACCTGGTGTTGGTGGACATGGGCAATGCGTTGGTCTCCGCGGACGCACGGATGCCCAATCCGTTACTTGCCGAGGGTGTTGCCAACGGTCATCTACAGCAGTTCGCCGGTTACACCGATATGCGGCGAGAGGTAATCTTTGGCGACAGCCGCCTGGACCTGATGCTTGAAGGGCCGTCAGACCGATGCTACATTGAGGCCAAATCGGTCACCTTGGTTACGAACGGCGTCGGCCTCTTTCCTGACGCTCCGACCATCCGCGGAGCGAAGCACCTGCGTACCCTTGAAACCGTGCTTGAGGCCGGTCACCGGGCCGCGGTGGTCTTCGTGGTCCAACGGCCCGACGCCAGCGCATTCGCCACCAGCGATCCTTCGGACCCGGACTTGGCTGATGCGCTAAGGTCTGCGGTAGCTGCCGGAGTAGAAGCCTACGCCTACAACTGCGAGGTCACGGAACGTTCGATCCGCCTGGACCGAGCTCTGCCCATCAGGTCCTATGTAGAAGCGGTGGGCGATGGCTAAAGGCATCGCCATGCACGCCCGGCTCATGGAGATCTATGACCGGTTCTACGCTGCCTACGGCCCACAGCACTGGTGGCCTGGCGACGGGCCGTTGGAGGTTATATTTGGGGCGATCTTGACCCAATCGGCGGCCTGGACCAACGTGGAGATGGCCTTGGCTAAGATGCGTTCCGCCGGCTGTTGGTCACTGGAAGCCGTGCACAGGCTCCCTGTTAACGACCTGGCGGACTTGGTGCGTTCCTCAGGCTACTTCAACGCGAAGGCCAGGAAGCTTAAAGCCTTCGCCGCACACGTGGAAGAAAACTACCAAGGCGACCTGGCCGGGTTCTTGGCCAAGCCGTTGGCGCCGCTACGGGAAGAACTGCTCTCCATCTACGGCATCGGGGAGGAGACTGCCGACGACATCATCGTCTACGCCGCCAACCAGCCATCGTTCGTCATTGACACCTACACCAGAAGAATCATGGATCGTCTCGGAATGACTCCGGACTCTGCTAAACCGAAGTATTCAGACTACCAAGCTGTCTTCTATAACAACCTCCCACCAGACACCCAGCTATATAACGAGTTCCACGCCCTCTGGGACCACCACGCCAAGATGGCCTGCGCTAAAACGCCTAGGTGCAAGAGGTGCTGTCTATTGGATATCTGTCCAACTGGGCGGTC
>CEVJ01076033.1_pt1 | contig 9300 bp, 9 predicted proteins | sample 531491 | NCBI WGS metagenome assembly CEVJ01 (sample SAMEA2623693, study PRJEB7988) | marine metagenome | biome: marine biome (ENVO:00000447); feature: mesopelagic zone (ENVO:00000213); material: "saline water (ENVO:00002010), including plankton (ENVO:xxxxxxxx)" | depth 640 m
GTTTCCTTTTGAGCTGTGATTTTAGCTTCCGTTTGGGTACTGCTCAAGTATTGTTTAACTAAAATTTCAACATTATGAAACGAGTATCAAGTAAATCCACAATCACATTACAAGAAGTTGAAGACCACTACCAATCGAGCCGTGAAAATTACGACATCGAAAGCGCTGAAAGCCACTTGGCTTATTACAGAGAAAGGCATCCAGAATATTACGCTCTGTTATTACAAAATGTTTAATCTAAAATTCAAAAGCTATGTATTTACAAAATTTGCAACAGGATGAAATTCGTTCCATCAGAAATGAAATCCTTAAAAACTTTGACACAGATGGAATCCCGAAGAGGGCTTGAAAATGCCATCATCTCAAACGGTAAAATCGTCAACGTGGTATCGAACAGTTACGGGCATATTCCGAATCAATTGTTCTTCAGGAAAGCTGAGGAAATGCTGACCGATGCACAACTGAACTTCCACAAGCGCACCATCAATAAAAATGATAGGTCATTTATAACTGACTTTATCATCGATGATAAAAGCCAGTTTACAGTTAAAAACAATATGGACTTGATACGACCGATGCTTCGGTTTAAGAACTCGTATGATGGTAGTGAAAAGACCTCTGGCCACTTTGGGTTTTACAGAGAAGTATGTTCCAATGGCTTGCACGTTTCTCAGGCAGAAATTGAGTTTTCCATCAAGCATAGTAAGAACAATACACACCTCATTATGCCAAGACTGAACAACTTGTTCGATAAGTTTCTGGACAACGAGTTTTATACCATCACAAAGAAATTTGACAAGATGAAGGAATTTAAAATCATCGATACCAAGGAATTTGTAAGAGCCATTCTCGACAGAACAAAGCTGTTCCGCTATGAATGTAGCGACAAGAACAACGACCCGTCGAAGAAGTCCCGTGAAGTTCTTGAAATTCTCAATTACGAAGCCCTGTTACTTGATGAGCAACCCAATCTTTGGTTAGGTTACAATGCCTTCAATTCGGTATTGCACAATGTCTTGAAAAAGAGCTTTTGCCAACAGGAACGATTGGACAAAAAACTGTTCGATGAAGTGTATGCCCTGGCATAGATTAAAAAGGTTTATCCAGTACCTTAAACTGGATTTTTAATAAAACAAAGCCCCTTCAACAAAGAAAGGGCCTTGCAATTAAACTAACTCAAACTAACTACTCAAACGAAGTTTCCCCTTCGTTAGGGTTGTATACATAATTAAAAGTATAGTAACGGCTCTCATCGGTCTGCAGGTCCGGTTGCGAGGGGTTGTCCTTATAGTAGCTTAAAATCTCAACCTTGGCATATCGTCCGTCACGGGTGCGGAACACCAAGACCTTGCCCGGAATGGGTGTAACGACATTGACCATCGGGTTGTAATTGTACCAGCCATTGTCACTTCCAGTTGGGATGGCAAAACTTCCATCGGCATCTTGGTCAAAGGTCAAACCTTCCGCAGTCGTTACACTGGCAAAAGTACCCGTAACAATAGTTGCACCAGCTTCGCCATTTCTTGCAGGCTCGTCGTCTGTTCCCGTAACCGTTCCACCATTTACGGCAATGGTCGTACCTCGAAAAGCAATGTCCCAATCCGTATCGCTGGTAGTCTGCATTCCCGTTTCAAAATCGAATTTTGCAAATTCGCCACCTACGGGCTGTCCCTGCCCACCTGTTTGGGGCGCAAATAGATTACTGACCAACTCGGCTTCAATCGGGTCTGGGGTTGGGGTATTGTCATCATCGCTGCTACAAGATGTGAATGCTATACATACCGCAGCAAGCGCGATGGTTTTAAGTGTGTTCATTGTTTTAATTTTCATTGTATTTAAATTTTAAAATTGGTAATTGAGTTTAACGTATCCTTGAATTCCCGGTAAGGTCGGGATGTTGTTGTCCGTATAGTCCAAGAGGTTGTTGGCACCTACCTGTAAAGTGAAATCGTCATAAAAGGTCTTGCTGGCCGCTATATTCGTGGTTACATACCCATCTATAAAACTGGTGTCGTAAGTGTCGATAAGTCCATTTCCGTTTGTATCGAATTGGGCATATTTACTTCTGTATAGCAGACGTAGATTTATGTTCGCTTTCGCGGAAGCGATATCATAGAACACCTTAAAGTTGGCATTGTGCCGTGAGCGGTTCACGAGCCCGAAATAATCGGACTGCGTGACCGCCACGGTCTGATTTGTCGCCGGGTCGCGGGCAAATACCTGACCATCTTCTACTTCTTGTTGTTTCTTTTTATCGTAGGCATATAATAACTGATAGCCTGCACTCAAGTTCAAAGCATTAGTAATTTTATAACCTGTGTTTATTTCAAATCCCGTAGTGTAGATTTCATCGAAATTGACATAGCTGAAAACATTCTGACCATTGGTCTTACGAGCAATAATTCGTGTGTCAATGAGGTTTTTAATATCATTTCTAAAGAAATTCAATTCGCTGTTCCATTTCCCTTCTTTAAAAGTCAATCCTACATTATATCCTACGGAACTTTCCGCTTCCAGCGGATTGTTCAAATCGTCTTCTGAAACCACTACATCGAGGATTTGCCCTTGTTCCCGAAGTTCCCGTAGTTTATCCAACGCCACATTATAGCCCAAAACGGTATACCCCACGGCCGAATTGGTAAAATCGAAATAGAGCTGCCTGAAATCTGGTGCTTTAAACCCATAACCTACTGAACCCTTTACAGAAATGGCATTTGTCAATTTGTAGCGCATCGCCAGTTTTGGACTGAACTGATTGCTGTATTCCGAATGGTTGTCAAAACGGGCACCGGCGATGACGTTCAACCTTTCGACAGGGTTAAAATCATATTGGGCATAGGCATATTGCGAATTGAAACTTACCGTCTCGTCAAAGAATGTCCTGTCGAGCTCATCGTATTGAAAGCCGAATCCCGCTGTGAGCGTTCCTGCATCAGCAAAAGCATAATTCCCGCGAATTTCAGGACGAAACAATTTCTGGTCAAAATCACTATCGCTCAAAACATCTTCGGAAATGGGGTCGGCCAACCGCTCGTTGGCCGTATAGTTGGTATAGTAAAGCTCGTAGGACGTGTCCAACCTATCGTTCCATTTCTGGTCTATCCTTGCGTGGGCGTTCCATTCCCGTTCCTTACTATCGCCTTCAAATGCGACATCATTAAATGTGAACCCGGCGTCTTGCACCTGGTCATAAAATCGAGCGGACGTGAACAGGGACAATTTGTCATTAAAATCATAGTAGATACGCCCATTGACCGTGTAGTTCTCGAACGGATTTACCGTTTGCCCATCCACATCGGGATTGAGGTCATAGCCCTCACTCGAAAAACGATTGGCAAAAAAGACGTAGCGTAATTTTTTGTAGCGTTGTTTGATATCAACATTGATATCCTGTTGGGTAAAACTGCCGAAGCGATAAGATGCATTTCCGTGCAGTTCTTCTGATTTTGGTTTTTCGGTAATAATATTGATGACACCGCCCAAAGCTTCAGAACCATAAAGACTGCTCGATGGTCCTTTGACCACCTCAATCTGTTTGATGTTGCCAACGGTCAGACGGCTCAAATCAAAATTCCCTGCGCTTCTTCCCACCAAGGGTACGCCATCTATGAGAATCAGGATATAGTCCGATGCGATACCTTGAATCTGTACCCCTTCAAAACCGCTTTCGTCCGTCACGGTAATGATACCTGTTTGCTCGTTCAATATTTCATCAAGGCGTATGGTACCCGAATGTAAAATCTTCTTTTTGGAAATTAATGTTACCAGTAATGGTAAGGAAGAAAGTTGTCTTTCGGTACGTGTGGCGGTCAATATGACTTCTTCCAGCTTCTCTACTTTCAGGGAATCCCTAACAGTCTTTTGCTCGTTCTGGCCAATCGAAGTTTGGTAACAAAAAGTGAATAGTATGAAGCAAAAAGTTAGGCGCAAAATCGAGATTATTATTTAGATTCATTCTTAATACGGTGCAAAATATATATATATATATATATATATATATTATTTTTATTCAATCTAAATAAAAGTTATTATTTTTGTCGAAGAAATTTAATAACGTAAAACCAAAAAAAATGAAAACACCCGCGTACATCGTATTGGCACTGTTATTTTCAATAAATGCCATTTCCCAACCCTCAAAAAAGCAAGAAGACAGGGAAGCCATCAAAAAAATGTGTGGCTGTTACGAAGTGACCTTCAACTTTGCAGAAACCTTCAATTACAGCAATGATTCCCTGTATAAACCATCCAAAACGAAAGTCGATAAAGGATTGGAATGGGCACAGTTGGTTACCGATGAAGACGATAAAATCCAGATTCAGCATTTATTGCAAGTAGGCAATCCGGCCGACCCACATATCGTAAAGCATTGGCGACAGGACTGGCTTTTTGAAAACACCGATTTGTACACGTACAATGCCGACAATGAATGGACTTTTAAAAGAATGCCTGCTTCCGAAGTAGAAGGGCAATGGACACAAAAGGTCTATCAGGTAGATGACAGTCCACGTTACGAAGGTTCTGCTACTTGGGTACACGTGGACGGGAAAAGCTATTGGGAAAATACCACACCTGCACCTTTGGCACGACGGGAATACACCACACGTAGCGATTACAACCTGTTGATGCGAGGCAACCGTCAGGAAATTACGGATTACGGTTGGTTGCACGACCAGGACAATTCTAAAATCATCCACGAGGATGGTAAGGAAGATGTACTATTGGCAAAGGAAAAAGGCTATAACACCTATAAAAAAGTAGATGACAGCCGTTGTGCCGCCGCTGAAAAATGGTGGCAGGAAAATGAGGAAAAATGGGCAAAGGTACGTGCCAAATGGGACGAAGTATATGGTCGTAACAAAGACCTTGTGCTCGAAGAAAAAGTGGACAACAAGGTGCTCTACAAATACCTCTTTGATGAGGGATATGAAGAAGTGGCCAAAATTGATGAAGTCATAGAATCCTTTGTAAAAAGACCTTGATAATGAAACACCTAACCATTATATGGCTGTTTCTTGCCCTGCTGCTCTCGGTGGGGCAGGTTTCGGCCCAAGAAAATATATTTCTTGACCGTTCCTTTTGGAAAGGGAATCCCGATTTGGAAACCGTAAAACAAAAAATTGTCGAAGGGAACGACGCCACCGCACTCAACCAATTCGCCTTTGATGCCACCATCTATGCGATGCTTGAGAAAGCGGATGATGATATCTTGAAATATCTACTGTCCCTGGAAGGTAACCCCATCAATAAAAACACCCACGACAGCCGAATCTATTTGCATTGGGCCGCTTATGCTGGACTTACGGATATTGTTGAACATCTCTTAAACGAAGGCTCATCGGTAACCAAATTGGACAGCCACGGCTACACACCCCTTGCCTTTGCCGTAAACGCTGGACAGACCAATCCCGAATTATTCGAGGCTTTTGAGAAGTACGGTATAAACCTTTTGGAAGAGAAGAACGACAGCGGTGCCAACCTTTTATTGTTGGCGGCACCGTCATTATCCAATGAGGCTGAACTGGATTATTTTCTCGAGAAAGGTTTTGAACTGGGCAGTAAAGATGACATAGGCAACGGTATCTTTAACTATACCGCAAAAAAAGGAAATGCCGAATTTCTTGATTTGCTCATAAAAAAAGGCGTGGACTATAAATCGTTGAATGCAGCCGGCGGGAACGCTTTCTTATTTGCCGTTCAAGGCGGTCGGGTATATAGTAATCCCCTTTCGGTTTATGAATATCTGCGAGACCTCGGTATCGAACCGAATGTCGTGACCAAAGAAGGCTACACACCGTTGCATCGTCTGGCCTACAGCAATACCGACCCAGCGATTTTTGAATTTTTCTTAGCTGCCGGTGCAGATGTCAACCAAAAAGATGCTGACGGAAATACGCCGTTTCTCAACGCAGTCTATCGCAATGAGTTGGCTATGGTGAAACTACTTTCCAAAGACGTAAAAGATTTCAACATCGCTAATAACAATGGCGAGACCGCCTTGATGCTTGCTGTACAACGTAACAGTCCCGAAGTAGTCAAATTTCTTTTGGATAAGGGCGGTAACGCTTTCGCGAAAGCGGAAAACGGTAACACCGTTGCCTATTATCTTCTGGAATCTTTTGACAGTGGCAATCCTTCAACATTTATTGATAAGTTGAAACTGCTTCAAGACAAAGACGTTCAATTTAATACAACCCAAGCTGAGGGGAATACACTATTGCATCTGGCTGCCAAAGCAAATGATTTGGAACTTTTAAAACGTATTGCTGCTTTTGATATCGACATCGACGCCAAAAATGATGAAGGACTGACCGCATTGCACGTTGCAGCAATGAAAGCTGCAGATGACAAAATGATGAAATATTTAATCTCAAAGGGTGCCGATACCAAGGTAAAAACCGATTTTGAAGAAACGGTCTATGATTTGGCCATTGAAAATGAAATGTTGCAAAAACAAAATACCTCATTGAATTTTTTAAAGTAATATGAAGAATTTATTTAAAATCATTCCTGCAATCGCATTGGCAGGATTCTTACTCACAGCATTTACAACTTCCAATTCCAAAGCCGTAAAATGCCTGATACAAATGACCAACTACACGGGCGAAGGTGCTTATGTAGTAGTATCCTTATTAACCCCGGAAGGGGAATATGAAGAAACGCTTTATGTTCAGGGAAAGGACAGCGAATGGTATAGCGAAATTCCAGAATGGTGGAAATTCTACGGAAAATACCGCCCCGATATCGATGCGATTTCCGGTGCGACCATAAGTGGTGGCGAGCGTACCGTGACGGTATTGCAAATCCCAGAAGATAAAATTGATAAAGGCTACAGCCTGCGTTTTGAAACTTCAGTAGAGGACCAAGAATATTATGCAGACGATATACAGTTTGAACTCACCACCGAAAACCTAAAAGCCAAAAAAGAGGGAAAAGGGTTTATTCGTTATGTACGAATGCTTCCAAATTAACGATGGCCTATGACCCTTTCCATCTGGCGATATAGTCACCTAATACTTGCTGTTGCTTCATCCCTGTTTCTGCTCATTGCGGCTATAACAGGTTGCATTCTGGCGGTCGAGCCCATTTCGCATCAAGCAAAAGGCTATGCCGTGCAGGACTTGGACCAAGTCTCATTGACAACCACCATTGACGCCTTAAAGTCAAGCTACGACGAAGTTTTCTCGCTCGAAGTAGAATCGTCAGGATTTGTAAAGGCTTCGGTGCTTACTTCGGAAATCGAAACGCTGGACATTTATGTTGACCCGAAAACGGGTGCGCAATTGGGCGTGGTCAAAGAACGACCCTTTATTTACAGTTTTGCCACCAATCTGCACCGCTCGTTATTTTTGAAAAGCATCGGACGGTTTTTTGTCGGCTTGATTTCGTTGTTGCTATTACTCATTGCAATTACGGGACTATTGCTTTTGGCCAAACGGCAGGGCGGCTTTAAACGCCTGTTCTCAAAAGTCCAAAAAGATTATTTTGAGCTGCGGTATCACGTGATTTTAAGCAGATGGTTCTTTGTTCCCATTGTTATACTTGCATTTACGGGTGTATATCTTTCTGCGGAAAAGTTTGAGTTACTGCCTGACGCTTCGATTGCACATCAGGAAATCGAAAGTTCCAATGAAACCCAAAATTTTGAAAGCCTCAAGGATATCCCATTTTTCAAACAAACCACCCTTAATGAAGTCCGAAAAGTGGAATTCCCGTTTTCCGAAGATCCTGAAGACTATTTTCATATTGCGCTGAAAGACAAAGAAGTGAGGATCAATCAACAGTCGGGACAGCTCATCAGTATTGCCGAATATCCTTTTGTGCAGTTGGTTTCCCGGTTGAGTTGGGTGTTGCACACAGGGGAAGGAAGTGTGCTGTGGTCCATCGTGCTTCTGCTTGCAAGTGTATCCATCCTGTTCTTTATGTATTCGGGTTTTGCGATGACCTTGAAGCGCAGGAAAAAAGTAATCACAACCGCAGCAATGCCGGATAAGGACGATTGTGAATTTGTGATTTTGGTAGGTTCGGAAACAGGAACGACCTATGATTTTGCCAGACGATTTTACGATAGCCTGACAACCGCAGGCAAAAAGGTGTTTCTGACTGAATTGAATGAATATTCCGCTTTCGCGAAAGTGAAATATATCATCATCTTAACTGCAACCTATGGGGAAGGCGAACCACCTACGAACGCCCGAAAATTTACCACCCTCTTCCCGAACATCAAGCAGCCGAATAAAATTCAATATGCCGTGGTAGGTTTTGGTTCTTTGGAATACCCGGATTATTGCAAGTTTGCGATACAAACCGATGCCTTGTTACAATCCGATTCGAATTTTCAGCCGCTACTGCCACTTTACAAAATCAACAACGCGACCGCAGCAGATTTTAAAAATTGGGTCAAACAATTCAGCGAACGATTGGGGATTCCACTATCTTTTGAAGTCCCAAAAACAAAGAAGTCAAAGAATAAAAAATTCGCTTTTGAGGTAATGGAACGTACCGAATTAAATACAGACGACACCTTTTTAATCAGACTCAAAGCTAAGCGAGACATCAAATTTACCTCAGGCGATTTATTGACAATATTTCCTGAAGAAACCGAGGTTGCCCGTCAATATTCCATCGCAAAAATGGATGATGAAGTTTTATTGAGTGTCAAAAAGCATCCCTATGGCAAAGGGTCGTCATATTTGTTCAATTTGAATACGGGCGACACTATAAAAGCAGTAATTGATGCCAATACTCATTTTCACTTTCCAAAGAAAACATCTTCCGCAGTATTGATTGCCAATGGAACAGGTATCGCACCATTTTTAGGAATGATGAAAGCAAATAACAATACCAAAATCAATCTGTTCTGGGGTGGCCGCACACACAATTCAGCTGACATATATGATGCTGTCTTAAATAGACTGCCTTCTCGATATCAAAATGGGATTGTCCACAAATGTTATTCAAGAGAGGAACAGCGGCAATATGTACAAGATTTAATAATAGACAAAAAAGAGATTGTTCTTGATACAATTGACAACAACGGGACGATTATGATTTGTGGCTCATTGGCAATGCAGCACGATATTCTGGATGTATTGGAAAGCCTGCTCAATGGACATAACATAATCAGATTGGATGAGCTTCAGCACAATGGACAGTTGAGGATGGATTGTTACTAATATAAGCCTGATATTCATAACCCCCTCAGCACATTCCCCTGCATTCCGCGCTTGCCTGCCGAAAAGGCAGGCAACCACTTCATTTCGGGAAAAGAGCTTCACTACAAATATCTTGGACACAATCCCC
>CEVJ01198444.1_pt1 | contig 9213 bp, 9 predicted proteins | sample 531491 | NCBI WGS metagenome assembly CEVJ01 (sample SAMEA2623693, study PRJEB7988) | marine metagenome | biome: marine biome (ENVO:00000447); feature: mesopelagic zone (ENVO:00000213); material: "saline water (ENVO:00002010), including plankton (ENVO:xxxxxxxx)" | depth 640 m
AATGTGAGCATTATCTCGTCCTACCACAATCTCGATGTGACAAATTGCTTATTTATCTTTTCAGAAATTCTAAAAATTTTGCAGAAATGCCTAAATCATCTTCTAAAAAGAATATGGTATGAAGAAAAAAAATAACAGAAAAATTATAAAATCAAAAAATCATATACCGTTCTTCAGACCTCAACTTCTGAATGAAGATAAAAAAGCAATATTGAAGACTCTCGATAGTTCTATGTTAACTTTTGGACCCGTTATGGAAGAATTCGAAAAAAACTTTGCAAAATTCACTAAAAGTAAATATGCTATTGCAGTATCAAATGCTACCTCAGCTTTACATCTGTCACTTTTGTCATTAGGCATTGGAAAAGGTGATGAAGTACTTGTTCCAGATTTAACTTTTATTGCTACTGCAAATGCTGTGTTAATGACAGGTGCGACCCCTGTATTGATAGATGTTAATCTAAATGATTTTCAAATTAATATTGACTCTATAAAAAAAAGTATTAGAAAAAATACAAAGGCCATTTTACCCGTTCATCTATATGGAAAATCATGTGATATGAATAATATTAAAAAACTTGCAAAAAAAAATAATTTATACATAATTGAAGATTGCGCGCATGCAATTGGTACAAAATATAAAAATAAACATGTTGGAACATTTGGAGATACAGGCTGTTTTAGCTTTTATCCCTCAAAAAATATTACAACATTTGAAGGTGGAATGATAATTACTAATTCAAAAAAACTAAGTAATAATTTACGTATGTCAAGAAACCATGGAATTACTAGAACCTTAAAAGATAGATATTCAAAACAATATCCTTGGAATTATGATATTAAAGAACCTGGATATAATTATCGTTTAGATGAAATTAGATCTTCTCTTGGAATAAATCAGCTTAAAAGAATTAATAAAATAAATAAATCACGACAAAATTCTTTTAAATATTATTGTAAAAAATTATCGAACGTTGATGGAATACTTTTACCTAGTCAACTCAATTTAAAAGAAAATGCGTGTCACTTATTTGTAATCTCTATTGATAAATCAAAATTTGGTATTAATCGAAATCGTATACATGAAAAATTACTGAAAAAAGGAATTTACACATCAATACATTACAAACCTCTGCATTTATTCACGTTATTTAAAAATAAATCAAAAATTTACGATGGTCTAAAAAATTCTTCTAAAATTTATGCAGAACTTCTATCTTTGCCATTTTATACTTCTATTAGTAAAAATGAGCAGGATATAGTCATAAATGAATTAAAAAAATTAAGTTTGAATTAATTTTATTTTTAATATTTATTTTTCCAAGGTGTGTTACTGTATGTTTCTTCGGGAATATGATTCCACCATCTGTTATCATGAGACATATACCAATTAACAGTGCTTTCCAGCCCTTCATCAAAACTGATCTTGGGTTTCCAACCTAACTCTTTTTGAATTTTGGTTGAGTCTAAACTATATCTGACATCCTCCCCAGGTCTTTCTTCACCGAACTGTAACTGATCCTCAGGTTTATCTAATAATTTAAGAATTTTTTTTGCTATTGTTAAATTATTGATTTCTTGAGATGCTGAAATATTATATGATTCTCCAGATCTTCCTTTCTCCAAAACAGTCATTATTGCTTCACAATGATCTTGAACATGAATCCAATCTCGAATACTATTTCCATTACCATATATTGGAATTTTTCTATCTTGTCTACATAGGCCAATTGTTTTTGGAATTAATTTTTCTACAAATTGATGTTTTCCATAATTATTTGTACACCTAGTAATTATAACATCTAATCCGTATGTTATTACATACGAATTAATCAATAACTCTGCTGAAGCTTTGGTCGCTGAATATGGACTAGATGGATTAAAACGATCTTTTTCTATTGCACTTCCTTCTAAAATTGTTCCATATACCTCGTCAGTAGAAATTTGAATCATTTTTTTCTTTTGATCTTTTAAAATGTCTAAAATTGTAAATACTCCTTTAATATTTGAAACTAAAAATGGATTTGCATCTGAAATACTTCTATCTACATGACTTTGTGCAGCAAAATTAATAATTACATCTGATTTTGAAATTAATTTCTCCATTAACTTTCTGTTTGTAATGTTACCTTTTACAAATTCATAATTATCTAAATTCTTTATTTCTGATAAATTACTACGACTTGAACCAAAGAATTCTGCATCAACATTTATAATTTCAATTTCTTTATTTTCTACAATATGTTTTATGAAGTTACTTCCAATAAAACCTAATCCACCAGTAACTAAAAGTTTCAATATTAAGCAATAATTTTGAGTCTTAATAAAAACTTGTAATCATTAGTTAGTAATATAGATTCAAGAACATAAACCTAATGAAGAGTAAGTTCTATTTATGAGAAACAGTTTTTTAAAAATAGATTGAAATTTTTAATTGCTGGTTTTGGTTCTATCGGAAAGCGCCATTTGGAGAATATACTTACTAGTTCAAATTCTGAAGTTATTGTATATTCTAAAAGAAAAGATTTGTCATCTTTGGAGAGAAAAAATATTAAAATTTTTGATTCGCTTGAAAGATGTATTTCTGAAAAACCCGATGTTGGATTTATCACAAATGAAACTGCATATCATATTCCTGTATCAAAAAAATTAGCTCAATCTGGATTAGATCTATTCATTGAAAAACCGCTTTCTAACTCAATAAAATCGGTCTCTGAACTTGTAAAAATTGTAAAAATGAAAAAATTAATCACATTAATGGGATGCAATCTAAGATTTCATGATTGCATTAAAAAAATGAAATCATTAATTGAAGAAGAAAAAATTGGTAAGATTATTTCTGTTCAAGTAGAATGTGGAACATATCTGCCAGACTGGCATCCAAATGAAGATTATTCAAAAGGTTATTCTGCTAGAGATGATCTAGGTGGTGGCGTAGTTCTAACGTGTATTCATGAAATTGATTATTTATACTGGTTTTTTGGACAAGTTCAAGAAGTTTTTTCTATAACTGGTAAGTTTAGTAACTTAAAACTCAAATCTAGTGATTTGTCTGCAATCATCATGAGATTTCGTAATGATATAATAGCTGAAGTTCATCTTGATTATTTTCAAAAACCAGAAGCACGTTCATGTAAAATTATTGGAACAAAAGGAACAATTATTTGGAATTCATTAGATAATGAAGTAAAACTTTATGACTTAAAAAAGAAAAAATGGATTACAAAATTAAAAATTAAAAATTATAAAAAAAATGATATGTATAAAAAAGAATTAGCATATTTTTTACAATGTATTAGACAAAAGAGAAAATCTTTAAATGATATATCTCAAGGGGAGTATGTTCTTAAAATTGCATTAGGAATTATTAAATCATCAAAATTAAAAAAAGTAGTAACTATAGAAAGAAAATAAATCTATTTGCTACTCATTTTTTTAAACATTAATTTTGCCATGTTAAATTCAGCTTCGGTATCTATCATGAATCCTCTTTCCAATGGAATTTCAAATGGAATTGCTTTGGACATTATTGGATTTCCCGTTTTTAGAAATTTTTCTTTATTATATGTAAACAATCCATTTAATTGATACACTACTGGTGCTTCGTGTCTACTTCTTGGTCTTTTAGCTAATTTTTTTGATATATTAAGAAATCCTTTTGAATTTAATTCCATCATGTTGAAATATGGATTAAGATGTTGTCTATAAACACCATAAACTGCATCACATTTTTTCTTTTTTAATAAATTAACGCTACCTAGAATATCTTTCTTAACAATGAATGGAACTGTACAATCTAAATTTACAAATATATCAAATTTGTAATCCAGTATTTCTAATTTTTTGATTGCATGAACAAAAACATCTCCAATTGGAGTTAAATCCCCTGATAGTCTTTTTGGTCTAATGAATGGAATTTCAGCTCCATATTTTTCTGATATTTTTGCAATTTTTTTATCTTCAGTTGATACAATCACATGTGAAAAAATTTTTGAATCTACTGCCTTTTCAATTGTGTGTGCAATTAATGGTTTCTTGTGGATAATTCTTGTATTTTTATTTAAAACTCCTTTAGAACCTCCTCTTGCACAAATTAAACAAACAGGTTTCATTTCTATGAAATATCATCCCATTTTATCAATTCATCTTTATTAATATCACGAGTTGCTTTTTTACCAATCACTTCTTGCCAAAATTTTGGTTCTATTCCATCTCCTGGTCTTTTAATTGCAATATTCTCAAGTGATAGATTCTCTCCATTTTTAATAAATTTTGAACAAGTAATAGATTTTCTAATTGCAATTTTATTATTTTTTTCTGAATCATTTGGAAATTTTCTTCCATTACCTTTTATTTTTTCAATGAGTCTAAATTTTGTGATTAACTGTTTCATATCGTTAGGTAAAATTGAAAATGAATGATCTGGACCTTCCATTTTTTTATCTAGAGTAAAATGCTTTTCTATAATGTCTGCTCCTAAACTTACTGCAACTTCATCAACAATAGTTGATTCACCATTATCTGAATATCCTATAGGAATTTGATATTTATTCTTCATTGTTATTAATGCGTCAAGATTTGTTTCTTCTGGATTGGCAGGATAATCTGCAACACAATGAAGAATTGCAATTTTTTCATTTCCTGCAGATTTGCATGTTCTTACTGCCTCATCTATCTCATCTAATGTTCCTAGACCTGTAGATATTATCATTGGTAAATCCATTTTTGCAATATGTTCAATCAATGGAATATTTGTTAAATCTGATGAAGATACTTTGAACGCTGAAACACCTATTTTTTCTAAAAAATCTGCACTTTGAAAATCAAATGGAGTTGATAAAAAAGTTATTCCACAATCATCAGCATAATTTTTTAAAATTTCAAAATCATCAAATGATAGTTCAACATTTTTAAAAAAACCAAAATATTTACTTGATGTAGATAAAAAATTTTCTGATTTGTATGTTTGAAATTTTATTGCATCAGCGCCTGCATCACGTGCAACATCAATCATTTTTTTTGCAATATCTATTTGTCCATTATGATTTAATCCTGCTTCAGCAATAAAGTAAGTTGGATTCATGTCTCCAATTCTTTTCTGATTAATTTCCAAAATACTCAAATCTAATCACCATGCAGTAAATCCACCATCAATAACTAAATTTGAACCAGTCATGTATGATGAAGCATCAGATGATAAAAATAACAATGCACCAACATATTCATTCTTCTTTGCCATTCTTCCAATCATTGTTTTATCTGAATATTTTTTCTTAAAATCTAGATCTTGATTCTCTTCTACTCCCCCTAGTGAAAGTGTATTTACTCTAACTCCAGTTCGGTTCCAATATGATGCCAGATATTTTGTAAAATTAATTACTGCACCTTTTGTTGTTGAATATAATACTGATTTGACAATTTTTGTTTTGCCATAGATCCTTTGATCCGGTCCTTTAATTCCATAAATTGAACTAATATTAATAATCACTCCATTTTTTTGCTTTACCATTATTTCTCCAATTTGCTGACTACACAAGAACATTCCAGTTAAATTCACATCAATTCCTTTTTTCCAAATATCAAGTGGAAAATCTTCAAATTTTGTTTTTTTTATTTTTCCAATTTCAGGAAATATTGCATTATTTACCAGAACATCAATCTTAGAAAATTTCTTTATTATTTGATTAATCATTTTTTTAATAGAATTTGGATTAGTAACGTCTAGTTTAACTGCTAAAGGTTTTACTCCATATTTTTTTTCTAATTCAGCTGCTAATTTCTTGCACTTTGCAAAATTTTTATCTGCTAATACTACATTCCCACCGGCCTGACAAAAACCATTGGCATATTCAGAACCTAATAACCCTGCAGCACCCGTAATCACTATTACACGATTAGAGAAGTCAAGGATTTTTTTTATATCCATATTATTATGCCTGATTTGATCTTTAAATTCTTTAATTATAATTCATACAACTGATGAAATTGTTTTCTGTAATTGAATCTCTTCTATTACAAGTAATCTTTAAAATTCAAAATTATGACTAGAAATCATGAATGATAATTGGTCTAAACCGATTTTTGATGAACATGGAATGACACAATGGTTTTGGAGGGTTACTCATAGGGAAAATTTTTCATTAGGAAATCATGTTGAAATTGGAAGCTTTACAATAATTGATGCTATGAATTCAGTAAATATTGAAGATAATGTCAAAATAGGTTGGAATTGTACTATTATGAGTAATTCTACAATTGATGGGAAGAAGGGCAAAGTAATTTTAAAAGAAGGTTGTGGTATTGGTGCAAATTCTGTCATATTTCCAAATGTCATAATTGGAGAAAATGCAATAATTGGTGCAAACAGTTTAGTAAATTGTAATATCCCTAAAAATGAAGTTTGGGCTGGGACTCCTGCAAAGAAAATACGCTGAATAGGAATTATTCATGAAAATTCTTTTTAGAATATCTGGTGGACGTATACGAAAAAAAGAATTAGGATTAGGACATATCTATAGATGTATCAACTTAAGCAAAGAGCTATCATCTCATGATCTTACATTTCTGATTGAAGATTTTGGATCTGTTTCATCATTACTTAAAGAACAAAATTTGAAATATATCAAACTAAAACCAGGTCTTTCTGAAAATGCGGATATAAAAAATACTATGAAAATTATTGAAGATAAAAAAATTGATCTTGTAATTATGGATAGATATGGATTGACAAATAAATATGCTAAAACAATTAATCAAGTAGCAAAACTCGTTATAATTTCTGATTTACAAAATATACAATATAATGCAGATCTAATTGTTAATGGATTTATTGGTTACAAAAATAAAATTATTTACAATAAGTATGGCGTCAAATGTTTGTTGGGTCCAAAATACCAAATTCTCAATTCTGTATATACTAAAAAGAAATCTACAACTAAGAAAAAAATTGATATTTTGGTAACCTTTGGTGGATTTGATTCTGCCAATATTATATCCATTTTACTCCAATCATTAAAAAATAATATAGAAAATTTCAGGATAAAAATTATTCTTGGTCCATCAACCAAAAAAAATGCTGAATTGGCAAAACTTGTTACAAAATATAAAAAACATATTTCTATACTTCAAAAGGTACCAAATATACGCAGAGAAATTAATGAAACCAAATTTGGATTCTGTAGTGGTGGGATCACCACGTATGAATTTGCTTGCATGAAGGTTCCATTTGCAATCATATGTCAATATCCTCATCAATTGACTACTGCTAGGGAATGGCAAAAACTTGGAATTGGGCTAAATTTAGGTCAACCAACAAGTTCTACTTCGAAAAAAATTCAAAATATTTTAAACAATCTAGAAAAAACTACAAAAAAACTCAAAACAAATCATAATGTTGTGGATGGTCTAGGCTCCAAAAGAATAAAGAAAGAAATTATTTCTCTAAAATAAAATCACCAATGGCAAGGACATCAATATTTGTTCCCAAAAAACAATCTATTGCTTCATCCGGTGAATTTACTATTGGTTGACCTTTAACATTGAATGAGGTATTAAGTAATACAGGACATTTGGTTTCCTCATGAAATGCTTCTAATAATTTTCTAAATCTAATGTTATTCTCTGGTTTGACAGTTTGAACTCGAGCAGTATTATCGATGTGAATTACAGCTGCAACTTCTTCAGCTTTTTCATCTTTCACTTTGGCATTAATCAACATATGTGGACTTTCCTGTTCAATGTGAAAGTATTCCTTGGTATACTCGTATAATATTGCTGGTGCAAATGGGCGAAATTCTTCTCTAAACTTTACTCTAGCATTCAAAAAATCTTTCATATCTTTTGGAAAAGGTGATGTAAGAATACTTCTATTTCCTAACGCCCTTGGTCCAAATTCTGCTCCCCCCTGAAACCATCCGATAATTTTTCTTTCTTTCAATTTTTTTGCTGTATATTCAAAAATATTATCCAGTTTTTTATAATCAACACCATATGATTTTAATGATTTTTCTATTTCATCGTTTGAAAATGATGAACCTAAGTAAAAATCATCAAATCTTTTAGTTTCTAATTTATCATCCAATTTTTTATGTGATAAAAAGCAGGCACCAATAGCTGCACCATCATCACTACTTGCTGGTTGAACAAAAATTTCATCAAACATTTTACTTTCTATAATTTTTCCATTAAGTGAACAATTTAGGAAAACTCCTCCTGCTAAACAAAGTTTTTTGAATCCAAATTCTTCTCTAGCTTTTTTTAATTGATTTAGTATTATCTCTTCAATTCTGTCTTGTAGTGCTGCAGCAATATGTTTGTGATATGGTTCCACTGTTCCTTCTGGTTCACGTTTAGCTCCAAATGTTTGGATGAATTTCTCACTTATCCATTTATCCCTAACTAAATGATATTCTATCCAGGATTTATCAATCTCAAAGTGATAATCATCTGTTTCATAAATGATTTCTTTGAAAAAATCTGCATATGATTTGTTAGAAGATCCTATAATTGTTTTTGAGTCACCATATGGTGCTAGGCCCATCACTATGCCTTCATCACTATGATGCTTCCAACCTAAATAATATGTAATTGCAGAATAAAGTAGTCCAATTGAATCAGGATAATGATTTCCTTTTTTTAGAATCGAAATTTCATTATTTTTACCTGCACCAATTAATGAACAATCAATTTCGCCCATACCATCATGAGATACTAACAGTGCTTCATCAAATCCACTTACATAGTAACTACTTGCTAGATGGCAAAGATGATGTAAATGGAATGAAATTTTACCATTAAAGCCGGTTTTTTCTCGAATTATGGATTCAAGATTTAATGTTTTCTTAATTCTTTCAATATCATTTATCATAAACTGTATTTTTTTTTCATCCTCTAATGCTGATCTTAGATACTTTTCTTTTATGATCAAAATTGGATCAAAAATGAAACCTATTTCATTAACTTCATCAATTGTTATCTTGGCTTTTTTTAGACATTCATTAATTGATAATGTTGGAAATTCCCGTGTATGCTTTTTTCTGTTAAATCTCTCTTCTTCACATGCAGCTACAAGTTTACCGCCTACAGTTAGGCACGCTGATGAATCATGACCTCCATATGTTATACCTAAAATAATTGGAAAGTCAGACATGAACTTCAAAATCTTGTTATTCTAAATAAAAGATGGTTTTGATGTATTTTTTAAAATATTTACGA
>CEVJ01007132.1_pt1 | contig 9204 bp, 10 predicted proteins | sample 531491 | NCBI WGS metagenome assembly CEVJ01 (sample SAMEA2623693, study PRJEB7988) | marine metagenome | biome: marine biome (ENVO:00000447); feature: mesopelagic zone (ENVO:00000213); material: "saline water (ENVO:00002010), including plankton (ENVO:xxxxxxxx)" | depth 640 m
ACCCAGAAGATAACCAATATCACCAGATAGACCTTGGCCAGGAACCATATTATTCCCCATTCCCCTGAAAGCCCCGGGCCTGACCAGCCACCAAAAAACAGGATCACAGTAAGTGCGGCGATGGCGAAAGTATTTATGTATTCTGCCAGGAAGAACACCGACCAATGCGCTCCGCTGTACTCTACAAAGGGGCCGCCAACAATCTCAGATTCGGCGAAGTAGATGTCGAAGGGTGTCCGTCCAACCTCGGCCAATCCTGCGATGAAGAACAGCACCAGGCCCAGCGGCTGCACCAGCATGAATATGTAGTCGTCCTGCTGGTGGACAATCTCCCTCAGGTCCAGGGACTGAGCCAGCATCGCCACCGAGATAGCCACCATAATTATGGGTATCTCATAGCTGATTAATTGAGCAGCAGCTCTTAGACCACCAAGGGTTCCGTATTTATTAGCCGATCCCCAACCAGCCAATACAAGGCCTAAAATCCCTACCACCGAGAAAGCGATGATGTAGAACAAACCCATATCCAGGTTCTGAATAACCGCGGTCTGGGTTCCCGGGATAGTCACCCAAATCATGAACGCAGAGACCACCACGATGATGGGGGCAACCCAGAATATGGCCTTCTCTGATGACGATGGGATGATATCTTCTTTGAGTATCAACTTAACGGCGTCGGCCACCGGCTGCAACACTCCCATGGGTCCGGTTCTAGTGGGGCCCAAACGAAGTTGAAGCCGGCCCAGGAGTTTGCGCTCCAACCAGATCATCGACATGACGACCACTGAGAGCACAGTGAACATGATGAACAGGCCAACCACCAACCATATGAAGTCGATCAGACTGATGGCTAGCAAGACTGTGCCGGGCACTAGCGATCCACCTCGCCGAGAACGATGTCCAAAGCGCCTAGAATCACCACAGAATCGGCGATCCAGGCGTTTTTTAGCATGTGTTTCAAAGCTGATAAGTTGCAGAAAGACGGTGGACGCACTTTAATCCTGTATGGTTTGTCGGTTCCGTCGCTGACCAAGTAAACGCCCAACTCGCCTCTGGGATTCTCGGCCCGCAAGTAAACTTCGCCAGCAGGAGGCCGAAGCAGCCTCCGCCCCAGGGAAGATGCAACATCACCCTCAGGAAGCTGGTCTAAGGCCTGTTCGATTATGCGGATAGACTGGTACACCTCCTGCACTCTAAGGTAGTACCGGTCCCAGCAGTCGCCATCCAACCCGATAGGCACATCGAAATCGAACCGATCATAAACCGAGTATGGAGCGGCTTTCCGAACGTCATAGTCCACACCCGAAGCACGGAGGCAAGGGCCAGTCAGACCGTAGTCTATGGCGTCTTCGGCTGACATCACCGCAATCTTTTTGAGCCGCGCTAAGAAAATCTCGTTGAAGCTAAGAAGTTTGTCAGACTCCTCTGTATCTTTCTTGACGAGCTCCAGTACCTCCCGTACCTGCTGGACAAAGTCATCTGGCACGTCTTCTTTGAGGCCCCCGATGCGAAAGTAATTGTGCATCATACGGGCTCCAGAGACAGACTCGAACAACCCCTGGATGCGTTCCCGTCCCCGGAAGCAGAACATGGACGGTGTCATGGCGCCAGCGTCTAGCCCCATGGTGGCGATGAACAGCATGTGGCTAGCGATCCGGTTCAGTTCGCAGAGTATGACCCTGATGTATTCCGAGCGCTCGGATACTTCCAGGCCCATTAACTTTTCGACGGCACGACAATAGATGTGCTCGTTGTTGAAATTTGCTATGTAATCCATCCGGTCGAACAGGGTGATTACCTGATTGAACTGTTCGCCCTCGCACAATTTCTCTGAGCCCCGGTGGAGATACCCGATGTGCGGGATAACATCCACTATCTTTTCGCCGTCCACCCACAACACCATGCGGAAGACCCCGTGGGTCGAGGGGTGCTGCGGACCCATGTTCAGCAGCATCTCTACCGGTTCAGCGTTGGCTATTTGTTCGTTAGACGTTTGCGTCATTTCTATTCAACCGGGCCTACTCAACCGTTATATCAGGCACCTGGTTCGCCGGTTTACCTATGAACCGAATCTTTGGCTCCTGAGGCGATTCGACCTCGGCGCTCATCCAAACCTCGCCGTTATGGTAGAACCCGCCCTCGATCAAGGTCTCATCTAGGACATCTAATTTCTGGCAGTCCTCCAAGTATTCTGAAACCTGACGGCGCAGCATATTCTTAGCTTCTTCAGCCGTGTCTCCGAACCCCGTAATCACCAGCTCTGGGCAGTATGCTTCGTGGCCTTCACCTGCCCGAGTCTCTTCGATCCGGTATATTATCCGGTCAAAAGGCAGGCTTTCCGTTGGTTTCGATTTCTTGACCAAACTTATTCATCGCCGGCGGATAAAGTAGTTTCAGCGAACTCCAGCTGTAGTTCGGTCTCTTCGTCCACTCCAGCGTACCCGGCGTCAGTCAGGACATCACTTAAGGTGTCGGTACCGTCATGAGACTCAATCCAGCCACGAACGACTTGGATCAGTTCATCTTGCGCGAGCTCTAACGATTCTCCGACGCCTTCCAGGTTCAAGTTGTCAATCCGTGCAACATACCTGTCTTCTACTTCTTCAACCATGGCCGTGAGCACCACCGTTTCCATATGCCTCTAAAACTCCTGGTAATCGTTAAACGGAAATTCTCGCCGTCCAGGAAAACCTTCAAATCCTTCATATAGAAGCAACGGCGATAGGTCTGGGTGGCCGTCGAATACGACACCAAATAGGTCATGGGCTTCACGTTCGTACCAGTCCGCACCGCGCCAGATTGAGGTCACAGATGGAACGGTGGGATCTGAATATGGAACGTCGGTCCTCAACACTACTGTTCGTTCCGGGTCCAGGGATTGCAGTACGTAGACCAATTGGAAATATTCTAAGTAATCCACGCAAGCTAGACAAAGCAGCATGTTTGCCGCTATACGTGGGTCTGCCTTCATCAACCGACAGGCTTCTAGCGTGTGTTCTTTGTCAACACTCACTTGGGGAATATCATTTAAGGCACCAGCCTCAGGAGAGAGGTTTTTGAGGACCTCCAACGACGCGCCAAGCAGTTCTTTTCCGGGCGAGGTCAAGGCTGCCAAGGGATCAGCATCGGGTTCCGGTTCGCCGTGCCCGGAGGACGCCGGAGAGTCAGGCGTTTGGGCCTTGGGCGGCTGCGACTCGGGCTCTTGGGTCTCTTCCTGATCGGCCACTATTTTCCAGCGTCCCGCATAATCTTTTCTTGGAGCTTGATGATGCCGTACAAAAGTGCCTCGGGGCGGGGTGGACAGCCTGGCACATACACATCCACTGGAACTATGTGGTCAACGCCCATCACCACAGAATAAGACCGATAATAGGGTCCGCCGTTGGTGGCGCAGCTGCCCATGGCAATCACCCATTTTGGCTCGGGCATCTGCTCGTAGAGCAGGCGAATGGGCTCAGCCATCTTCTTGACCACTGTTCCGGAGACTATCATAACGTCCGCCTGCCGTGGCGATGGCCAAGTGACCACTCCGAAACGGTCGAAATCGTAATGGGCCATGTAGGTAGACATCATCTCGATGGCGCAACAAGCAAGGCCGAAAGAAAGGGTCCATAAGGACGATTTACGAGCCATGGCGAAGAGTTGGTCAGTGGAGGCGGTGATGACGCCAGGCAGCTTGCCACCAATCGCCTGGTCATACAAGCTGGGCCCTGGCTGGTTACCTGGCCCAACGATTATTTCTGCCATTCCAAGACCCCCTTTCTCCAAGCATATACGATGGCGAAGAAGAGCACTCCCAGAAACATCATCATAGCGTAAAAAGGAAGAACGTTCGCCTGGTTTATCTTCTCCTGCATGAAGATTACGGCCCAAGGGAACAGGAATACCGCCTCAACATCAAATATCAGAAACAAGATGGCGAAGATATAGAACCGTACGTTGATGTTGGACCAGGTGTAAGGAGTGGGCGGGATACCACACTCATAAGTAGTCAGTTTGGCGTCGGAATGCCGACGGGCAGATAAGATACGGGAGGCGGTAAACATGCCGCCGATGGCGATAGTGGCCACCACCGCGGATAAGGCCACCGCGGTCCAGTTCTGCGTGAACAGTTCGGCGCTAAATGTTTCTAGTGTCATTGTAGAGGAAACAAACCAACCACCATGTTACGATCGAGGAGCCGTCGGTAGCATTGCTTAGACTCGAATCGTGGCTGGAGGATACCATCGGCGAATTATCAGTGTCAACGAAATCCGACGCCTGAGAAGCCGAAAAATCCCTGAACAAGAACGCAGGTGGTTCAGTCTTCTCGCATCGCCCGGAGTTGCGTTGAAGTTATATCTTCCCGGAATTGGCCTTCTGGTATATCCAGGAAGAGGCATTCGAACCCTTCGGGCACGGGCACATCCGCAAGGGTTTTGAAAGTTCCCTGGTCTTCACGGCCTGCCACCAGGAACCTGGTTCCCGCCACCAACATTTCAGCCAGAGCAACCATCATATCAGCCGTGCCTCCGCCGTAATATCGGGGTGCAACCAGACGGATAGCAGTGTCCCACCCAACCACAAAAGTCCGGCCTGGAAACAATCTGGCTTTCTTGGAGAAAGTCTCGGCCCTGGTCACGACGACCGTTTCGTGGTCTAAGAACTGTGCCAGTCTTTTCCGAATCTCGGCTTCTTCCAAAGCTGGTTTGTCCACATTAATTACCGACAATTCGTAGCCCACCTCCATGCCGGCGAGTTTGCCTGTTGCTTCGACTAGGCCGCGGTGACCTTTATGCAGAGGGCTGAATGACCCTGGCAGCAACCCTTCTGGAGCTTCACTTTCAACAGACAACGATCCACCACGCATGACAACCCAACCTACGGCGCCGGAGAGCAATTGCTCAAAAGGAGAGCCGTGTTCGACCCGTTCTATCTCAAGGGTGTCGCCAGGTGTGAGGCCCAATTCAACTCCTGATTCCAGACCAGAGAGCACCGTTAGCGCGTGGACGAGTAAATTACTAACCAGCTCTTCCTCACTTGCCCGGTCACGCAGGCCCTTATGCAGGTTGAGTGAATAGAGAGTGCTGCCGGTTTCGTCCCAAGCAGAAACATAGGCCCGATGATCGCCGCGTTTTGGCCGGTCGGTGGCGATGGTCGCAGCGCAAGCCAGCCCGACTGGAGGTGAGTCGTCTTCGAGCTGTGACTTAGCCTGTTTGTAGGCAGATTCGGACATATCTTTGGCCGTTTGTGCCGAGGCCGATTGCTTAGGTTCGAAACCAAGGAAAGCGCGCATGGACTCGCGGCCATAGGGTACCAATGCCTCAAGAATGGTCCGGGATGCGCCGGCCACGCCCAGTAGCCAGGCCACGGCCTGGGTGCCCGCGCCGGACACCGCTACAACAGCTTTGTGCGGCGTGGCATGGATTTTCTCTATGTGTGGGCGAATTTCTTCCATCAACTTCTCAATAGGTCGCTCTTCCATAGGGGGGACGAACTTTATGTCTTTCTGTCATTTGATTGCCATGGGATTGGATTATTTTACCCATCGTGACGCGGGAAGTCGCTATCTCCGATGATTGTTTTTTCTCCCAGCGTTCCAGCCATTCCATGGACATTTCTCGCCGTGCATCGCGCCACCACAGAGGTTCACCTTCGGCCATAGTTTTGCCGGCTAAGACCTCAGCAAGGAAGCAGGTCATGTCACCACCATCCATGGCATTAATCACTCGGCAGTCCAAGTAGCCAAAACAGCCCGTGAGCAATGGACTGCCCGATTCGCCGGACGTCTTGGCCACGCCTTCCAGTTTGTCTTCATCACGACCCGAGACCAGCCCAAAATCGCCGACGAGGTCTAACTGGGCACTCTTGAGAAAGTTCAGGGCAAAGACCCCACTAGAAACGACCATGTCATGGGTGAGGTTAGTTTTATAGAGCTGTAGCGTCACCCGGGGTCGATCAGGTACGATCGAAGCGGCCGCAATGGCCACTGCCATCTGAACATTATCTCGCCCTTGCCAGTGGGTTGTCACCGCAGCCAAAGGAGACCAAAGTCTTCCCATCATTGGAGCGATTTCGGCATAATCCATAACCGGTCTTCTTGTTTCCACTTAGGACACATTCAGGCTGGAGAGTGTAGCACCAGGGTAAAGCAACCACCAAACACTAAGCGACGAACCGCCGCCATATGGCTACCAATCAGGAGAGTGGTCTTCGGCGTCGTTGATCGTAAGGCGGCGTTGGTTTGCGCCGTCATCGTCCATGAGGAAAATCTCGCCTTGCCCATAAAGGTGGGAAACAAAAGCAATCTGCTTCCCGTCGGGAGACCAAACAGGATCGAAGTCGTGAGATTCGTTAGTGGTCAGACGCAGTTGCTTCGAACCGTCATCATGCATAATGTAGATTTCAGCGTTACCGTCCCGAAACGAGACGAAGGCGATGTTATCGCTGCGAGGAGACCAAGCCGCAGCCAGGTCGTCTTCCTCGTGCTGAGTTAACCTGGTCAGTTCAACGTTGTCTTGCCAGCTGCTGTCTTTGAGACGGCTGGCCAAGTAGAGGTCAGCGTTTCCGTCGGAAACTCGTACGAAGACTATGTGCTTGCCATTGGGAGACCAGGTCGGGTCGTAGTCCTCTTCTTCAGTCAGGTGGACCAGGTTCACGCCATCAGGGTTACGCAGCCACAGGCCCCGCTCCTCTTCGTTGCCATCCCGGGCAAAAGCCAGCCATTCGCCATCCGGAGACCAGTCGCCCATCGAATCGTCGGGTTCCTTGTCGGTGATCCTGATAGGACGGCCACCATCAACCGGCATCAGGTAGATCTCAGCGTTTCCATCCTGGTTCGATACAAACGCTATATTCTTGCCGTCGGGAGACCAAAGAGGCGCCTCGTCGTCGCCGGGGATATTGGTCAACCTTTCCGTCAGTTTGCCGTTGCCATCAACGACGTTAATCTCCAGGTCACCCGACTCATCGGACACGAAGGCAATCTGTTTACCGTCGGGAGACCAGACCGGGCTGCTATCAGCGCTTCGGTTGTCCGTCAGAGGTGTGGAGTCACCCGATTCCGGATCGACGACGTATATCTCAGCGTCGCCGTCGACCTCAGACACGAATGTTATCCTATCGGCGTCTGATCCGCATGACACGACGAACAACGCTGTCAATACCAATGCGCCCAGTTTTTTCAATCCACCCATTCCACAATACCGTGCCTTGGAGATTGCTGACCTTCAAAATCGAAAAATCAGCGCCTTGTAATCGTCGATTATATCCAAGACCCGACCAGGTTTAGCCTTGGACAAGTAGCCGGATTGGAGGAAAACAGGCGGACTGCCAGCGCTTGACACGGCCACTGGCCTTGACTAGCATCTGCCCAACTTGCAGGTATATCTCAACCAGCACTCCACACGCGAGGTACGACATGAAAGCGTTACTTGGCGCCGACCTAATCGACGGCACCGGCGGACCGGTCTTGAAGGACTCTGCCATATTGATCGACGGGGATCGTATCACCGAAGTCGGCCCTAAGGCAGCTGTCATCTTGCCTCCTGGAACGGTTGAGATTAACCTGGCCGGCCTCACCCTATTACCTGGTCTGATCGACACCCACGACCACTTGGCCCACAAGAATTACAGCCTAATTAGCCGATGGGAGATTGAAGAGCCCGCCTCTTTGAATCACTTAAAGACTGCCAGGGCGATTGAAGACTCACTGGCCGCGGGCTACACGTGCATCCGCGACGCTGGAGGTCTGGACGCCGGTTTCAAATTCGCCGTAGACCAGGGAGTGATTAAAGGCCCCCGGCTGCTCACTTCGGTGGCCATCGTCTCTCCTAACGGCGGCATCGGGGACAGGGTCGCACCGTCTGGACATAGAAACGCCTTCAATGATGATCCGATGCACCCCAACGGCGTGGCCAACGGACCCACGGAGGTCAGATCTCTGGTCCGCGAATTGGTGCGTGTCGGCGCTGATGTCATCAAGTTCGCCACCACGGGCGGGGCAAGCTCTCGCGCCGGACATGGCCCCAAGGACATCGCCTTTGGCCCTGATGAGGTCAAGGCCTTGGTCGAAGAAGCCAAATCCCAAGAGAAATACACCATGTGCCACGCTGTGGGCGGCCCCGGACTTAGGATGTGCATCGAGGCGGGTGTCGGTTCGGTGGAGCACGCCTGTTATCTGGCCGAAGACCCCGACTTAGCTAAAATCATGGCCGACAAAAACGTATTCTTCACCCCTACGTTCGAGGTCTATGAATTCCATTCCACCATCAGCGCGCCTCATATAATCGAACGGACTAAGCAGTTGATGCAGATACACCAGGAGAGTTTGCATATGGCTGTTAACGCCGGAGTAAAGGTGTCCTCTGGCACTGACGCTGGTGGATTCGTCCACGGCGACAACGCACGGGAGATAGAGTTGATGGTCGACCGTGGCCTGTCCAACATGCAGGCCATCCAAACCGCCACCGGCTGGGCTGCAGAATGCATCGGCCGGGAGAAGGAATTCGGCACCATCAAGGCCGGGCTCTACGCTGACTTCCTGGTGGTTGACGGTGATCCACTAAAAGACATCAGCGTTCTCAGGAACAAAGATCTAATCAAGATGGTGATGAAGGGTGGTGAGGCCTACGTCGACAACCTGCCAGTGGGAGAACCCCAGCCTGTCGGAGATTAGGCTTCCATCACATCCGGGGCAACGAAAACGCATCCGCGTAGGTTGATTATCTTGTATCATTAACTGATGCGTTTTCATGTCCTGACCTTGTTCCCGGACGCTTTCAAAGACCCGTTGGAATACAGCATGCTTTCTCGTGCACTGGACCGAGGGCTAGTGTCGGTAGATGTCACCGATATCCGGAACTACTCTCACGACCCGCACCACACGGCCGACGACTATCAATTCGGAGGTGGTCACGGCATGGTTTTGAAAGCGGAGCCAGTGTTTGAGGCAACTGAAGCCGCTTTATCGGCCTACTCCGAGACCGAGCGAGCGGAGATTCCCGTCATCCTGTTCACCCCCCAGGGGGATGTACTTACGCAGACGGTAGTAGAAGAACTGTCTGAAGCTCCGGCAGTCGCGATGATTTGTGCTCACTACGCAGGAATCGACAACCGTGTCCCAGAGTTCCTAGCCACCAGGGAGATTAGCCTCGGGGACTTTGTGTTGACTGGCGGAGAATTGCCGGCCATGGCCCTCATCGACGCCATGTCCCGGCTAGTTCC